>Ga0306922_10002786_pt1 | contig 16254 bp, 14 predicted proteins | sample sta12Cox44000082_FD_203758 | JGI IMG/M metagenome (GOLD analysis project Ga0306922, IMG submission 203758) | Lab enrichment of tropical soil microbial communities from Luquillo Experimental Forest, Puerto Rico - statoxic.12C.oxic.44.000.082 (v2)... | ecosystem: Environmental > Terrestrial >... | reverse complement strand
TCGGCGTGCCGTCCTTGAAGGCGGGCTGCGGCTGCGATAGCGCCGACACTCCCTTCTTCCACCACATGAACACGAACATGGTGTGGCCGTCATCGAGCGGCACCCAGGCCCGCGCATGGATGTGGCTCGCGAACTCGCCGTTGGGCACCTGGGTCCAGAACGGAAGCAGGAAGTTGGCAAAGCGCCAATAGGTGGTATCGCGACCTGCCGGGCGATAGCCGGCATATTGCGTTCCCCAGGGCGCCTCGCGCAGATGATAGCGCGGCGCGCGGTCGATCACGGTGTAGAACACCGGCTCGTCCACGGCGAGGTCCTCGATGTCGACATGGCCCGCATGCAGAAAGCCGAAATGCGAGGTGTCGATCTCGCCTTCGATCGCCTGCAGGTAGTTGCACTCGCGCATGATGAAGCTGACGCGGATCTCGTCTTCCGGCAGGTTGAAAAGCTCGAATGCCGGCAGCGGCGGCGCCTTCTCGCCTGCGCCCATATAGACCCAGATGACGCCTGCGCGCTCCGCCGTCGCGTAGGCCTTTGCCTTGACCTTCTGCTTGAAGTCAGGCGGCGGCACGCTCGGCATGTCCACGCAGTTGCCGGCGACGTCGAACTTCCAGCCGTGATAGATGCAGCGAAGTCCGCTTCCCTCATTGCGTCCGAGAAACAGCGACGCGCAGCGGTGCGGGCAGCGATGGTCCATGACGCCGACGCGTCCATCGCTGTCGCGAAAAGCAATGAGCTTCTCGCCGAGCAGCATGAGGCGGATCGGCGGACCGTCGGCCGCGAGCTCCGACGACATCAATGCGGGGATCCAGTAACAGCGCATCAGCTCGCCCATGACAGTGCCGGGCCCGACGCGCGTCAATTCCATTCCATCCTTCGCGGTCGTCATGTCATCCTCATGGTGCGGTCACCGACCACCTTGAGAGGCAGGCAACCTGCCACAAAATGCGGTCCCTTGGTAGTGAAGTCGTTCACGCCCTAGTGACGGTTGCACGCAATGCAGCAATCCCGGTGTGGTCCCCTTGGCGGCCGCGAGCGACCCATCGAAGGCAAGCCGCCATCAGTGTGTGGTGAGAAGGCCGCAGATAGGCTATGTTGATTAATTGCTGAGCAGGAAATCGAGAGCTGGCACGGGAAGGTTACGGGGTAGGGACAGCATCGATGATGACTTTGCCGGAACTGGCAGTGGATGCCCTGGAGGAATTTCTCGGCTCCTTTGTGCGCCGCCGGTTCGGGTCGTCGGAGGCACAGCTTGCCGAGATCGTGCCGATGGCGGTTCGCCTTGCCATGGAATGCATCGGCAACAGCGACGCCCTCTACCATAACGTCGAGCACACGCTGCTGGTGACGCTCGCGGGACACGATATTATTCGCGGTCGCGCCGTCCACAACAACGTCACCGCGACCGACTACACGCATGTCATCATTGCCTGCCTGACCCATGACATCGGTTATGTTCGCGGCGCCTTGAGAGGCGACGATGCGAACGGTTTTGTCGTTGACGCAAGCGGCAAGAAGATAAGCCTGCCGCGCGGTTCTTCTGACGCCAGCCTGATGCAATATCATGTCGACCGCTCGAAGCTTTATGTAATGGAGAGGATGGAGGGCGTTCCCTTGCTGGATCGGCAGCGGATCGCCAACGCGATCGAAGGCACCCGATTTCCTCCCCCCAATGGGCAGAGCCATGATGAAGAGGCCTCGATCGTACGTGCCGCCGATTTGATTGGTCAACTCGGAGATCCGAATTACATCAGGAAGGCGAATGCCCTCTACTATGAGTTTGAGGAGGTGGGCATGAATCGCCAGCTTGGCTATGACTCGCCGGCCGATGTCGTCGATCGCTACCCGCAATTCTACTGGGGCTGTGTCGCCCCCCACATTCAGACCGCAATAGGCTATCTCAACAAGACAGCCAGCGGACGGCAGTGGATTGCAAACCTTTACGCCAACGTCTTCCGCGCCGAGCGGGAAATCCCGCTTTCGGGTCCGCAGGCCTAGATCGGCCGCGGCCGCCTCAAGCGGAATGAATTTTGGCTGAACCGCTTTGCGGCGGCATCACGCTCATGACTTCTGCAGGATCAGGTTCGCCTCCAGCTCGCGGAAGCCAAAATAGTTCAGCCGGATCCACTGGTGCAACTCGGTCGACGAATCCCGTTCGTGGCGCAGATAGTCGGTGAAGGAGAACGTCAGGCGGTCGACATAGGTTTTCAAAAACGTCGGTAACGCCGGGATTCGCATCAGCCGCCCCTCAGCCATCGCTTCCGGCAGTTCGCCGCGCACCACATACTCGTTGTCCACGATGATCAGCTGGGATTGCGGAATCTGCAGCCGCAGCGTCTCATGTCCGCGCGCCGAGACGCGATCGGCGTCGGCCAGGAACAGGATGACGGGAACGACCCTGCGCCGCGCCGCCTCCTTCAGGAAGCCGATCTCCTCCGACATCTTGAAGAACTCGTCGAAGGCATGGAAGCCGAGATCGATCACCTTGGCCAGCCCGTCATTGAGGATGACGCGGTCCATCAGCGCCATCTTGCCGTAAGTGTCCATAATTTCGGCGGTTTCGGTGATCGCGGGCAGGTAGTCGAGCAGTGAAGGCTCCTTGAGATTGATGTCGAAAGCCGCAACCCTGCCGTTCTTCAGCAACAGGAATTCGCTGAGCAGCCGCGCAACCAGGGTCCTGCCGACCTGTGGGCGGGGCGAGCAGACGATATAGACGGCTGTAGCGGGCATCACGCGCTATATCAGGCGAAAACGCCGCGCGATCCAGCCGGATTGCGCCGGCTGTGGCTATTTATTTTTCGCTGCTGCGGACCGCCGGTTTGCCGGAGCCGACGACATCGGTCAGCTTGATGCGGTCGAACTCGCTCCAGACATTGGCCAGCCAATGGCGCACATAGCCGCGCAGGACGAAGGAATAGTTTGCGGCTTCATCGCGCATGCTCTTGTTGGCGACGAATTTGAGGAAGGGGACGGACGCAAGCTCGACCTGCTCGAACGCCATTTCGTTGAGCTTGGGAATGGTGAGCTCGGTGGCGTCCTTGATGCGGTGGAAATAGGAATTATAGGTCGACTGGTCCCACTCGAAGAAGCTCGTATTGTTGATGAAATTCTTCACCAGGAAGTATTTGGCGCCGGCCATGAAATTCGCCGTTTCGGCGATCTCGTCGAGCGAGGCGATCGAGGGGCCCAAAATATGGAACACCGCAAAGGTGATCTGCCCGGATTTGGCCGCATCGAGAAAGCCGATGTCCCGCAGCGAGCCCAGCGCCGGGGACAAAAGGCCGGCGCGGACGTCGATGACGGTGACCGAGGGGCTCGCCGTGTTCAACGTGTCAAAGATCTTCATCTGGTCGGCGGTCGCCGTCATGTCGACGATCTCGGTGACATCAGGGTGAAAGCGCTTCAGCGTGCCGCGCGGAGATTCGGTGTCGAAGGCGCGGGTCGGCACGTTGTTGGCAGTGAAGTAATCGAGCAGGGTGCGCGAAACCGTGGTCTTGCCCACGCCGCCCTTGTCTGCGCCCACCACAATGACTGCCGGCTTTGCCATGTCCGCCCCTCTACTAACTCCCGACCGTGTGGCCGGCTAAATCGCCCACCTGCTTTGGGCGCGAACATGGCAGAAACAAGGGGGAATTCAATTGAATGCGGTCCCGCCCGGCGGATTTTGGTCAGGGGACGGTTAGCGCGGGCGCGTTGAAAGTTCAATGCAAGCGCATGAAGAACACTAACCTTTCCACGTTGGGCCCTCAGAATTTGGTATCGAGCCTTGTTATCCCGGTGGCGTCGGATAGTTGCGAGGCTACACGGCCGGCTTCCTCGAAGCTTGAATCCTTCAGCGGAATGGCGTGCAGCGTCCCGTCGGTCAACTCGATATAGACGCCGTAGGAGCCGTCTGTTTCGTATTCGATTCGTCCGAGCCTGCGGCATTGATCGAATGGACGATCGACGACACGTGTCCAGCGGCCGAATGCCCGTTTGGAAAGCCTTATCGTTTTCGTCCTCAGGTCGATTTCTGCGATCCATCGCCGCGACGCAGCCAGCGCGAACACAATTGCGAGCAGGATGCACGCAATGGCAGCGCCGCCGCTCGTCGACGCGGGGGAATCGGGCGCGAATGCAAGCGCAAGGCCTGCGATCGCAAAAGCGCCGGCCGGAACGATCCACTTGATTGGAGACAGGCTCGTTTCAAACCTGAGGACGGACCCGCCTTGTCCGCCAGGCGATGCGCTTGCGGTCATGGAGCTAGTGTCCCGAATCCGAAGTTCGCAGCCTTTTGCAGCGGGTGCCTTTTGCGAACTTCGGATTCGAAAGGACACTAGGACTTATGATTCTAGTGTGGTTTTGGTTCGGAAGTTCTCTTGACGGACTCGCGGTGGAAATAAAGAGAACTTCCGAACCACCACACTAGTCTACATCAACTCGTCGTGCCACCCCAGCGCCAGCGACGCGCTGCGGCATAGGCGCTTGCGTCGCGGTGCGGAACCCTGGCGAGCACGAGTCCCTCGGCTGTGCAGAGTTTTGCGGTGACCTCGACCTTGCTCAGTCGAGGCTGCGCCAGCACGCGCGACGGGCGAGGTGCGAGCCTCGTTCGCATCAGCGCTACATAGGCAAACTTCTCGTCCTCGAACGGCAGCTCGGCGCGCTTGACCTGCTTGTGTGCGCGCAGGCGCGGCAGACGCTGGCTGAAATGACACCAATCGGGCGCGGCAAGCGGGCATGGCTTGTCGTGCGGGCAGGGCGCCACAACATGCGCGCCTGCGCCGATGAGCTGCGCGCGAAGGGCGATGATGCGTCCATAGCCCGCAGGCGTGCCGGGCTCGACGACGAGAAGCGTGTCGCGGCATTTCGCCCACATCGTTTCCGTCAGTTCGCGCTGTTCGGCCGGCGCAAGCTCGCCGATCACGTAGCTTGCGACAACGAGATCGGCCGCATCGGACTTTGCCAGCGCATCGCTGATGTCGCCGGCTCGATAGGTCATGTTTTGGAGGCGCGCGTTGCCGCGGGCAAGCTCAAGCGCAAGTCGGCGCAGAGGCGCGTTGCAGTCCAAGAGCGCAAACAGGTTGAGCGTCGAAAAAGCCTCTGACGCGGCAAAGCTCGCCGTCCCCGGACCGGCGCCCACATCGAGCAAGGTTTTGGGCGCAAAGTCGGGCCTGATGTCCCGCAAGGCTTCAAGGCACGCGGCTACCGCCGCGTAAGTCGCGGGCATTCGCACCAGCGCATAGGCCAGCGCATCGGCTTCGGATTTGATCAATCTCGAGCTGCCGCCGTCCCGATAGCTCCTCGAAATCAGCGCGGCGCGCGCCGCAGTCTCGCTCCGCGAGAGGCCCTCGAGTTTGTTATCGAGTGCGGCCGCAACGTCGGCGGGGAGGGCGGGAGAAGTCATCGCGCTTGCTTCGTCCTCTCCTACCACGGGAGAGGGCAGGTGGTCACGCCACGTCCTGGTCGAGAATCTTGACCGCCTCGTCGAGCGCGACCGAGACCAGCTGCGACACGCCGCGCTCGGCCATGGTGACACCGAACAGGCGGTTCATGCGCGCCATGGTGATCGGGTTGTGCGTGATGATGATGAAGCGCGTCTCGGTGGAGGCGGTCATCTCGTGCAGCAGGTTGCAGAAACGCTCGACATTGTGGTCGTCGAGGGGAGCATCGACCTCGTCCAGCACGCAGATCGGCGATGGGTTGGTCAGGAACACCGCAAAAATCAGCGCAAGCGCGGTCAGCGCCTGCTCGCCGCCCGACAACAGCGACAACGTCTGCGGTTTCTTGCCCGGGGGCTTGGCGATGATTTCAAGCCCGGCCTCGAGCGGGTCGTCGCTTTCGATCAAATGCAGCGCCGCTTCGCCGCCACCAAACAATTCGACAAACAGCCGCTTGAAATGACCGTTGACGGTCTCGAACGAGGCCAGCAATCGCTCGCGCGCCTCGCGGTTGAGGCTCTGGATGCCCTGGCGCAGGCGCTTGATCGCCTCGGCCAGATCGTCGCGTTCATTCGTCAGCGTGGTGTGCTGGGCCTCCACCTCGCGCAGCTCTTCCTCGGCGCGCAGGTTGACCGCGCCAAGCCGGTCACGATCGCGGCGCAGCTTCTCGAGATTCTCCTCGATCTCGGCAAGCGGCGGCAGCGCCGCGCCGGGCATGATCTCGGCCAGCGCCGCCACGCCCCGCGGTTCGATCTCCAGCATGTCGCGGATTTCGCGCTCGACATCGCCAAGCCGCCGCCTGGCGCCTTCCATGCGCTCCTCGGCGCGCGCGCACGCCTCCCGCGCGCTCGACAGCGCCTCCAGCGAGGCCTTGGCGGCGCGATCGGTCTCCGCCATCGCGGTTTCGGCGGCGGCCAGCGCATCGGCGGCGACGCGGCGGTCGCTCTCGGCATGTTCGATCTCGCTGATCAGCGCGCTGCGCTTCTCGGCAAACACAGCCGGCGCGTTCTCGAGCTCGGCGCGCTCGGCCCGTACCTCCGCCATGCGTGCCTCGACGGTTTCGATCTGCGCCGCCGCGCTTGCTCTGCGGCCCTGCCAATCGTTGCTCTCGGCGAGGATCGCCTGCAGGCGACGGTCGGCGAGTTCCGCTTCGTGGGCGAGCGCCTGGGCCTCGGCGCGTACCTCGGCGGCAAGGCGCAGATGACCCTCGATATCGGCGCGCACCGCGGCAAGTCGCGTTTCAGTCTCGGCGGCGGGCGGAAGTTCCGCAAGCGACGCGGTTGCGGCCTGATGCGCGTTGTAGGCTTCAGTCAGGTCGGCGTTGAGACGGTTGTGCGCCTCTGAAAGCGCGGACTTGCGCGTGGCATGGCGGTTGAGCTCACGCTCGGTCGCAGCATGCTGCTCGCGCGCGGCATCGGCTCCGTGCTGGGCGGTGCGCCAGGCTTCGCGCGCCGCGCTCTCGGCTAACAACGCAGCCTTGACATCGGCTTCCGCGGCTTCCAGCGCCTGTCGCTTGGCCGAGGCATCGAGGCGGGCTTGATCAAGTTCGTGCTCGATATCGACAAGCCTTGCGCGTTCGGCCAGGCGTCGCGCGGCCCCCGTCGGGGCATGGGCGGCCGCCACAAAGCCATCCCAGCGCCAGACATCGCCTTCCCTCGACACCAGCCGCTGGCCGGTTTTGAGCTGCGAGGCCAGCGCCGCACCGCGTTCCCTCGGCAAAACGCCAATCTGTTTCAGTCGTCGCGCCAGTTCCGCGGGCGCCTGCACATGCGCGGCCAGCGGCTCGACGCCGGCGGGCAGGGCCGGATCGTCAGCCGGCGAGCCGGCGACGGTCCAGCGCATCGGGGCCGAGGGGGCGACCGGCGCATCGAGATCGTCGCCGAGAGCTGCGCCGAGCGCCTTCTCATATCCCTTGGCCACGGTGACGCCGTCGATGATCGGCGGCCAGAGATTCTTGGTCTCGCCGTTGACGATCTTGGAAATGGTACGCGCCTCGGTCTCCAGCCGTTGCACGCGCTTGTCGGCTTCCGCCAGGGGGGCGCGCGCGCCTTCCAGTTTTTGCCGGGCGGCAAAATGCGCCGCTTCGCTGGCCTGCGCAGCCGCCTCGGAATTGAGAACGCCCCGTTGTGCGCCTTCCACCGCGGCCGCAAGCGCTGCGAGATCTCCGAATGCTTCGGTCTCCTGCGCGAGCTTGAGTTCTTCCGCCCGGACGTTGCCGATGTCCTGATCAAGCCGCGCGAGGCGGTCGCGATGGCCGCGCACGCTCGCCTCGAGCTGGTTGCGCTTCGCGGTCAGGTCAGCCAGTGCCGTGGTCAGCTCGGCAAACATGCGCTCGGCATCGGCGAGCGTCGCCTCGGCCGCCACCACGCGCTCGTCCACCCCGGAACGCTTCTCGACGCGCGACTTGATCTCCTGTTTCAGCTCCACGTCCTCGGCCTCGAGCCGCGCGAGCGCAATCTCCGCGTCCGAGGCCTGCTGCCGCTCGCGGGAGATGTCGGCGGCCATTTGCGTGAGCCGGCGATCAAGCTCGGCGACGCGCTCCTTTGCGCGCTCCTCCTCGCGGTCGAGCATTTCGCGCGCATTGGTGAGGCGTGCGAGGCCCGCCGCGGCGCGGGCCTCCGCCTCGCGCAAGGTGGGCAGTTCGGCGGCACGAAGCGCCTGCAGGCGGGCAGCTTCCGCCTGCTCGCGGGTGCGTTCGGCCTGTTCGCGCACGGCAAGATCGTGAGTATGCGCCGATTCCGTCACCTCGGCATTGGCTTCCATCCAGCGCAGATGGAACAGCATGGCTTCGGCTTTGCGCACCTTGGCGGCGACTTCGCGATAGCGGATGGCCTGGCGCGCCTGCTTCTTCAAGCCGTCGATCTGTCCCGCAAGCTGGGCGATCACGTCCTCGACGCGGGTGAGGTTGGTCTCGGCCGCCTTCAGCCGCAGTTCGGCCTCATGGCGGCGGGCATGCAGTCCGGCGACGCCTGCGGCATCCTCAAGCACACGACGGCGCTGTTCCGGCTTGGCCTGGATGATCTCGCCGATCTTGCCCTGGTGCACGAGCGCGGGCGAACGCGCGCCCGTCGCGGCATCCGCAAACAAAAGCTGCACGTCGCGGGCGCGCACATCGCGGCCGTTGATGCGGTAGACAGAGCCGGCCTCGCGCTCGATACGGCGGGAGATCTCGAGAACCTGACTGTCGTTGATCGATGCCGGCGCCGTGCGATCCGAGTTGTCGATCGTCATGACGACTTCGGCATTGTTGCGTGCCGGGCGATTGCCGGAACCGGCGAAGATCACCGCGTCCATGTCGGCGGCCCGCAGCGATTTGTGCGAGGTCTCGCCCATCGCCCAGCGCAGCGCCTCGACCAGATTGGACTTGCCGCAGCCGTTTGGACCGACGACGCCGGTCAGTCCGGGTTCGATCACGAAATCGGTGGGTTCAACGAACGACTTGAAACCTTGAAGGCGAAGGCGCGTGAGCTTCATAAAGTCAGTTTCTCTGTTGGCAGGGCGCGAATCTCCCTGCCGGGACAATACCATAGAAGGCAATCTCGGTGTGGAGGAGAGCCCCGACGGGGCAGGACAATGGCTTTGCCTTGGCCTTGGGGCAACCAGCCAGGACGTCTTTTCCCAAGGCTTTTGCTGGGGTTATCGGCGCAAATGAATCTTGACCGGGAGCAACCTGCGAATCAGCTCTTAAACGGCAATCTGATCTTGTTGTCGAACTGCCTTAAGCAGCTCTCTCGGCGCTCAGCTCTTCAGGAGCGTATCGATCCTCTTCTCGAATTCCTGGATCGAGGCCTCGCCCTTGATCTTCTCGCCATTGATGAAAAAGGTCGGGGTCGAATCCACTTTCAGCACCTCGGCCGCGTATTTCTGGTCGGCGGCGATCTTGTCGAGCAGCCCCTGATCCTTCAGGCAGACCTCGATCGCTTCCTGGCTCAAGCCGGCCTGCTTGCCGATCCGCATCAGCGTCTCGGTGGTGTTCTTCACCACCCAATCGTTTTGCGACCTGAACAGCAGATCGGTAACCGCGAAATATTTGGCGGGGTCGTCCTTGGCGATGCAACGCGACAACATCGAGCCTGCGGCGGCCTTGATGTCGAGCGGGAACTCGCGGAAGACATAACGGATCTTGCCGGTGTCGATATATTCTTCCTTGAGCTTGGGAAACACTGCGGCGTTGAAGGCCGCGCAATGCGGGCAGGTCATCGATGCGAATTCGGTGATCACGACCTTCGCGTCCGCAGGGCCCAGCGCCATGTCGGGCAGTGATACCGGCTTGGCGACATCGGTCGCGCTCTGTGCTTTGGCCTCCCCAATCAGCCGCAGCGGCGAGATGGCGCCGAGCGCGGCAAGTCCGGTCAGTGAGAGGGCGGCATTGACGACGCGGCGCGTGATGATCAAGGGTCTCTCCCGAGGGACTTTCGCCCGTAAGCAACAAAGAAAAAAGGGTGTTCGCTAGTGCCGCCTATTTGAAGTTCCTGCACCACAAGCGGCGAACTCTGTTCAGGAACTTCAAATAGAAAAGCGGCACTAGAATCCTAGATTTTCTAGTGCCCTTAACTTTCCGAAGTTCGTGAAAGGTGGGTGTTGAGAGGTAGCACGAACTTCGGAAAGTGGGCACTAGCTTGAAACGGCCTTCGTGGCAATGGTGGCCTGTCGCGGCTGCATCAAGCCAAAGCCTCAATTTCGCTTGATTGAGGCGCCCAGGCGCGCGAGCGCGGCGCGCAATTGCTCATCCTCGATCGCGGACAAGCTTTCCGCGACTTTCGCAACCGATCCGGGATCGGGTGGCGGGGCGGGCTTCGGCCGCTCCCGAGGCGACAGCGGGGCCTGTCGCAGCGCGAGCCGCCCCACCGCGCTCCAGCCGAAGAAGCGGTTGACGCGCTCCAGGATCACGTCCGACTTGTGCTGGATTTCCAGCGCCGTGGGGCCCTCGACCCTCAGCACCAGCGTGGCCGGTTCCTGCACCTGGCCCTCGACGGGCCGCGGCCATTGCATCTTGATCGGTTCGCAATGCGCCGCGACCTCGGCACCCGCGATCTCGGCCCAGCGCGTCACCAGTTCGCGCGCGGCAAAGCCCTGCCTGGCGTAAGCCTCGGAAAAGACGTCGCTGAGCAGGACGGACAACGGCTTGGCGCTGATCGGGCCGGGCTTGGGCATGGTTTGCTTTTAGCACGGCTGCCTGGCCGGGTTTAGCCCGGCCGCAAGCCAGGGAAGAAAGACGTGGATGCCCGCGTCAGGCGGGGGCATGACGTGGAGAGATCCGCGGCTCGCCGTTACAATATTGCCCATGAGCCCCGTTCGAGCAGCCAACAAAAGAAAAAGCGTCGTCGGTCGTGACGCCGACGATCGTCCCGCACGGCTGCTTGCGTGGTACGACCGGCATCGGCGCGTCCTGCCGTGGCGGGCAGGCGCCGGCGAGCGCGCCGATCCCTACCGGGTGTGGCTGTCGGAAATCATGCTGCAGCAGACGACGGTCAAGGCGGTCGCGCCGTACTTCGCAAAATTCCTCGCGCGCTGGGGCGATGTCGCAAGCCTGGCGCATGCCTCGCTCGACGATGTTCTCAGGATGTGGGCAGGGCTTGGCTATTATTCGCGCGCGCGCAACCTGCACGCCTGTGCACTCGCCATCATGCGCGACCACGGCGGTGCGTTTCCGGATACGGAAGAGAGCTTGCAGAGGCTGCCGGGGATCGGGCCCTACACCGCAGCCGCAATCGCCGCGATTGCCTTTGATCGTCACACCATGCCGGTCGATGGCAACATCGAGCGCGTGGTGAGCCGGCTGTTCGGTGTGGAAGAACCATTGCCGCGGGCCAAGCCGCTGATCAGGCAACTCGCGGCAAGCCTGCTCGGACCATCACGCGTGAAGTCACGCGCCGGCGACGTGAAGTCACGCGCCGGCGATAGCGCGCAGGCACTGATGGACCTCGGTGCTTCGCTGTGCGCGCCAAAACGGCCGGCCTGCGCGCTTTGCCCGCTGAACGACGGCTGCGTCGCACGCTTGCGCGGCGAACAGGAGACGTTTCCTCGCAAGGCGCCGAAAAAGACCGGTGCGTTGCGGCGAGGTGCGGCGTTCGTGGTCAGGCGCGGCGACAAGCTGCTGCTTCGCACGCGTCCCGAAAATGGGCTGCTCGGTGGCATGAGCGAGGTGCCGACCTCCGACTGGCGCGCCGCGCAGAACGACCGGACGGCGCTGCAACAGGCGCCGGAGCTCAAGACGATCGTCCGCTGGCATCGCAAGGCCGGTGTCGTCTCCCATGTCTTCACGCATTTTCCGCTCGAACTGGTGGTCTATGCGGGCCAGGTTGCCGCGCGCACGAAGGCGCCCGACGGCATGCGCTGGGTTGAGATCGCTGCCTTGAAAGACGAGGCGCTGCCGAGCCTCATGCGCAAGGTGGTTGCGCATGGGCTGGGCGACACGCTCGCGCGGAAGGGCGTCGTCGCACGCGAAGGTGATCACGGGCGAACGCAAAGTGGGCCTCTATCATCCTCCGTCGGGATGGACGACGCGCGGTCGCGCCGCTAACCTCGAGGCTTCCACCATGGGAGAGGACATGTTCAAGCTTTACTACATGCCCGGCAGCTGCGCGCTGGCTTCGCACATCGCACTCGAGGAGGCGGGCGCCGCCTACACCCGCGAACGGGTCGACTTCAAAGTCAGCCAGCAAACCAGCCCTGAATATCTTGCGATCAATCCCAAGGGGCGGGTGCCCTCGCTGGCGACCGACCACGGCATCCTGACGGAAACGCCGGCGATCCTGGCCTATATCGCCCAGAGCTTTCCCGAGAAGAAGCTGGCGCCGCCCGATCCCTTTGCGTTTGCGCGGGCGCAGTCTTTCAACAGCTATTTGTGCTCCACGGTGCACGTCGCGCATGCCCACAAGCAGCGCGGCTATCGCTGGGCGAGCGAGGAGTCCTCCTTTGCCGACATGAAGCGCAAGGTGCCGCAGAGCGTCGGCGCCGCCTTCGCGCTGGTCGAGCGGGACATGATCAACGGGCCATGGGTGATGGGCGAGCAGTACACCATCTGCGATCCCTATCTCTTCACGGTGGCCCTGTGGCTCGATGGCGATGGCGTGGACCTGAAGTCATTGCCGAAGGTGATGGCCCATCGCGAGCGGATGTCGGAGCGTCCCGCCGTGCGCAAGGTTTTGGCCGTGGAGCAGGCTTAAGATAGATCCGTAACGAGAAAGCTGGAGGAGGCCCATGACAGCGTCCCGGGAATTCCTCAATCCAAAAACCCTGATGCAGCCGGCCGGCTATTCGCACATCGCCAAAGCGAGCGGCGGCGCGACAATCTATCTCGCTGGTCAGGTGTCGAGCGACGCCTCGGGCAAGCTGATCGGCGAGGGCAATCTCGAAGCGCAGGCCGAACAGGTCTTCAAGAATCTCAAGAACGGGGTCGAGGCCGCCGGTGGCACCCTCGCCGACGTCGTGAAGATGAACGTCTATATCCTTGCTGAAGTCGATCCGGGCGAAATCCCGAAATTCCGTGCCGTCCGCGACCGCTATGTGAACACCGCCCATCCACCGGCATCGACCTTGGTCGTGGTGTCGCGGCTGGCGCGGCCGGGCTGGCTCAACGAGATCGAGGCGGTTGCGGTGATTTAGGAGACAGTGCCGTAGGGCGGGCAAAGGCGCGAAGCGCCGTGCCCACCGTCTTTGCAGTGGTGGGCACGCTCCGCTTTGCCCACCCTACGCAATCCCTGTTACGCCGCCTTGGTCTTGAGGTGGCCGAACATGATGTTCTTCGCCTCCTCGTCCATCTCGGCCTTGAAGACGAACTTGTCCTTCAGCGCGATCGCCCGCGCCGCCGCCGGCCGCGCCGAGATCTCGTCGACCAGTCGCTTCACGTTCTTGTATTTGGCGGCTCCCTCTTCGCCGAGCACGAAGGAGGCGAGCCGCGCCCAGCCCCAGAACGCCATGTCGGCGATGGTGTAGGTGTCGCCGACCAAGTAGCGGCTTTTGGCCAGATGATCGTCGAGGATCTTGTAGTGGCGATGCGCCTCATACATGTAGCGGTTGACCGCATAGTCGAGTTCCTTCGGTGCGAAGTTCTTGAAGTGCACCGCTTGTCCCGAATAGGGACCGAGGCCGGAGGCGACGAACAGCAGCCAGGACAAAAGCTGGGCACGATTTTGCGGCGTATTGGGGGGCAGGAATTTTCCGGTCTTCTCGGCGAGGTAGAGCAGGATGGCGTTGCTGTCGAACACGAAGACACCGTCATCGTCGATGGCGGGCACCTTGCCGTTCGGATTCACCTTGAGGAATTCAGGCTTGAACTGATCGCCCTTGCGGGTGTCGATCGGCACCAGCTCGCAAGGAAGGCCGGCCTCCTCCAGGAACAGCGCCACCTTGTTCGGGTTCGGCGCTCCGTTGAAGTAGAATTTGAGCATCAAAAATCTCCCTTTATCTTCCTTGAACCTTGTGACGCTTGAACCTGTGACGCTCGACCTTTGATCCTTTTGGTCCGCAAGCCGCAGGACGCCGCGGCTCCCTCAGCAATCACGAGCGGCATTCCATGCGCAAATTTTTTGGGAAAGCGCAACCGACGAGTTTGTGAATGGGCCGCTTTCTTGATGCTGTCAGCCGACCCAGATAAAGCCCGCGATTCCCGCCGCGGCGAGGGCGGCACCCGAGGCGAGCGTCAGCATCGCAAAGCGATTGGTCGCGCTCACGCCCGAGGCGTGAACGGCCCGCTCGCGAGACGCAAGGCCGTGCACGATGACCTCGCGATTGAAATCGCTGTGCGCCCGCAGCTGATCCGACAGACCCGCGCACATCAACAGCGCGCCGAACAAGAAAAGCCCGGCAAAGCCAAGCAGGACCATCAGCAACATCGGAAACATGCCGATCAGAAAGATCGGCAACAGCACGATCACCAATGATGCCTCGGACTGTCGTCGCATCGGACGACCAATCGCGAGAACGGGAAACAAATGTAGTCCCCGCGCGCCGGCAATCAAGGGGCTGTCGCTCGCGAAAGACCTCAGCTCGCCGCCATTTCAGCGCGGATTTCGGCGCGCAATTCGTCGATCAGCCTGAGACCCTTGTTGGTCTCGATATGCCAGAAGGTCCAGCCGTTGCAGGCCTCGGCGCCTTGCGCCACGGCGCCGATGCGGTGGATCGAACCGACCTTGTCGCCGAGCATGAGGGCGCCGTCGGCGCGAACCAACGCGCCATGGCGCTTGCTGGCGTCGACAAGCCGGGTGCCGGGCAGGATCATGCCGCGCTCGATCAACTCGGAGAAGGCGACGCGCGGCGCCTCGCGCGCGGTCACGAAAGGCGCAAGTGTTGCCTCCGGCAGCGGCTCGACGGCGGCGATGCGAGCTTCCGCCGCTTCTGCATAGGCCTGGTCGCGCTCAAGCCCGATATAGCTGCGGCCGAGGCGCTTGGCGACGGCGCCGGTCGTTCCGCTGCCGTTGAAGGGGTCGAGCACGAGATCGCCCGCCTTTGAAGACGATAGCAGCACGCGCGCCAGCAGAGCCTCCGGCTTTTGTGTCGGATGCACCTTCCTGCCGTCCTTGCCCTTCAGCCGCTCCTCGCCGGTGCAGAGCGGAATCAGCCAGTCCGAACGCGCCTGCACGTCCTCGTTTGCGGCTTTAAGGACCTCGTAATTGAATGTGTAGCCCGTGGCCTTGGCGTCGCGAGCGGCCCAGATCATGGTTTCGTGCGCGTTGGTGAATCTGCGGCCGCGGAAATTCGGCATCGGGTTGGATTTGCGCCAGACGATGTCGTTGAGCAGCCAGAAGCCGAGGTCCTGCATGATGGCACCAACGCGAAAGATGTTGTGGTAGGAGCCGATCACCCAAATGGTTGCCGAGGGTTTCATGAGGCGGCGGCAGGCGAGCAGCCAGGCGCGGGTGAAATCGTCATAGGCTGAAAATGAGGAAAACTTGTCCCAGTCGTCGTTGACGGCGTCGACATGGGATTCGTCGGGGCGCTTCAGTTGGCCCTTGAGCTGCAGATTGTAGGGCGGATCGGCGAAGACCAGGTCGACGGAAGCGGCAGGCAATTTTGCCATCTCGGCGACGCAGTCGCCGACGATGATGCGCGAATTTGCGGGGGCCTTAAAATTTGTGCGGGGCGCCTTTGCAGACGCCCCGCGACGCGACACAACCATGACTCAAGAACTCTGACTCAGGCGACGCTGCCGGCGACGCGGGACCAACAAACCGACTGCCGCTACATTGACCGGGCAAAGTAAAAATCGACTTAACCGGGAAATTTTTTCACACCGTCATACAGCGCACTCGCATTGCGCTTCGTCGCCGCCACATCGATTGTGTGACGCCTACGATGACAACAAGCTTGCGTTTTTGTTACGGCTTTCCGGCAGCGCGATTTGACATTGTCTTGCGAGAAATCGCCGTGTTACCGGAACCAATGTCAAAGACCTTGCCCTAGGCAATTTTTGCCGGGTGCGCTATTGATAGGCGCAAGGAAAATTTTACTTTTGTAGCGCGCCGCAAATCGAGTGAGGAGCCAAAACCATGCGTTACGATGATTTTCGCCGCAGCTCCGACATCGAAGACCGCCGCGATGATAGCGGTGGCATGCTGGGCGGGGGCGGCGGCATGGGCCTGCCGATGGGCGGCGGCGGGCTCGGGATCGGCACCATTATCGTGCTCGGCCTGATCTCCTACGCGTTCGGAATCGATCCCCGCCTCTTGATTGGAGGCGCGGAAGTCCTGTCCGGCGGCGGCAGCAGCGCGCCCACTTATCAGACCGATCGCGGGTCGGGTCAGGTCAAGAAAGGCGCGCCGACCGACGAGATGGGCAGCATGATCGCCGGTATCCTGGGCGAGATCGACGATCGCTGGAGCGAGGAGTTCCAGAGGAG
>Ga0306922_10002785_pt1 | contig 16254 bp, 13 predicted proteins | sample sta12Cox44000082_FD_203758 | JGI IMG/M metagenome (GOLD analysis project Ga0306922, IMG submission 203758) | Lab enrichment of tropical soil microbial communities from Luquillo Experimental Forest, Puerto Rico - statoxic.12C.oxic.44.000.082 (v2)... | ecosystem: Environmental > Terrestrial >... | reverse complement strand
CGCTCTGCCGCCCCCCGGCGACGACGAGGTGCTGCGCGCTGCGGGCGAGCTCGCGGCGAAGCTGCGCGCGGTGGCGAGCGGCCGCGCCAACGGAGACTCCGCGCTCGCGCTTGCCCAGGCGCTCGAGCGTCTCGGGCATGCGTCTCCTGCGCCGGTCGCGGAGCTCCGCTCCAGCCTGGTCGGAGGTCTCGCGCCGATGCTCGACAGCCTGCGTCTGGTGCTGTCCGCCGGACCAGTCACGCGCGCAGACATCCCCTCGGAGATCGCCAGTGACTGGATCACTCCCGACGGCCGCGCGCTTCTGAAGGCGTTCCCCAAAGGCGACGGCAGCCAGAACGTCGTCCTGCGCAAGTTCGTCGCCGCGGTGCGCTCGGAGGTGCCGATGGCAGGTGGTGCGCCGGTGGTGATCCTGGAGTCCGCGAAGGTCGTGGTCGGTGCGTTCCGGGCGGCGGGCGCGATCGCATTCGTGGCCATCAGCCTGCTGCTCCTGGTGACGCTGCGCCGCGCGCTCGACGTCGCTCTGGTGATCGCGCCGCTCGTGCTCGCGGCGCTGCTCACGCTGGGCACCAGCGTGCTGATCGGTCTGCCGCTCAACTTCGCGAACGTGATCGCGCTGCCGCTCCTGCTTGGGATCGGCGTCGCGTTCGACATCTACTTCGTCGCGAACTGGCGCGCAGGGCTCGACTCGCCGCTGCAGTCCAGCACCGCCCGGGCGATCCAGTTCAGCGGGCTCGCGACGGGCACTGCCTTCGGCGCGCTCGCGGTCTCCAGCCATACGGGCACGTCCGAGATGGGGACGCTCCTGGTGCTGTCGCTGGCGTACACGCTGATCTGCACGCTGTTCGTGCTGCCGTCGCTGCTGGCCGTGGTTCCGCGCCGGGCCGACCCGCGCGCCTGATCGCGCAGGCCGGAGTCTACAAACTACCGCCGCCGTTCACTTCGAAGCTTCCGAACGGGCAGCCGCCATGAGCTCGCGGACGCGCGGGGAGGTGCCGTCGGACTCGAGCTGGAGCTTCGGATCGAGCGCCAGAGCGCTGCGGAACTCCTCGATCGCCTGCTGGGGGCGGTCCAAGCCCGTCGCCGCCGTGCCAGCCACCACGTGGCAACGCGCGCGCAGGACATTCGCCTTGGAGTCGTTCGCGTGGGGCGTGAGCTGCCGGACGCAGGCACCTGCACTCTCGAGCGCTCCGTCGAAGTCCGCTGCATCGAGGCTTTGCGAAGCTTTCGCCAGGAGCCGGCCCGCCTGCGCGCGCGCGGTACTCGCCGCGTCCGTCCCGCGCCCGCAGTGGTGTCCCTTCGGCAGCAGCAGGGAGGTTCCCGCGATGAGGAGGTCGGGATTCGCGATGTGGTTCGTGCGCGCGAGCTCGCCCACCGGCACGCCGCTGCAGCGCGAGATCGAGCCCAGGGTTTCGCCGGGGAACACGGCGTACTCTTCCTGGGTCGCCGCGCGCGGCGCCTGATTCATCTGCACAGACGTGGTAGAAGTATGCACAGGCTGTGGGCGGGCGTGTGAGCACGCCATGCCAGCGGCGAGCGCGACCGCACAGAAGAGCAGGCGTAGTTCTTGCTCAAGCGTTCGAGTCATCGAGCCTTGCTCCGCGAGGAAGCCTTGCAAGAAAGGTGCTGGCCTCTCGGATGATCGATCCACTGCTGCAGCATGCCGACGCGCGGCTGTACGTTCCAATCGAGTCGGGCGAGTCCGCCCTGGCTGCGCTGGGGATGAGTCTGGACTCCGGCTGCTCGCCCGTGTTGTTGAGCGGGCCCACGGGCATCGGGAAGTCGCTTCTGCTCCGGGTGCTCTCCGAGCGCCAGTGGACTTCGTTCCGCCGGACGCGCGTCGCAGCGCGCCTGCCCGAGCTGCCGGAGGACCTCGCCGGCACCTTGCTCCATCTCCTGTTTGGAACCACGCCGCCGCGAAACGGTGACGCAGCCGAGGCAAAGCTGCTCGAGAGCCTGCGCGCGCAGCGCGAGATGCGGACGCTGCTCCTGGTGGACGACATCCAGCGCACCAGCGAGCCGACCGTGGCGGCGCTGGCGCGGCTCGGGCGCCGCGCGAAGCGCGACCTGTCGATCGTCGCCGCGGGCACCAGCTGCGAGGACCTGTCGGGGGTCACCGTCACGCTCGCCGCTGGATTCACCGTGTTCATGCCCGAGTCACTGCCCGAGACCGAGCTCGAGGCGATCTTCGACGCGATCGTCGCGCATCCCGGACTCTCGCAACGGCTCCGTCACAGATTGCTCACGACCGATCGCGGTGAGGTCCTCCACGCCGCGGGCGGCAACCCGCGGCTGCTCAAGAACGAGATCGCGCGCAGGGATCAGGATCGGTCTCCGCGTCCACCCGCGCCGCCCGAGCTGGGAGAGGTCGCCGGCCAGCTCCCGCTGCCCGAAGCTCCCGAGGTGCGCTCGGCACTGAGTGCCCAGTTCGCACACACTGTGGCGAGCGGCCTCGCAGAAGCTGTGGCGAGTCGACTCACCCGAGCACGCGAGGCGAGCGGAGCTGCGCGAGCGCGGGCTCTGCACGAATGGCGGAGATTTGCGGCGCGAGCGGCAGATGCCGCGACGGCGGCGCGTGAAGGGGCGCGCTCTGCGACGCGGCGTGCGGTGGATGCGTCGCGAGCGGTTTCGCTGCGAAGCTGGCGGAGTGCTCGGGGCGCGGGCGCGGCCGTTCAGCGCGAGGCGGCGCGGCTGTCGAGCGAAATCGACCAGCAGCGAGCGCTCCTCACCGCTCGCGCAACCGAGTCTGCGACTCGCGCGGGGGTCTCGCTCGCTCGCACCCGCGACGTGACCCGGGCCGCTGCTGGAAGGCGCGCTCGCAGCGCACGGCTCGCCACCGGGCGAGCCGCGGTCGCGTGTGGAAGGGCTTCGCTGCGCGCCGCGAGAGACCTCCGCGGTGCCGCGCAGCGAGCGAAGCGGCTGACCACCTCCGCCGAGCATTCCGTGGCGCGTGTCTCGAGACGCACGGCCGCGAGCGTCGCTCTTCCCGTCGCAGGGCTTTTGCTCGCGGTCTCGCTGCTCTCGCTGGGTGGCCCGCACGGTGCGAGTCACCGAGTGCTGCCGGCGGTCGCACCCACGGCCGCTCCTGCGGTCGCACCCGCGATCGTCGAGCCCGCAACCCTCAACGCCGTCACCCCCGCGGTCTCGAGCCCGGTCAGCCTGCCGCAAGTGCCGGTGTCCGTTCCCACCGTCAAGCTGCAGGTGAACGCCCGACCGTGGGCGCGCGTATGGATCGACGGCGTCGATCTGGGCGCCACTCCGTTCCAGCATCCGCTCGCGCCGGGCGCCTACGACCTCGAGGCGGAGTTCCCGAACGGCCGGCGAATCCACCGAAACATCCAGGTGACGCCCGAGCGCCGGTTCGTCTCGCTGCCCTGAGGGCGCGGCACGGCGGGTGCGCGAATGCCAGCCGCGCGGGTCGGGCGCTACTGCTCGAGCGCCTGCGAATCCGCGCCGGCCGAGGGCTCGAGCCGCTATACCTGCGGTCACGACGGCTGCTCTGCGAGCGAGCACACCTCGAGCCACCCGAGCGCGCGCGGCTCAGACTGACTCGATCGACTACCAGCTCCGCACGATGGGCAGCACCTTCTCGCCGAGCAGACGCAGGCTCTGCTCGGCCGCCGCGTCCGGCAGCCCGCCGAACGCCGGCACGATCGAGAGGTTGAAGTCGCCGATCAGCTCGCGGCGCGCGCGCAGCTTCTCGACGATCTGCGCGGGCGTTCCGTAGGCGTTGATCTCGACGAAGCCCTTCGCCGCGTTCTCGACGCCGTAGGTACCGAGCGCGGCCGCGCTCTCGGCGTAGGAGGAGTATCCCTTCTTCTGGAAGTTCTCGACCTTGGTGAACTCGTAGTGACTCACCACGGAGCGGTAGTAGTTCGCGACATACTCGTGCGCCAGGTCGCGGGCCTCGGTCGCGGACTCCGAGCAGACCAGGAACTCGGCGAAGGTCGGCGCCGGAGGCGGCGTGCGATGGTGCTTCGCCCACGAGGTCCTGAAGAGCTCGATGTGGCCACGGGTCTCCTCCCAGGGCCGTTGCACGAACACCATCGGCCTCGCGCCGAGCTCGGCGCAGAGCGGCGTCGAGTGCGGCGACATCGCGACCATGTAGGTCCGGTCCTTCCATGAAGCGCGCGGCTTCGGCCGCACTGTGACCGGCTTCTGCGGGTAGTACGGCCCGTCGCCGCGTACCACGCCGGTCTCGAGGCCCGCGAGGATCATGCGCGCCGCTTCCGCGAAGCGGTCGCGCGCCTCGTTCATGTCGATCTGGAAGCCGTCGTACTCCATGCGAGCGAGGCCGTGTCCCATGCCGAAGATGGCGCGGCCCTGCGACTGGTAGTCGAGCAGGATCATCTTCTCGACCACGCGCAGCGGCGAATTCCAGGGCAGGATCACCGCGCCGGTGGCGAGCCCGATCCGCCTGGTGCGCCCGGCCAGGTACGCCAGGATCTGCGGCGTGTCGGGGCCCATCGAGTACCAGTCGAAGTGGTGCTCGACGCACCAGACCGAATCGAAGCCGAGCGGCTCCGCGAGCTCGGCGAGCCGCATGTCGAGCTCGAGCGCGTGCTCGTCGGTGGTGGTCTCGAGGTAGTTCTGCAGCACGAGCTGGAGCCCGACGCGCATGGCGAATCCTCCTGAAGTCCCCGGTTCCGCATTCTGTCCCATCCGCGAGCACGGGGTGCGGCCCCCGAAACCTGAGCAAGAAATCGAACGGGCCTAATCGTCTTTCCTTCGCGCGCGGCGTCGAACGCAGGGAGTGACGGGTTCAGGAGTGTGGGTCGAGGAGCTGGCGGAGGCCCCGCCGGGCTTCCTCGAAGACGACCTCGAGGGCGAGGCGCTCTACCGCGCGTTCGCCGAGGCCGGAGTCGAGAACTTCGAGGTCGGCTATCTGCGCGTGTGGCGCGATGGCGCACCGGTGGCCACGGCGCCGTACTTCCGCACGCCCTACGCGATCAACACCACGCTCCCCCGCGGCTGGCTGAGGCGGCTGTTGAGCCCTTTCTGGATCGGCATTGCGGCGGTCGGCTCGCCCGTCGCGGACTACGGGCGGATCGACGGCGAGACCTCGAGCGAAGTCCTGGAGGCCTTGAACGCGGCGCTCGCGAAGAAGGCGCCGATCATCGCCTACAAGGATTTCCCGCCTGGCATGCCGCTGCGCGGCTTCTCGAGCGAGCCGGGGCTGCCGGTCGCAGTGCTCGAGATCAAGGGCGACTTCTACTCCGGGCTGAAGCAGCACGTCCGCTCCGACTTCCGGCGCCGGATGCGCAAGGCCGCCGCGCTTCGGATCGAAGAGCACGACGGCTATCCTGCGTTCGTCGGCGCGCGGCTGTACGCGCTCTACCTCGAGGTGCTCGAGCACAGCGAGTTCTCGCTCGAGCGGCTGACGCCTGCGTTCTTCGAGAAGCTCGGCCCGATCAGCAAGTACGTGCTGTACTGGGAGGGCGCGGAGCTGATCGGCTTCAGCCTCCTGCTCTGCGGCCGCGGCCGCATGCACTACAAGTACCTGGGCATGGACTACGCGCGAGGCCGGCCCCACGGCCTCTACTTCATCATGTGCCTGAGCCACATCGAGCTCTGTCTCCGCGACGGCATCACGACCTACCAGACCGGCGCCACGTCGTACCCGTTCAAGCAGCGGCTGGGCAGCACACTGGAGCCGGTGAAGCTCTACTTCAAACACCGCAACCCGGTGCTGAACTGGCTGGTGCAGGGCTACATGGCGCTAGCGTCGTTCGGCGAACGCTAGGGTTCGGCGCGCGAACACGCGCAAGCTCGCGGTCCAAGTCCGCGAACGAGTGCTACGATCAGGCTGCGTGTCCTGTCGCAGCGGTTCGAGAGCAGTGGCGATCGCGGCGATGTGCGGTGCACTCCACGCCCAGGCCGCGAGCCTGACGAGCACCTGGCTCGGCGGGACCGGCGCATGGACGGACGCGGCGCAGTGGAGCGCCGGGGTTCCGCAGAACACGGCCACAAACTCCTACGTGGCCGCGATCGACGGCGGGAATCCCACTGCGTCGAGCGTGACGCTCGACACCGCTGCGACGATCGACTCGCTGCAGGTCGACGCGGACGACGCGCTCACGATCTCGTCGACCGGCGCGCTGACGATCGACGGGGCGTCCGTGGCCAACGCGGGTCGCATCACGCTGCAGGCGGGCTCGTCGCTCCAGACCGGCGCCTCCGCCACGCAGCTCTCGGGCGGCGGCATCGTGGAGCTCCAGGGCGGCACGCTGCAGGCGACGGGTCTCACCAACCTGGACAACAGGATCCAGGGCTACGGGGAGGTGATCGGAGGCGCCGGGTCTCCCGACTTCATCGACTCCGCGGCCATGGAAGCGAACGTCTCGGGGCAGACGTTGACTCTCGCGTCGGGGATCCGGATCAAGGGCGGCGTCGTCCGAGCCTCGAACGGCGGCTCGCTTCAGTTCAGCACATCGGGCGACAACATCATCATGAGTGGCGCGGTCGCGGAGGCGGCCGACGGATCGTCGATCGGAATGGCCGACACGACCGACTCGACGAACTCCGTGTTCCTGGCGCTGAATCATAGCCAGATCACGGTGAGCGGCAACCACACGGGCACGCGATTCAGCAGCGATGCGACCAGCACGATCGCGATCGGCAGCAGCTTCGACCACGGAAGCCTCAGCGACGTGGTGCTCGACGGAAACATCAGCGCGCTGAGCGCGAGCGTCTCGGGGACTCTCACGAACTTCGGCACGGTCAGTGGAGGCGGACTGTACCCCTTGGCGCCGACGACGATCGTGAACCATGGCGAGATCGACGCGATCGTGGAGCTCTACGACCCGACCGACAGCGCCTCGCCGGTCACGCTCACCGGGGGCGGGCGCTTCACCATCGACAACGTCGATCCGTTCCCGACGAGCCCGCTCACCAACGTCGACAACCAGGTCCAAGCTCGGGGCCCGATCCACCTCGTCGGCAATGGCGGCAGCTTCGAAGCCATGCCCGGCACGCTGACGCTCATGGGCTCGGGCCTCACGCATACAGGGCTGTTGAAGGCGCCCTCGGGCAGCACGATCGAGATGGACGAAGGCGCGACCGGGTCGGGCGCGTGGCTCGCCGACGTCGGCCGGATCCATGTCGCCGCAGACGTGGAGACGACCGGCAACGTCGAAGTCCTTCACGGCGGCATGCTGGCGGTCGACGGCACGATGAGCGCAAACGACCTGGTCGTCGACGGCACGAGCTCACTCGACGTCCAGGGCATGCTGAAGGTCGCCGGGAACCTCGCGTTCGACGGCGAGAACGGCGGGCGCTGGCTGCTCGGGCCGAGCTCCGTCGTCGCACTCACCCGCGGAGGCGGCGCACCGATCGGTGACTGGAGCGGCTGGCAGTCGGTCGAGGCGGCAGGACGCGATCTCGGCTCGGTCGCGGGAGGATTCTCGAACGACAACTTCTACTTCCCCGAGGTCGTGGTCGGCGCCGACGGACGGGTCTTGCTGCGCGACCGGCTCGACAACGGCAACCGGGCCCCGGGCGGGCCCGAGGCCGTCTACGTCGACACGCTGGTGTTCTCGGACGCGCTCGGGCTGCTCGACGTGAATGGAATCCATTTGTACTACAACCACCTGGTGGGGTCGGCTGCACAGATCTTCGACATCGCCGTGCCCGAACCGGGTGAGCTCTGGCTCGTGGCCGTTGGCGGAGTGATTCTCGTCCTGAGACGTCTCTCATGAAGTGAGACCATCGGCGCGAGCATTTCACCGCAGTCGCGAACGTTGCCGTGATAGTCTGGCAGTGTCGTCACCGTCGGAGGGACCATGACTCTCGGCCGGAGTGTGCGCGCGAGCCTCGTTCTCTGCAGTGTCTTGCTCGCGATACCGCGCGTGATCTTCGCGGGCATCGTGTTCGACAACGGTCCCGATGCTCACTCGACGACTGCGGACTCGATCAACACCGCCAACAAGGTGACCGAGGATTTCGTGCTCGGCTCCCCGACGACTGCGAACAAGGTCCAGTTCGCGGAGGACGTGCTCGCCTCCGGGCCAGGGTCGTCTGCACCGTCGAGCATCGACTGGTGCATCGGGACTTCGGCCTTCGGCTGCGAGATCGCGTCTGGACCCGTCACCAGCGTGCTCTCGACGGCCACCGGGATCGCGAACGGAAGTTTCGTGAACTACCTGTCCTCGTTCACCTTGCCGAACGTCTCGCTTGCCGGGGGAACGACCTACTTCCTGTCGCTCACCAACGGTACGAACGAGAACGGCTCGCACAACGACTACTGGGGCATCACGAGCCCCACGCTGGGAGATCACGATCTCGACGCGATGGGCGGGCAGACCTTCTGCGGCGGCTGTGCGCTGAACAACGACGTCTCGTTCCAGATCTACGGCGCCCCGGAGCCGGCGTCGCTGCTGCTCGTCGGCATCGGGCTGGCGGGGCTGGCGGCGCGAGGAGCGGTCAGCTAAGCCCGCTCGGCTTGGAAGCGTTCCTGGTCTCGATCTCCAGCGTCGCGATTGCAGAGATGGGCGACCGCACCCAGCTCTTGACGCTGGTGTTGGCGGCAGCCTATCGCCGGCCGTGGCCGATCCTGGCAGGCGTCCTGTGCGCGACCCTCGCGAACCATGGCGCGGCGGGGTACGTCGGGGTCCACCTCGGCCGATTCCTGACGCCCGCGCTCCTCGACGGCGTGGTCGGGCTGAGCATGGTCGGCATGGCTCTCTGGACGCTCAAGCCCGACGAGCTCGACCAAGGCTCGGCGGGCCCCAGGCGCTCGAGCCCGTTCATCGCGACGACCATCACGTTCTTCTTCGCGGAGATCGGCGACAAGACCCAGATCGCGACGATCGCGCTCGCGGCTGCGTATTCGAACCTCGCGACGGTCGTCGCAGGCACCACCTGCGGAATGCTGCTGGCCAACGCGCCGGTCGCGTTCCTGGGCAAGGCCTTCGCCGAGCGCCTGCCGATCAAGAAGATCCACTACGCGGCGAGTGCGTTGTTCTTCGTCATCGGGGCGGTGTTCATCTTCCGGGCAATGCGACAGCTGCCCTGAGCCGGAACACAGAAGCCCCTCATCTTTTGCCCCGTGCGGCAGCCCTGAAACGCAGACCGATCCAGCTCTCATGAGTGACGAGTGACTGTGTGACGTCGGTGTTCTGACGCACCGACCGGCCGACGCGCGAACGCCATCTCCTTCCACGAATGCTTCACCGTGACGTCAGTTCGTCGAGGTGGAGCTGGTCCTACGCTCAGCAGCGCCGGAGGACCCGGAAGGAGGAGCCATGCCCGAGATCAAGAAGCTCTGTGCAATCGCGTTGCTCGCGTCAGCCGGGTGGGCTGCCGCAGCGCATGCGGACCAGAAGGGGAGCCAGACCGCCACGCCGATCCGCCATCTCGTCGTGGTCTTCCAGGAGAACGTCTCCTTCGACCACTACTTCGGGACCTACCCGAACGCGCAGAATCCGGCGGGAGAGCCGTCCTTCTACGCCGCTCCAGGGACTCCGACCGTCAACGGCTACACGGATGCGCTGCTGAACGACAACCCGAACTTGAATCCCGCCAACGGCACCGGTGCGGCGAACCCGTTCCGCCTGGATCGCAGCCAGGCCGTCACGGCCGACCAGGACCACGACTACCTGGCCGAGCAGCAAGCGTTCCACATGGGTCTCCTGGATCTGTTTCCGCTGTTCGTCGGCACGGCTGGACCGCCGCCGGCGGGCGGAGGCGTCACCGGCACGACCGGGCTCAACCTGGGCTACTACGACGGCAACACCGTCACGGCGCTGTGGAACTACGCCCAGCACTTCGCGATGAGCGACAACTCGTACAGCACGACCTTCGGTCCCTCGACTCCAGGCGCGCTCAATCTGATTTCCGGCCAGACGAACGGAGTGTCCTCGACCCTGAACGGGACCGGCGACGAGGTCGATGGCGGCAACGGATCGCTCTCCGTCGTGGGCGACCCCGATCCGATCGGCGACGTCTGCTCGAACCCGAAGCGGAACCAGGTGCAGATGGGCGGAAGGAACATCGGCGACCTGCTGACCGCCGCCGGCATCACCTGGGGATCGTTCATGGGCGGCTTCGACCTGACGGCCACGAACTCGAACGGCACGACCGGCTGCACGCGGAGCTCGGCCAGCCTCGCGGGCACCACCGGCGACTACATCCCCCACCACGCCTGGTTCCAGTACTACGCGTCGACGGCGAACCCGAGCCACACCCGCCCCGCATCGATCGCCGAGATCGGGCACGACGGTCCCGCGAACCACGAGTACGACGTCTCGGACTTCGTCCGTGCCGTTCGCACCGGCAACTTCCCGGCCGTGAGCTTCATCAAGGCGCAGGCGTTCCAGGACGGTCACGCGGGCTACTCCGATCCTCTGGACGAGCAGACGTTCATCGTGAACCTGGTCAACTTCCTGCAGCGAACCCCCTCGTGGGCGAGCACCGCGGTCATCGTCCTGTACGACGATTCCGACGGTTGGTACGACCATCAGATGGGCTCGATCGTGAACCAATCCACGGGCCCGGCGGACGCGCTCACCGGTCCCAACGCATGCGGCAGCGCCACTCTGTCGTTGCCTGGGATCGATGCGGGCAACGCGCACGCGCTCGGTCGCTGCGGCTACGGCCCGCGCCAGCCGTTGCTCGTGGTGGGGCCATGGGCGCGGCGGAACTTCGTCGACCACACCCAGACCGACCAGACGTCGGTCCTCCGCTTCATCGAAGACAACTGGCTCGGCAAGCAGCGCATCGGGCGAGGCTCCTTCGACTCACTCGCGAGCCCGATCGACCAGATGTTCGACTTCAGCCACATCCGGTTCGACGGAGCCCTGTTCCTCAGCCCCGACACCGGCGAGCAGCAGTACTGATCGAGACGCAAGAAGGACCGGTGTCCCGTGCTGCTCGCGGGACGCCGGTCGTGCGTTCGCGCTGAGGGCGAAAGCGGCTCGGGGTCCGACGCCGTAGACTCCTCGTCGAGAAGGAGGAGAACCATGAAGGTGAAAGCGATCCCAGACGGCTACCACACCGTGACGCCGTCGATGTCGGTGAAGGACGCCGGGAAGCTGATCGACTACATGAAGCGAGCGTTCGGCGCGACCGAGTCGATGCGCATGCCCGGGCCGGGAGGCGTGATCTGGCATGCGGAGGTCAAGATCGGCGATTCGGTCGTCATGCTGAGCGAGGCGATGAACGAGCCGCCCGTCCAGGGCTCGCTCTTCCTGTACGTGAAGGACGTGGATGCGGTGTACGCGAAGGCGCTCGAAGCCGGAGGTACGTCGCTGATGAAGCCCGAGAACATGTTCTGGGGAGACCGCTTCGCCCGCGTCAAGGATCCGTTCGGAAACCTCTGGGGCATGGCGACCCACGTCGAGGAGGTCTCACCGGAGGAGCTTCCCAAGCGCGCCGCGGCCGCGATGCGCGCACAGGGAGCCAACGCCTAAGGGAATCTCCACACTTCATTGTGTCGGCCGGCTCCGCCCGCAGCCCGAGCTCGGGCTGCGGGTTCTGTTCGAGCCATACGCATTCCTGTGTGGATTGAATGGCGATCTCGTGCCCGAGATCACACTCGCAGGCATACCGCGAGGTATGATCGGCAGCGAAGGGATCCGGTCCGTGGTGCGAACCCGGGCTGACGTTCGCAATATGCCGTCCGTGGAAGGGTAGGAGCTCGCTCGGCTCCGGGCCCTCGCATGAGCGCGCGCGTTGCGGCGTGCAGCTTCGCTCATGGAGGGAAGGGGATTGGCTCGAGCCGTGCGAGGGTGGCTCCTCGCGCTCTGTCTTGGCATTGCGACGGTCGGCCGCGCAGCCTCGCTCAGCGTTGCCGCTTCGCGCCCGGCCGAGGAGGCCGCGGGGGCGGACGTCTCGTCGCTGTCGACCGCCGCGCAAGCTTCGCCCACCTTGCTGCCGCTCGACGCCGGCCGCACGGGCCAGAGCGGTGCCCAGTCGGTCTTTCCGCCGTCGGCAGTGCTCGCGACGAGCTGGGCGTCCTCTGGCCTCGGCATCGACCTGGAACCGGGCGGCAACGATCGCACCAACGGCAGCGCGAATCTCCCGGAACGCTGGCCTTCGCTGCTGATCTCGATGCCCGCGTCGCATCGACCGGCAGGTCCGCCCTGACGGACGTTAGAGCTTGCTAAACCGCGCTTGCGCCGGTTCGACACGTTCCGGTGTAGCTGGCGGCGCGGACACAAGGATCGGTCCGCTCTGGCCGATACGTCCATCGGGGCGTACGCCCAGGAGACGCGTGCCCATGACCCACAACAAGGTGGTGATCCGCTTCCGGGACGGTCGGCTGCTGAAGGGCTCCGTCTCCGACTTCGCCCCGAACCGCGACCTGTTCCACTTCAAGCCGGCCCTGTCGACGCCGCACGAGAAGCCACTCGAGGTCCGCTTCAGCGAGATCAAGGCGCTCTTCTTCGTGCGCGACTTCAAGGGCAATCCGGACCGCGTCGCGAACACCGCAAGCGCCGCGGCGATTCCCGTCGCGGGGCGGAAGATCCGCGTCGTGTTCCAGGACGGCGAGATCATGCTCGGCACGACCAATGGCTATCAGCCCGAGCGGCCTGGCTTCTTCGTCGTTCCCGCCGACGCAGGCTCGAACAACGAGCGCTGCTTCGTGATCTCGTCCGCGACCCGCGAGGTCTCGTTCGTCTGACCCGGCGGGCGGCGCCGCGTTCACCTACGGCATCCAGGCGTCCCCGGCGCGATTCGAACGCACGACCTGCTGCTTAGGAGTGCAGCCTGACGCATTTCGGTGTGGTTCGGTCGAGTTGGCGCTGGTGGTGAACTGTTAGGAATTCTGGGCGGTTGCTTCCGTTGGTTGGGGTCCCTGTCGGTCGCTGTCTGGCCGGGTTCGGTCGAGTTGGCACCACCTTCGCACCACGTGGCGACCTCGCGAGCAGGCGGCTGCAACGCCCCCACCACGTGCCCACGGGACCGGCCATGGCTCGGAGTGTTCGGGGGTGGCGATTCGCCGATCCGAAAGGAACTCGCGCGAACGACTCCCACAGCTCCAAGTGCACACCCTCAAGGCGGCGACCAGGGCGTTGGATCAGGCTCTTCCCGTCATCGTTCGCGCCAGAGATCTGACCGCGAGCGACGGACCCGGGATCCGCACCCGGCGCCTCCACTGGACACTGCGCCGGCGACTGCAACTGGTGGCCGGGGACCTACCCACAGGGGTGCCCCATCTCGCAAGAGGCCGCCTTCAAAGCGACTACCAGCCAAGGCGATTGCGACGCACGTAGGCCAGGCGAAAGCGCCTAGACAAACAACCTTAGCTGCCCCGTTTTGCGACCTCGCGCGATAAGGTCGTCCACCGAACGTCAGCCGAGCCGCGCGCTCCGCCGCGCTGCTCCGAGTCCCACCAGCGTCGCAAAAATGAGTGCAGCTGCGCCGGGCTCCGGGAACGCGTCGATGCGAATTAGGACATGTCCCCCCACCTGGGCGCCCGCCGGGCTTAGCGCGAAGAGGTTCAGGTCGATCTCTCGCGTGGTCAGCAGGGCCGGATCAGGCGGGGCGTCGGGCAAGATGTCGCCTGTCCGCGGGTTGATCCCGTTCCAGGCGTTGCCTGACGGGGCGATCAAGCTGAGCGTACCGTCGGCCTCGAAGACGGTCCAGCCGGGGCTAAGGCGAAGAATGCCCGTGCCGCTGTGGCTGAGAATGTTGAAGATGGAAAGCGTGTCTGGGCTGCCCCCGGTTCCGTCCTGCCGCGGCGGATTGACTTCCGCGAAGACCTCCTGCGCCGCCCCCGGCACGTCGAGCTGCACGCTGCCGATCGTCATCGGTGGTGCAGGAGCCTCGGTCAGGACAATCGACCCGGTCACGATCTGACCCACGCTGTAGGCGAGGTCGCAGCAGCCGCTCGTATTCAGCGAGCTCGGGACAGAGATCACCGTCCCCGAGAATGCCCACTGCACGCCGCCCTCGATCGCCGCCGCGCGAGCGTGAACCGTGAGTCCGGCGAAACTCAGACAAAACGCAAGAAAACTTGTCAGGCGCACTCGCCCCCGCATGGCGTTCCCTCCGATCGCGCTCCCCCAATACGGGAGTGGGGAGCTGCGGGAACAAGTGACGGTGAAAGACTTCCGGCAGTCTGAACGGCGGGGTCGCCGAGACTCCGACGCGGCGCGCCTGCGAAGACCTGCAAGCTCTAGGACTCGTCGCCGACGGGCGTGAACGAGGCGAGGCATGGCGGCTCGACCCCAAGTGGGCTGCCGTGCTCGCACGGCTGCTGACGCCGTGAAACCGCGCGACCCCGAAGCCACCGGAGAAGACGGGCTGCCGCCCGATATCTCTCCCTATGTGAGAGAGAGTATTGGGGGGCGGAGCGCCCCTCGCGGGGGTGGTGGGATTTCGGGCGGACGCGAGCGCCAGCTCAGCTGTGGCCATCCGCCCGGCACCACGGGCAACTCAGTGGACGACGAGCGAGTCCGAGAGCTTCGCGCAGCAGCTTGGGTCGCGAAGCGGCTTGGAATCTCGCGGTGGGCGGTCTACGAGCTGGCCAAAACGTCGGCTTCTGCCCCACGTGCGCGTCGGGCGGCTGATCCGGTTCGACGAGAACGCGGTCGAGGCCTGGATTGCCGCGGGCGGCACTGGTGAAGGGGACGTCGAGTCGTGGGCGCCGAACAGGACGTCGCTCCGATCATGATTCGATTGAATTATATTGCATATTAAATCAAAATCTTATAGTCTCCCGAGCATGGCTACGCGCAAACGGACCTGGGGCGGGAAGCGCAAGGGTGCCGGGCGCAGGCCTGGTCCACGCTCGGCACTTCGCAGGCATCGCGTTGTCGTGATGCTCACCGACGACGAGCTGCGCCACCTGCAAGTCGCGGCACGCGCCGAACATCTCCCGCTCGGCACCGTCGCATACCGCGCGGTCGCTGCATGGCTGGAACGGAGGGTTTGACGATGGCAAAGACACGGCGGCGCGGTCTGGTCGAGAGGATCGGCGAGGGTCGATGGCGCATCCGGTGGTACGTCGGTCGGGACGCGGCGGGCAAGCGGCTCTATCAGCGCCGCACGCTTACGGGCACCAAGCGGGCTGCGGAGCGCGAGCTCGCGGAGGCGTTGAAGCGGGCAGAGGGTGGATTCGTCGAGAGCGACCGCACCGTCGGCGTCCTCATCGCCGAGTGGCTCAAGAGCAAGGAGACCTCGCGTCGGGTGCGAGCGCGCACGCTCGCGGACTACCGATACCAGGCCGAGCACTACGTCCTGCCGTTCCTCAGCCACGTGGAGCTGCGGCGCCTGCGCTTCGACCACATCCAGGCGCTGGTGAATGCGCTGGCAGCCGAAGGCAAGGCGGCCGAGACCGTGCGCAAGGCGTACCGCGTGCTGCACGGGGCGCTCGCCTACGGGGTCCGGCTGCGCCTCCTGCCGCACAATCCCGCCGTCGGCGTCGAACTCCCGCAGCGCGACCACCGCGAGATGCACGCGCTGGGCCCCGAAGAGGCGCGGGCCTTCCTGAAGGCGATCGTCGGTGACCGGCACGAGGCGCTGTTCGCGTTCCTGCTCGGAACTGGCTGTCGCCCGTCGGAAGCCTACGCACTCGCGTGGCGCGACCTCGACCTCGACGGTGCCACCGTCGCCATCTGGCGCAGCGTCGAGCGCCTGGGCACCGAGCTTCGAATCATCGAGGGGACGAAGACCGAGAAAAGCCGCCGCAGGCTCGGGCTGTCGGCCTCGCTGATCGACATCCTCCGCTCGCATAGGGCGCGCCAGGCGCAGGCGATGCTGGAGGCCGGCTCGAACTACGATCGGGGGGCTGATCTCGTGTTCTCGAACGACGTAGGCGGCCTGCTCGACGACCGGAACGTCATCAACCGCTACTTCAAGCCCGCGCTGGCGCGTGCGGGCCTGTCGACCGCAATCCGTCTCTACGACCTGCGGCACTCCCACGCGACCCTGCTCCTGCACGAGGGGATCAACGTGAAGGCCGTCTCGGCTCGGCTCGGCCACGCGTCTGCGGCCATGACGCTCGGCTACGCGCATGCGCTGCCCGCAGCCGATGCCCAGGCCGTGGAGGTGTTCGACGCCGTGCTCGGGCGCTGAGGGGCCGAGTTTGGCCGCGTTGGCACCACACTGGCACCACGAGGGGAGGCCGAAGGCGGCTAAGTCCAGCGTCCCCGGCGCGATTCGAACGCACGACCTGCTGCTTAGGAGGCAGCCGCTCTATCCAACTGAGCTACGGGGACGTGCGGGGGAGTCTAGCGGGCAGGGGCAGGGCGGGCAGGCGAGGGGCTCAGCCGAGCAGGATCTGCTCGAAGAACTCCTCGAACACCTCGTTGC
>Ga0306922_10002776_pt1 | contig 16280 bp, 14 predicted proteins | sample sta12Cox44000082_FD_203758 | JGI IMG/M metagenome (GOLD analysis project Ga0306922, IMG submission 203758) | Lab enrichment of tropical soil microbial communities from Luquillo Experimental Forest, Puerto Rico - statoxic.12C.oxic.44.000.082 (v2)... | ecosystem: Environmental > Terrestrial >... | reverse complement strand
AATCCAACCTATCCGATTGGCCTATCCAGTACAATCGACCCGGCCTTGGAGAAGCGGGTTTTACCGTGTTTGACAGCAGCGTTTGAGGGCTCGCTAACTCACCGATTCGCCGTATTATTTAGGCATGCAGGCTCCCCGCCGCAATGCGACCGGGGCGGCCGAAACCGGCACCGAGGGGAACCCTTGCCATGACCACCTTCGACAAGCGCGAGGAAGCCTTTGAGAAGAAGTTTGTGGTGGATGAGGAGCTGAAGTTCAAGGCTCTGGCACGACGCGACCGCCTCATCGGACTTTGGGTGGCGGCAAAGCTCGGATTATCGGGCGAACAAGCCATCGCCTATTCCCGTGAAGTCGTTGCGGAAGAGTTCAACGAAGGCGGCGACGTCGCAGTGATCGCCAAGCTGAAGAGCGATCTTGCGGCCAAAGGGATTGCCATCACCGAAGACGAAATCCGCTCCCAGATGGGCGAATTTTTGCTGCAGGCGATCGCACAGGTGAAGGCGGGGATCTAGCGCGCTTTGCTCGACGTCATTCCGGACGCCGCGCAGGGGCGATCCACAATCTCGAGCAAGCAGCAAGGCTGCGTCGAGATCCCGGGTTCGCATCTTCGATGCGCCCCGGAATGACACTACACAGAGAACTCCGGAGTCCTTACCCTTCCTTAAATCCGTACTCCGGCACGTTGCCGCTCGCGCCGTAATATTTGTACGGCAGGAATTTGCCGGACATCGTGATCTTGACACGATCGCCCTTCGGATTGGGCAGCCGCTCGATCAGCATATCGAAGTCGATCGCCGACATGATGCCGTCGCCGAATTCTTCTTCGATCAAGGCCTTCCACGCCGGACCATTGACCATCACCAGTTCGTAGAACCGGTAGATCAGGGGATCAGTCGGCGGCATCGGCGTGCCGCGCACCGGGACCTCATTGAGCATCGCGGTTTCGGCTTTGGAAAGACCGAACAGCTCGGCGGCGTTGGCGGCCTGCGGCTTGGTCAGCTTCATCTGGCCGAGGATCGCCCCCACGATCAGCACTTCGGAATAGCCGCCGATCCGTTCGCAGATGTGTTTCCAGGTCCAGCCCTTTTCGCGTTTGATGTCGAGCAGTTTTTCGGTGAGGTCGGATCGCTTCATGTGAGGTCTCCCTTCTCTTCGCCATGCCCCGCTTTTGCCGGGCGTACTTTCTTTGATCGGTTCAGCAAGACGTGGATGGTCGGGACAAGCCCGGCCAGGGCGCCTGCCTTGGTCCCTCATCGCTCGAAGCGATCATAAGGTCCGGCTTGCCGATCCGCACCACCGCCACGTTGCGCGGATCGTGACCAGGCGTTTCGGATGCAAAGCTCCTGCTGCGGCTGACCAGAAAATCGACGATGTGATTGCGTAGCGCATAATAGTGGGGATGGCGGTGCAAATCGGTGCGGATGCGAACCTGCGGCAGCGGATTCTCCACGATCTCCGCGAGAACGGCATCAGGACCGTTGGTCATCAGGAAGATTCTGTCGGCGAGGTAGATTGCCTCGTCGACATCGTGGGTGATCATGAACACGGTCTGCCCGGCCTCCAGACAAAGGCGGCGCACTTCATCCTGCAAGGTGCCACGCGTGAGCGCATCGAGCGCCGAGAAGGGCTCGTCCATCAGCATGATCTTCGGCGTGATCGAAAGCGCGCGCGCAATACCGACGCGCTGCTTCATGCCGCCGGATAGTTCCGAAGGACGCTTGTGCTCGGAACCGGTGAGGCCTACCAGGTCGATGAAGATCTGCGCATGCGTTCTCACCCGGGCGCGGTCCCAGTGCCGCCATTTCGAGGTCACGGCGTAGGCGACGTTGCCGAGCACGGTGCGCCACGGCAAAAGTGCGTGGCTTTGGAAGATTACCGCGCGGTCGAGGCTCGTACCCTCGATCGCCTGCCCGTCGACGATCACGGTGCCTTCGCTTGGCGCATCCAGCCCCGCGAGTATGTTCAGCACTGTCGTCTTTCCACAGCCGGAATGGCCGATCACGCAGGCAAATTCACCGCGCTGCATCGATAGCCACAGGTTTTCGAACACCGCGATCTGCCCGCCGTCGGCACCGGGATAGCGCTTTGCGATCGCCTCGACGGAAATGAATTTTTCGATCATCGCATCATTCCGGAAACGTGACCATCCGCGTAAAGCGCGCCAGGATCTGATCGAGCAGCATGCCGACGACGCCGATCAGCAGAATGGCGATGATGACATTGGTGATCGAAAGGTTGTTCCACTCGTTCCAGACGAAGTAGCCGATGCCGGTACCGCCCACCAGCATTTCCGCCGCGACGATCACGAGCCAGGCGATGCCGATCGAGATTCGCATGCCGGTGAGTATGGTCGGGGCAGCCGCCGGCAGGATCACGGTGAAGGCGCGCCGGAGCATGCCGACTTCGAGCGTGCGCGCCACGTTAATCCATTCGCTGCGGACCGAGGCGACGCCGAAGGCAGTGTTGAGCAGCATCGGCCACACCGAACAGATGAAAATCACGAAGATCGCCGACAGGCTGGAGTCCTTGATCGTATAAAGCGCGAGCGGCATCCAGGCGAGCGGCGAGATCGGCTTAAGGACCTGGATGAAAGGATCGAGTGCGCGGCTGAACAGAGGCGACATCCCGATCAAGAATCCGAGCGGGATGGCAATCATGACGGCCAGCAGATAACCGACCCCGACCCGCGCGATGGAATAGCCAAGCTGAATGCCCAAACCCTTGTCGTTCGGGCCATTATCGTAGAGCGGCCGCTTCAGATGCTCCCACAATTTGGCGCCGACATCGAGCGGGCCCGGCATCCCCGACTTGCCTTGCGTCGCGGTCACGCCCATCAACCTGGCATATTCCGGGCTCATGCCCGCGACCGTGCCGGAGCCACGCGTGGCGATGTGCCAGATGCCAAAGAACGCAGCAAGCAGCGCGATCGAGACGATCGCCGCACGAAAGCGAAGCGAGGAGATCATCGTCCTATTCCCGGGTGCGGGAACGCAACGAGCGAAGACCGCGCTGAAAGGGTTATACCGAGGGAAGATTGCCGGGAATTTACGTGGAAAGTCCTCTTTGTCCCGATCGCGCATGGTTGCGCACTATCCGACCTCTCCGCGCAGGTGGGAAGGGGTGCAAACATGAAGCCCGCCGTCACCTGCCTCACGACGATTTCCTGATCCTGAAACTGTTGAGATAGTCGTCGGGCTTGGTGGGATCGAAGATCTTGCCCATCAGCGAGAACGATTTGTAGGAACTCGACGGCGCCACCAGACCCATCTCCGCCATGGTCTTGCGGGCGTCGGTTGCGAGATAAACCTGCTCGGCGATAGATTTGTAATCTACATCGCCCTTGATCTGACCCCAGCGCTTCATCTGCGTGAGCATCCAGATCGCAAAGGATTGCCAGGGGAACGGATCGAAATCGACGCGCTTGGGATCGGTCTTGATGCCGCCGAGGCCGTCGGCATAGGTACCGGTGAGCACCTGCTCTAGCACGGTAACAGGCGCGTTGATGTAGTTTGCAGGCGCGATCGCTTCCGCAATCTGCTTGCGGTTCTCCGCCTTGGACGCGTAGGCGGTGGCGTCCAGGATCGCGCGCGTCAGTGCGGTGAAGCTGTTGGGCGAACCCGTAATGAACTCGCGGCTGGCCGCGAAGCTGCAGCAGGGATGGCCGTCCCAGATTTCCTTGGAAAGAATGTGCATGAAGGCAACGCCGTCATAGATCGCGCGCTGGCAGACGTTGTCGGGCGCCAGAAATCCGTCGATGTTGTCGGCGCGAAGATTGGCGACCATTTCCGGTGGCGGCACCGAGCGCAGCTGCACGTCGGCATCGGGGTCGAGGCCGTGTTCGGCAAGATAATAGCGCAGCAGATAATTGTGCATGGAATAGTCGAACGGAATGGCGAATTTCATGCCCTTCCAGTCCGCAGGATTCCGCCTGTCCTTGTGCTTGATCGCAAGCACAATGCCTTGCCCGTTGATGTTCTCGATCGCAGGAACCGCGAACGGGATCGCTTGTGCACCCAGCCCAAGGGAAATCGCGATCGGCATCGGCGCCAGCATATGGGAAGCGTCGTATTCCTTGTTGATGGTCTTGTCGCGGATCACCGCCCAGCCCGCGGTCTTGACCACCTCGACGTTGAGGCCATGCCTGGCATAGAAGCCGAGCGGCGCTCCCATAATGATTGGCGTCGCGCAGGTAATCGGGATGAATCCGATTTTGAGATCCTTCTTCTCCGGCGCGCCGCCTTCGGCAAACGCCTCGGTGGCCAGCTTGAGCGGGAAGAATTGGGAGACGGCAGCAAGCGCAGTCGCTGCCCCAACCGACTTCAGGAAGGCCCTCCGCAGGGCATCCTTCGGAAACATCGCCCGCATGACGGCCGAGGCGACGACGCCCTCGTAACGCTTTTCGCGGCTTTCTGCAGGCTCGCAAGCGAGCGCCAAAGCGGCCTGCTCATGTTCGCTCGCCGAGTGATGCTGCCCGCACACGCAGCGGACCCGGCTAAGCGAGCGATCGGCATCAAAGCGATTGTCGAAGGTGGACATGCTTGCATTTCCCCGCCACAAATTCACCGCCCAGCCGCGAAAAGCGGCCGGGCGGTGAAAAAACATGCAGGTTTCATGCCGCTTTTTCGGTCAGCTTCGGCTCGATGGGCAGGCCTTCCTCGATCGGAAGCGACGGGTCGCGCGACCATTCGTTCCAGGAGCCGAAATACATACGGACATCCTTCACCCCGGCATTTTTCAGCGCAAGGAAGGTGTTCGAGGCTCGCGCGCCCTTGAAGCAATAGAGAAAGACTGGGGTGTTCTGGGTGATGCCGACGGTGGCGCATTCGGCGAGAATCTCGTCCTTGGACTTGAATCGCGGCCCCTCCGCGGTCGGTTTCATCATCCGGTACCATTCCAGCCACACCGCTCCTGGAATCCGTCCCTTCCGCGGGCAGAAATCCCTGCCGTAGGGCGAAGAGCTTTCGCCGATCCACTCATCGACGTCGCGCACGTCGAGAAGTGCGACGCCGGGTTTGCCCACGACTGCCAGCATTGCCTTGTAGTCGATCAGGATGTCGCCCGCTTCCGGAACGATCGAGAACGATGCTGGCTTCGGCGTCGGCGCCACGGTCGTGGTCGGCAATCCCTTGGCGACCCAGGCATCGTAACCGCCGTGGAGCACCTTGACCTTGGGATAGCCGAGCATGGTCAGGAGGTAATAGCCGCGGCACGACTGGCCGAAGCCCGAATTCATCGACTGCTCGTAGATGACGGCGGTTTCCTTGCCCGACAGGCCGGCCTTTCCGAACGCGTCGGCAAATTTCGTCTTCAACTCGTGCATGCCCTCGGGGGTCGAGGTGGCAAGATAGGTGAAAATCTCGTGCACGTTCACGGCATTGGGGATATGTCCCGCGCCGTATGCATCGGGATTACGCGTGTCGACAATGACACACGGCTCCTTGGTTAGAAGTTCGGCGAGTTCGCTGGCAGAAATCAGAACGTCCGTCATGGCAGCCTCTCCTGTTCTCGGGATTTACGTCCGGGGTCTCTTTGGAAATTCACATGTCGGCCAACATCTTGCGCAGCTGTTTGGTAGCGGGCGTGACGATGGCGAGGAAATAGGCTTCGCGGAGCCTGCGTTGGGCGCGATGGCTTTTTACGTAGCCGCGCGCGCCACAATGAAGCATCGCTGCATGCGCAGCGGCGACGCTGGCATCACCGGCTCGCAGCCGCACAGCGACCACCTTGCGCCAATAGCTCTCGTCCGGATTGAAGGGATCGCGGGCAAGAGACATCGTCTCCCGTTCAAGTTCGAAAAACAGTTCCTTGAAGTTCGTGGGTTGCTGCGGCAGGTAACGATTGACGTGGCCTAGGGGAGTCGCAACCTCGTCCATGATGTTGATGCAGTCTTTGATCAGGCCCAAGCCCATGCCGAGCTGCAGCAGGATGAAGCCCGCGCGGATCTTCTTGACGAAAGGTTCTGCCCGTTCGGCCAGGATCAAATCATCAGGCACGAAGGCGTCACGAAACTGCACCCCATAGGTACCGGTGCCATCCATCGCCAGAAACGGCTTACAGGCCTGCAGCGTGATCGCGGGATCGGAACAATTGGCAAGAAACATCACGATTTCGCCGGGCGCATCTTCACGCTCGAAGATCGTGCCGAAGAAGTGGCCCTTGCCCAAATTCGACACCCAGGGCAGTGCGCCGCGGACGACATAACCACCGTCGACCTTGCTGCCCCTCAGTTTCAGCTTCTCGATCCCGAAAAAGCTCTTCATCGGGTTCGAAAGACCCGTCCCGCCCAAAACGGTTCCGCTCGAAAAACTGTTGCCGAAGCGCGCTGCGAGTTTCAGGTTGGTCGAATTCGCCGCGTACCAGACCAGCGTATTCTGGCACCACGCCATGAAGGCAGTGGCACCGCAGACCTCGCCAATTGCAGCCATCGATTCGATGGCGCAGCGCAGATCCGCCGGGCCGTCATACGGGACATGGCTGCTCCAGGCACCGACTTCGCCAAAACGCCGCAGTAGCTTATCCGGATAAACGGAACCGGCATCGATGGCGGCCGCGAGCGGCGCCAGCTCCTTGCGCGCAATCGCGGCAACCTCTTCGGCGATCGAAGGTGCGGACTGATCGACAGCTTCGACCCCCGATAGTGCCAGTGAACCCATGACAGTCTCCGCGCCCTTTGCGATTGTCGCGTTCTGCTAGATGCCCACCTCGAGATTGACGGGACGGGTGAAGGTGTTGGCGACCGGCGACCACTTCTTGACATGGGCGACCAGCGCGTCGATCTCGCTCTTCGGAATGCCCTCGCACTCCATGTCGACCTTGACGCGGATGTCGGTGAAACCGACCGGCTTTTCGCTGACGTCGCCAGTGCCCCAAACTGCGGTGATGTTGAGATCGCCCTCAAGTTCGAGCTCGAGTTTGTTGACGATCCAACCGCGATGAACCGCGTTGGCATGCAGACCGACGGCAAGACACGATCCGAGCGCTGCGAGCGAAGCCTCCGAAGGATTGGGCGCGGTGTCGTCGCCAAGAAGGCCCGGAGGCTCATCCACGATGTACGGCGCGAGGTTGCGGATGTAGTTGGCGTGGCGGAACTTGCCTTCGGCCACCGTCTTGCATTTCAAGGTCTTGATGACCTTTGGATTCGCTTTGCCGTTGGCGATCAGCTGCTCGAGCCCTTGCTTGTCGATTGGGGCGAGGCAGCCGGTAAGTGCTGTTTTCTGGGCGACCGCAGTCATTGAATTTCTCCCTAGGGCAGGATACCGAACGGTCTGTTTCCTGCATGAAGCGTGCCAGATGACCCCCGTCAAGAAAACGCGAAGTGCCAAAGCCGGTTAGTCCCTCCGGGCTTGAATCAGGCAGCGCCGATTTGCTCAATCGCAATGCATTCAACGGCGCGCGAGATCAATTTGCGCGCAGCGAAGATGCGACTTGCTGAGCGCGACGCAGTCGGATTAACTTCGGTCATGGGCAAATCATCTTCGAAGTCGCGTTCGGCCTCAGCGCGTCAGAACGCGGGCGACGAATCCGCTCGCGGGCGCCTGCTGAGCGCGGCGACGCGGCTGTTCTGCAAGAACGGCATCAACGCCACCGGCATCGACGCCATCATCAACGAAGCAGGCACCGCCAAGACCACGCTCTACAAGCTGTTCGGATCGAAGAACAACCTCGTGCACGTCGTGCTCGAGACCGAAGGCAAACAGTGGCGTGAATGGTTCATCGGCGCCATCGAAGCGGGCGGAGGCGGCCCGCAGGCAAAGCTTGCGCGGATCTTTCCGGCATTGAAGGAGTGGTTCCGTCAGGAACGTTTCTACGGTTGCCCTTTCATCAACGCCGTCGGTGAGCATGACAAGGACCAGAGGCAGCTTCGCGCTATCGCTATGCGCCACAAGAAAATTGTGCTGGCCTATATCGAGAAGCTCGCCGAAGAAATGGGTGCCGCGGAACCGGAAGTGCTCGCCCACCAGCTTGCGCTGCTGATGGACGGGGCGATCGTCGCCGCCATGGTGTCACGCGATCCCTGCGTTGCCGACACCGCCGGCCTTGCGGCGTGCTCGCTGTTCGTGCCCTCAAAGCCAAGAAAGTCGAGACGCGCAAGCAGCGCGCCGGAACACCTCGTGGCGGTCTGAATGGTGCGGGCGGCACGAAGCCGCCACGCATATCATTTTTCCCGCCGTCTCATTTTCCGAGATGCTGATCGAGGAAGCGGGCAATCTGCTCGAACACTTCCCTCGTCTCAGGCAACCACCGCGCTCTATTTGAGCGCGGCCTCGACCTTGGCGATGCCGGCATTGGCGCAGGCTTCGTCCTTTTCGCCTCCCGGTGCGCCGGATACACCGACCCCGCCGATCGTCTCGTTGCCGGCCTTGATCGGAACGCCGCCACCGACACCGACCAGGCCCGGAATCTGCCGGAGGGGCGCCCTGGCCGGATCTTCCAGCTCCTTCATGGTCTGCAGCGAGGTCTGGTTGCGGATGCGCGCCGTGTAGGCTTTGAGGCGGCTGAACTCCATCGTGTGCGGGCTGGTGCCGTCGCCGCGCAGCTGTGCCGCGACATTACCCCCCTTGTCCACGATGGTGACGGAGACCTTGTATCCGTCCTTGGTGCACTGATCGATCGTGCCCTGGATGATGGCAAGCGCCATCGCCATCGAGATATTCTTTTCGATCTGCGGCGCCTGCGCGAGGACCGGCGCCGTGGCGAACATCGAAATCGAGGTGAACAGTGCGATTTTGGCGAAATGCATGTCGGGGTCTCCCTAATGTTATTGGTTAGTCTTGTGGGGGAACCCTAATCCGTCCGGCTTTATCCTGGCAACTGGCGAGAAATGGGCTTTGCACTCACCCGGCAGATGTTTCAAGGCAAAAGGCCGGCAAGCCGATCGAGTTCGGCCGCCAGATCACCCTCGATATCGGCGACCGCCATATTAACGACCCGGTAGCCACGCCCCTCGAGCCAGGCCTGCCGATCGGCGCGGTCCTTGTTGATCGTGTCGGACTCCCCCGGATTGATCAGTTCGATCGCAATCCGGTGCACGAAGGAGACGAAATCCGGAATGTGCCGGCCGACCGGCGTCTGCCGTTTGAACTGGCCAGCAAAGCGCCGGTCGGCCGTAAGCGATTGCCACAGGACACGTTCGGCATCGGTCGGATTGCGCCGCAACAGCCGCGCCAATCCACGCACCGTGCCGCTCTCCGCCGGCATCGCGCCTTGCGCGTGCTCGGCCAAAAGCGCGCGCAGCCGCGTGGCCTGCGCACCATCGAGCACGCCGCCCTTGGCCGGTCCTTTTCGGCCCTCCGCGATCGCCATCACCACGCCGTGCAGCGTGTGCATGTCCTGCTTGGTCGGATCCATCCGGGTAAAGATGTTGCGCAGATTGACCAACATGGTGTCGCGCTTCTCTGCGGGCCGGAGGAATTCGACGGAATCCAATTCTTGCACGAGATTTTCGAAGAACGCCTGGATCTGGTGCTGCGACGCGCGCTCAGAGCGCTCGGGCATCGCAAAGGGCAAGGCGCCGGCGGTTGCGAGCTTGAACCATTCGTAGCCGATCAGGAGCACGGCCTGGGCCAGATTGAGCGAGGCAAAACCGGGATTGACCGGGAAGGTGATGATTCGGTTGGCAAGCCCGACCTCCTCGTTTTGCAAGCCGGAGCGCTCGCGCCCGAACAGGATGCCGACCGTGCCGCCCGCTGCGATCTGGCCGACCATTTCGGCGGCAGCGGCCTGCGGTCCGACCACAGACTTGGCCTGATCATGGGCGCGGGCGGTGGTGGCAAACAACAGCGTGCAGTCGGCAACGGCCTGCTCGACCGTATCGAACAATTCGGCCTTACCGAGGATATGATCGGCGCCGGCGGCCGCGCGCTGGGCGCTGATGTTCGGCCAACCGTCGCGCGGCTTGACGATGCGCAGCCGGGTCAACGCGAAATTGCCCATCGCGCGCGCCGCCATGCCGATGTTCTCGCCAAGCTGGGGCTCGACCAGGATCACGATTGGACCGGTGAGGTCCAAGCCCGTTTTGGTCTTGTCGGTACCCGACATCTCATTTCGCTTTCTGATTCAAATACCGACGGATCCGAGCGAGCTTCCGAGATTCATTCGAAACGTTTTGCCGCAAGGTGCGCATGTTCTGGCGACGGCCTCCCTGGTTGACCTGTCCGGCAAAATTTCTCAAGCAATATAATCAGGTTAGTAAATTTTCACGAAGCCAGACTCCGGCGCTGACGCAGGCCCCTGATCGTACCGATGGGCCTGCAATGCGGCGCGTTGGCTTTCACCGGCGCTTGCGCAGTGCTATAGCGCGGGTGCGATAAAGGTCGGTTTCGCACCCCACCACTCCCAAAACGCGCTATTCCAAAAAGGCCCGGTTTCCCATGGCAAAAATCAAGGTGACCAACCCCGTCGTCGAACTCGATGGCGACGAGATGACACGGATCATCTGGCAGTACATCAAGGACAAGCTGATCAACCCATTCCTTGACATCAACCTGATGTATTTCGACCTCGGGATGGAACACCGCGACAAGACCAATGACCAGGTCACCGTCGATGCCGCCAATGCCATCAAGAAGGTCGGCGTCGGCGTCAAATGCGCCACCATCACCCCGGACGAGGCGCGGGTGAAGGAATTTCACCTGAAGGAAATGTGGAAATCGCCGAACGGCACCATCCGCAACATCCTCGGCGGCGTGGTGTTCCGCGAACCGATCATCTGCAGGAACGTGCCGCGCCTGGTTCCGGGTTGGACCAAGCCGATCATCATTGGCCGCCACGCCTATGGCGATCAGTACCGGGCCACCGACATCAAATTCCCCGGCAAGGGGACGCTGTCGATGAAATTCGTAGGCGAAGATGGCACCGTGATCGAGCGCGAGGTCTTCAAGGCGCCCGGGGCGGGCATTGCGATGGAAATGTACAATCTCGATGATTCCATCGCCGATTTCGCCCGCGCCTCATTCAACATGGGCCTGTCCAAGAATTACTCGGTGTATCTCTCGACCAAGAACACCATCCTCAAGGTCTATGACGGACGCTTCAAGGACATCTTCCAGGACATCTTCGACAAGGAATTCAAGGCGCAATTCGACGCCAAGAAGATCACCTACGAACATCGCCTGATCGACGACATGGTCGCGGCGGCGATGAAGTGGTCGGGCGGTTATGTCTGGGCGTGCAAGAACTACGACGGCGACGTGCAGTCCGACACGGTGGCGCAAGGCTACGGCTCGCTCGGCCTGATGACCTCGGTGTTGATGACGCCGGACGGCAAGACGGTGGAGGCCGAGGCCGCCCACGGTACCGTGACGCGGCATTACCGCGAGCATCAGAAGGGCAAGGAGACCTCCACCAATTCGATCGCCTCGATCTTTGCCTGGACGCGCGGACTGTCGCATCGCGCCAAGCTCGACAACAACGACGCCCTGGCGAAATTCGCCAATACCCTCGAAAAGGTCTGCGTCGAGACGGTCGAAGCCGGCTACATGACCAAGGACCTCGCCCTTCTGGTTGGCGCCGACCAGCGCTGGCTATCCACCACCGGCTTCCTCGACAAGGTCGCGGAAAATCTCACCAAGGCGATGGCAGCTTGATGGCCCATCCAAGTCGTCATTGCGAGCCAGCGGGTCGCGCGAACGCGCGCGACTGTCATTGCGAGCGCCGGCGAAGCAACCCGGGGCCAATGAGCAGGACTGGATTGCTTCGTCGCGCTGCCCCTCGCGATGACGGACTCCGTGTACTCGCATCATCACTGCTTGTGATGGCGATCTCAGTGGTGAATGCTTCCGCCCAAACACCCGTTCCCGCCGCCATCGCGGCGCCGGGGGAAACGATTGTGCTCACGGTGCACGCCGAAGGCGCGCAGGTTTACGAATGCAAGGCCGGCGCGGACGGCAAATTGGCCTTCGCATTCCGCGAACCGATCGCCACGCTGATCGTCGACGGCAAGACCGTGGGCCGCCACTATGCGGGCCCGAACTGGGAGCACAGCGACGGCAGCGCCGTGACCGCAAAGGCCGCCGGCAACGCGCCGGGCGCGACCTCAGACGATATCCCCTGGCTGAAGCTCGAAGTCACCGCCAATCGCGGCAGCGGCGCGCTTTCGAACGTCACGACAGTGCAGCGGATCAATACCAAAGGCGGCAAGCTTGAAGGTCCTTGTGAAAAAGCAGGCACCTTCAAAAGCGCACCTTACGCGGCGGATTACGTGTTCTTGCGCAAGAACTAAGCCACCGAACTATTCGGCCACTGGCTGATCGCCATGTGCGACCTGCGCCAGTTCGGCCAAGGCGATATCGCCGCTTTCGGCCAGCCGTGCCTTCGCGGTCTTGTGCACATGGGCGGCCAGACCGGGCACCCGTTGGAGCAGCGCGTGAAAATCCTGCGCATCCAGCACCAAAAGCCGCGTCTTGCGCTTCGCCGTGACCGTTCCGCTTCGATTGGCCCGGTGCAGCAGCGCGATTTCGCCGAAGAATGTGCCGTCCGAAAGCCGCACCTGCCGATTCGGCAATTCGATCTCGACCTCGCCTGCGGTGATGAAATACATCGAGGAAGCAATATCGCCCCGCCGCACCAGGATCTCGCCGGCCTCGATGGTCTGCGCCCGCAATAGCCGCATGATGTCGGCGATTTCGGTGGCGGACAGATGCGAGAACAGGGGCACCCGCGCCAGCATTCCCCACGTCACCACGAAATCGCGCCGCCTCACCTCGTCGGCGAAAGCGGTGGAGATGATCGCGATCGGCAGCGCGATCATGGTCAGTCCACCGATGATCGCAAAAACCGAGATCACCTTGCCGAGTGGCGTGACCGGCACGACATCGCCATAACCCACCGTGCCGAGAGTCACGATCGCCCACCACATCGCCTGCGGAATGGTGCCCAATTTGTCGGGCTGCACGTCGTGCTCGGCCGCATAAAGCAGCGAAGCGAACACCAGTACCGCGCCCGCAAGGATCACGAGGCATCCGAACAGCGCACGCCGCTCGGCATGCAGGGCTGACAGCAACGAGCGCATCGCCGGCGAATACCTCACCAGCTTGAAGAACGGCAACACGCCCAAGAGCGCAAAGGTAGGACGATGGCCGAAACCGAGCGCGATTGCCGCCGGCAGGAATGCGAGCAGATCGATGATGCCAAGGCTCGATGTCGCGTATTCGATGCGATCCCGGGCCGCCGATTTCCGCCGCGGCGAATGGCCGACCACGCTCCACAGCCGCGCCGCATATTCGAACCCAAATACGACCAAGGCGCCGACCTGAATGGTCGTGAACAGCCATCCAAAACGCGCATCAAGCTCCGGCACCGAAGCGAGAATCATCGCCAGCAGGTAGATGATGATGAGGGAGATGATCAGCTGGACAAAGTGCGAGCCTTCGGTAGAAGGCAGATGATCGTGTTCCAGCAATTCATAGAGGCGATCCCGAAGATCCGGGTCGTTCAGCCGCACTTTGCCAAGCATCGCCACTGCCAGTGTCCTGCTCATGTTCCGAAGTTCGCGTACTTCGCCTTCCCCTTGATGCAAACTTCTGGAATCAAGGGAGATCAATCTATAGCGCGCATTGCAGCCGCCGATTTGATGTCCCTCAATGATTCTCGCGGCCTGCAAAGGGCTTAAGCGCCCGCCATGGCCTTTTCGATCGCCGAGAGCGCCGCATCCGCCTTGGCGCCATCGGGGCCGCCGGCCTGCGCCATGTCGGGCCGGCCGCCGCCGCCCTTGCCGCCAAGCGCTTCGGAAGCCACCCGCACCAGATCGATGGCGTTATAACGCGAGGTGAGATCGGCGGTAACGCCGACAACGACGCCGGCCTTGCCGTCTCCGGTGACGCCGACGATGGCCACCACGCCTGAGCCGAGTTGTTTTTTGCCGTCATCGGCAAGGCTCTTGAGATCCTTCATCTCGATGCCCTCGACCGCGCGCGCCATCAGCTTGACGTCGCCGATTTCGCGAACGCCCGAGGCGGCCGCTCCCGATCCGTTCGATACTGCCGCGCCGCCCATGGCAAGTTTCCGCCGCACTTCGGACAGCTCGCGCTCGAGCTTCTTGCGCTCTTCGATCAGGTTACCGATTCGCGTCGGCATCTCCTCAAGGGGAGCCCGCAACTCGGCAGCCGCAGACTTCGCGAGCTGCATGGTGTCGTTGGCGTGCTTTCGCGCGTAACGCCCCGTCAGCGCCTCGATGCGGCGAACGCCCGAGGCCACCGCACTCTCGCCGATCACCGAGATCAGGCCGATATCGCCGGTGCGTTTGACATGCGTGCCGCCGCAGAGTTCGACCGACCAGCCAAGCGCGTTCGCCCCGTGCTCGCGCGCGCCTCTTCCCATCGATACCACGCGGACCTCGTCGCCATATTTCTCGCCGAACAGGGCGCGGGCGCCGGCCTCGCGCGCATCGTCCACCGCCATCAACCGCGTGGTGACCTCGTCGTTCTCGAGCACCACGTCGTTGGCAATGTCCTCGACACGGGCGAGTTCGTCCGGCGTGATCGGCTTCGGGTGGACGAAGTCGAAGCGCAGGCGATCCGGCGCCACCAGCGAGCCGCGCTGGGCGATGTGATCGCCGAGCACCTGGCGCAGCGCTTCGTGCAACAGATGCGTCGCCGAATGATGGGCGCGGATCGAAGCGCGCCTTGCGTGATCGACTTCGAGCTGCAGCGCGGTACCCGGCTTGAGCGTGCCCTGTTCGACGGTGCCGATGTGAACGAAGAGATCGCCGGCCTTCTTCTGAGTATCGCTGACACGAAAGCGCACGCCCTCGCCGATCAGGACGCCGGTATCGCCGACCTGACCGCCCGACTCGGCGTAGAACGGCGTCTGGTTCAGCACGACGGCGCCGCTTTCGCCCGCAGCCAGGCGCTCGACTTCCTGGCCGTCCTTGACCAGCGCTCCGACCTCGCCTTCGGCGGTCTCGGTCTCGTAGCCGAGGAATTCCGTCGCGCCAAGTTCCTCGCGCAAGGCAAACCAGACGCTTTCGCTCGCGGTATCGCCGGAACCCGCCCAGGCCGCGCGGGCCTTTTCGCGCTGGCGGTCCATGGCGTCGGTGAAGGCCGCCTGATCGACGCTGATTCCGCGCGACTTGAGCGCATCCTGGGTCAGATCGAGCGGGAAACCGTAGGTGTCGTAGAGCGTAAACGCAGTGTCGCCGTCGAACATGTCGCCTTTCTTGAGGCCCGCGCTCTTCTCGTCGAGGATGGCAAGCCCGCGTTCGAGCGTCTTGCGGAAGCGCGTCTCTTCCAGCCGCAAGGTTTCCTCGATCAGGCTCTCCGCGCGCACCAGTTCGGGATAGGCCTGGCCCATCTCGCGCACCAGCGCCCAGACCAGGCGGTACATCAAGGGTTCGCGCGCACCGAGCAACTGCGCATGGCGCATGGCGCGGCGCATGATCCGGCGTAGCACATAGCCGCGGCCTTCGTTCGACGGCAGAACGCCGTCGGCGATCAGGAACGACGAGGCGCGCAAATGATCGGCGATGACGCGCAAGGACGCCTTTTGCGGCCCTTGCGGATCGGCGCCAGTCAATTCGGCGATGGCGCGGATCAACGCGACGAACAGGTCGATGTCGTAATTGTCGTGCTTGCCCTGCAGCACGGCCGCGACCCGTTCGAGCCCCGCTCCGGTGTCGATCGACGGCTTCGGCAACGGGTTGCGGACGCCCGGCGAGACTTGTTCATATTGCATGAACACGAGATTCCAGATCTCGATGAAGCGGTCGCCGTCGGCTTCCGGCGAACCGGGCGGTCCGCCCCAGATCTTGTCGCCATGGTCATAGAAGATTTCCGAGCACGGCCCGCAGGGACCGGTGTCGCCCATCTGCCAGAAATTGTCGGAGCCCGCGATGCGGATGATGCGCGATTCGGGAAGACCCGCAATCTTCTTCCAGAGACCGAACGCCTCGTCGTCGTCGATATAGACGGTGGCCGTGAGCTTGTCCTTCGGCAGGCCGAATTCGTTGGTCACGAGCTTCCATGCAAGCTCGATCGCGCGGTCCTTGAAGTAGTCGCCGAACGAGAAATTGCCGAGCATCTCGAAGAAGGTGTGGTGGCGCGCGGTGTAACCGACATTGTCGAGATCGTTGTGCTTGCCGCCGGCGCGCACGCATTTCTGTGATGTGGTGGCGCGCTGGTAAGGACGCTTCTCGACACCGGTGAAGACATTCTTGAACTGCACCATGCCGGCATTGGTGAACATCAGCGTCGGATCATTGCGCGGCACCAATGGCGACGACGGCACGATTTCGTGGCCGTTGGCGGCAAAGAATTTGAGAAATGTCGACCTGATATCGTTAACGC
>Ga0306922_10002775_pt1 | contig 16283 bp, 13 predicted proteins | sample sta12Cox44000082_FD_203758 | JGI IMG/M metagenome (GOLD analysis project Ga0306922, IMG submission 203758) | Lab enrichment of tropical soil microbial communities from Luquillo Experimental Forest, Puerto Rico - statoxic.12C.oxic.44.000.082 (v2)... | ecosystem: Environmental > Terrestrial >... | reverse complement strand
CCGCATCAGGTCTGCGTCATCAGCGGCATTGGCTGTTCATCGAATCTGCCCGGTTACATTAACACTTACGGAATGCACACGCTCCATGGCCGCGCGCTCGCGGTTGCGACCGGCGTCAAACTTGGCAACCACGAACTGAAAGTGATTTGCGCTGGCGGCGACGGCGACGGTTATGGAATCGGCGGCAACCATTTCGTTCACACCATGCGGCGCAACGTTGACCTCACTTACATCGTAATGGACAACCAGATCTACGGGTTAACCACCGGCCAGGTCTCGCCCACGAGCGTCAAGGGAATGAAAACCAAAAGCACACCGCACGGAAGCGTTGAGAACCCGATTAATCCGATCCCGATGGCAATCGTCGGCGGTGCCACCTACGTGGCGCGCGCGTTCAGCGGCAAACAGAAACACATGGTCGAAATGATCAAGGGCGCTATTCAACACAAGGGCTTCGCGTTGGTGGACGTTTTCAGTCCTTGCGTCACTTACAACAAGGACAACACCTACCAATGGTTTAATCCCCGCGTGAAAATTCTCGAAGAACAAGGCCACGACCCGACCGATTTTCACAAAGCGATTGAGCGCGGTTATCAGTGGGGCGAAGAAATTCCCATTGGATTGTTCTGGCGTCGGAACGATCTGGAAAGCTTGGAAGATCTGGAACCGGTGCTGCACACCGGCGAAGGCCCGCTCGCATTCCGCAATCTCGGAATTTCCCCGGAACACGCGAAGCGGTTGATCCACGAACTGCTGTAGCGGTCGTTTCTGACCGCGGCCTTTTTCATTCGATGTTCGACGTTGGGCGTTCGGCGTTTTCTGCCTGCTTTCTCTCAACACTCAACTATCAACTTTCAACCGCCTGATGATCTTACCCGCCCTGATCCAAGGCTTCTTCAGTCCCCAGGCTATCGCGTACCCCGTTCAGTTCACCCTGCGGTGCCGGTGCACCGGAGCGTTGCTCGCCCGGACGCGCCGCTGCCCGCGTTAGCCTTTGTCCCCGACGTGAGAAGCCCCAATTTCCAACCGCGATGCACATGCAACCGGTGCCTTCCGCACAACCCTGGCAGCAATAGGTCTCGCCGTCGTGCGTATATCCTTCGCCAGGCCAGTCATTCTTGACCATTCTGCAACCGGGACACGCCGGCATTGGAATGGAGTACACCAACGAATCGGTTTCATCGATTTCTATCAGCATAGTTTCCTGTCTCATCTTGTGGACCGCCTTTCTTAGAATAGAAATCGATTCTAACGGCACTTTTGCGCGGAAGTTTTACCACGGATTACACAGATTTCACAGATGCAAGATCGTCTGAAAATTCGTGCGATCGGCGCCATCCGTAGTTCAATTTCCTTAACAATCCGAAGCAATGCCCGGATCAAATCGTCAAAATTATGTCTTCCTCTCGGGGTCCTGGGAGCATCTGACGGCCTTCCTCTTTTTTTTCGTCGAGCCATATTCAAGATTTGTTTTTGACGCTTGCAGCGACCGCCGCCTTCATCGCGTTTCGTGGCGAAGCTACGGGTGGTACTCCTTAACCACAACGCTATCCGTAAAACTTTGTGGGTTTCAAATTAGGGCACTACCAGCGCACGCTACGCGGCTGCTCGTTTCCGTGCGGTGGCGTCCAGAATACGCTTGCGCAAGCGAAGCGATTTTGGCGTCCCTTCGACGTACTCATCTATGTCGATGTATTCGATTGCGCGCTCCAAAGTCATCCTTAGCGGCGCTTCGAGTTGAATGCCTTTGCCTTCGCCCTGGCTGCGCATGTTGGTGAGGTGCTTTTCCTTGCATGGATTGACTGGCAGATCTTCCGGGCGCGCATTTTCGCCGACGATCATTCCTTCGTAAACGGATTCCTGCGGTCCAATGAAAAGCCGGCCGCGCTCCTGAATATTGTTAAGTGCGTAAGCAGTGCTGACCCCGGACTCCATCGATACCATCACGCCGCGCCGGCGCCCGCCAATCTCGCCTTTGAACGGCGCGTATTCGCGAAAAAGATGACTCATCAATCCCTCACCGCGAGTCAGGTTCACCAGGTCTGTCTCGAATCCGATCAAACCGCGCGTCGGTATGATCGCTTCGATCGAAACGCGTGCGGCGTGATGATCCATTCCGATAACCTCGCCTTTGCGACTGGCAATGGATTGCAGAATGTCGCCGAGATTTTCATCCAGTAGATCAACATACAAATTTTCAAGCGGTTCGAGCAGGGTGCCGTCTTCAGCTCGACCAAAAATCACTTCGGGCCGTGATACCATCAGTTCATACCCTTCGCGCCGCATCTGCTCCACCAGAATAGCGATTTGCATTTCGCCGCGCGCATTGATCTCAAATGTGCCTGCGGTTTCGGTGTCGTTAACTTGCAGGGAAACGTTGCCACGCGTTTCACGAACCAGTCGCTCACGGAGATGCCGCGCAGTCACGAATTTTCCGTCGCGTCCGGCAAACGGCGAATCGTTGACCAGAATCTGCATCCGAATTGTTGGCGGATCGATATCGACGAACTGAAGCGGCGCGCGTTCCTCGCTGTCAGTCAGCGTTTCGCCGATGTAAACGTCCTCAACGCCGGTTAGCCCAACGATGTCGCCGGCGGTCGCCTGCTTTACTTCGACTTGTTCCAATCCGGCGTAGGTGAAAAGGGCAGTGACAGTAGCTCGTTCGCGGCGGCCGTTGCGGTGAATGCAAACGATCGAATCGCCGACCGTGACGCGACCGCTCACGATCCGCCCCAGCGCGATTCTCCCCAGATAATCGCTGTAATCCAGATTCGACACGAGCATTTGGAAAAACGGTTCGCTTGAAATTCTTGGCGGCGGCACATGTTGCACAATCGCTTCGAAAAGCGGAGTCATGTCTGCATTGTTCTCGTGTCCACCATGGGACGGATTGACTAACTCGCTCCCGCTCATGTCGGCCTCTCGGCTTGACCCATCTATGTCGCTTCGCACCCCTGCGGCTCCATTCGCCGTGGCGAACAGCTCGCGCGCGGCAAAACCATTCTTCGCACTCGCGTAAATGATTGGAAAATCGAGCTGCTCGTCTGTCGCCTTCAGCTCAACAAAAAGATCGAAAACCCTATCGACGACTTGATGAGGCTGTGCGTTTTCTCTGTCGATCTTGTTAATGACAACGACCGCCTTGAGTTTGTTCTCCAGCGCCTTGCGCAAGACAAAGCGCGTCTGCGCCTGCGGTCCGTCATGGGCGTCGACGACTAGCAGCACGCCGTCCACCATTTTCATGATCCGCTCGACTTCTCCGCCGAAATCGGCGTGGCCGGGTGTATCGACGATGTTGATCCTATAGCCGTTCCACTGAAAAGCGGCGTTCTTCGCGCGAATCGTGATTCCTTTTTCGCGCTCGAGATCCATCGAATCCATTACGCGCTCTTCGATCTTTTGATTGGAGCGAAACGTTCCCGATTGGCGTAGCAATTGGTCCACAAGCGTCGTCTTGCCGTGATCGACGTGCGCAATGATGGCGATATTACGGATCTTATTCATTGAAGGGGAGGCTCTCCCGAGCAGGCGAGCCGCGAACACTACGAGAGACAACACCCAAGTCAAATGGCTGTAAGTGCCTTATTGCCGTTCGCTAAGGGCAGGCAAACTGCGGTCGAAAAATTCGGCAGTGGCGCGGTGGGCGCGCACCCAATCGCTCCAGCGAAGCAGTTCGTGAATTTCGTCCGGGGATAACCGCGACTTTTTGGGCGCGCAGATTTTCGACCAAAATGCAGGCAGGACGTAAAGCTACAAGCCCTTTTCATCGAGCTTCAAAACTGCGTGCGTCAAAACGCTGGCGCCGTTCGCCATATCCGAAGCTGTTGTGAATTCTTTTGGCGAATGGCTGATTCCACCGACGCTTGGAACGAAGATCATTCCGATTGGAACAATTCGCGCAAGATTCTGAGCATCGTGCCCCGCGCCGCTTGGCATCAGCTTCGTTGTCAAACCCAAACCTGTCGCTGCTTCTTGAATGATCTTACGCAGCCTTGGATCTGTGGGCGCCGGAACCGCAGTTACATCGAGCGCAGCGAAAGAAATTGTCGTCCTTGTATCGGCGGCGATTTTTTCAGCAGACTTTTTTACTTTTTCAAATACTAGATCGATTTGCGATTTCTCCAGATCGCGAATCTCCAGACTCATCACTACTTTCCCAGGAATTACGTTCGGCGCGCCCGGCTCAGCTTGAATCGTTCCGATGGTAGCAACCTGACGGCCGGGCATGCTCTTTGCAATGTGGTTGACTGAGTCAACTAATCTTGCCGCCGCCAGGAGCGCGTCCTTTCTCTGATTCATGGGCGTTGTTCCCGCGTGGTTGGCAAACCCAACGACGGTAACATCCCACACGTTGATTCCCACGATGCCTTCTACCACGCCGATGTTGATTTTTTCCGCTTCCAAAATTCCACCCTGCTCGATGTGCAATTCCAGGTACGCAAGAATTTCAGAAGGATTTCGTTTGGCTGATTGCAGGTTGTCCGGATCGCCACCGATGAAGCGAATTCCCTCTCCGATGGTCTTGCCACTGTGACTCTTTATCTGAAGTGCTTCCTGACTAAGTTCGCCGGCAGCTGCGTGGCTTCCGGTCAGTCCGCCTTCTTCATCCGAAAATACGATGACCTCCAGCGGGTGAGCGGTTAGGAAGTTTTGTTGATTCAGGATTTCGATGCATTCCAATGCGCCGAGAACTCCCAGAGCCCCGTCGTACTTCCCGCCATGCGGAACAGAATCAGCGTGAGAACCGAACAAAATCACCGGAAGCTTCGGATTACGTCCTTCCCTGTGGCCAATGATGTCTCCCGCGGCATCGACACGGACTTTTAGTCCTGCCTTTTCCATCAAAGATCTTATGTATTTACGACCGGCAACATCGGCATCGCTGAACGCAACGCGGCTTACTCCTCCTTCGGGATTTGCCCCGTATTGAGAAAGCGCTTTGATCCTCTCTTCGACTCGCTTCGGATCGGCGTGGAAACTCTTCCAATCAGCGCCCATGCAGAAAACTGGGAGCAAAAGCAGCAGAGAAACAGTCGGTATTTTTTTCCTCACATAGCAATTCTACAGGCGGCGAAAGTCAGATGAAAGCGCAGCTAAAGCACCGCCGCGTGGAACAGGTGCCCGCCAAAGCACACGTCGCGCTGCAAAAAAAGTGACTACCGAAAAGTGAGAAGCGGCTTAACAATTTCAAGAAGGAGTCAGATTACATGTCTACGACACACAGGGCATTGACCCCGACCGCTTTCGGGATTGATGGATATGTTGGGAACACGCCGTTGATTCGACTGCAGCGTCTGTCCGAACTGACGGGTTGTGAGATTCTGGGAAAGGCGGAGTTCATGAATCCGGGCGGCTCGGTGAAAGATCGAGCTGCGTACGGAATCATAACTGACGCGGAAGCAGCGGGTCGGCTGAAACCGGGGGCAACGATCGTTGAGGGAACGGCCGGTAACACCGGGATCGGTCTCGCGGTGATCGGACGGGCGAGGGGGTATCGTACTGTCATTGTGATTCCAAATAATCAGTCGCCGGAGAAAATCCATTTGCTCCGCACGCTCGGCGCAGAGGTCAAGGCGGTGCCAGAAAAGCCATACAAGGATCCTGAAAATTACAATCATATCGCGCGTCGCCTGGCAGAGGAGCGCGGCTGGTTTTGGGCGAACCAGTTCGATAATACGGCTAATCGCGACGCGCATTATCGCAGCACCGGCCCGGAAATCTGGAAACAAACCGAAGGCAAGATCACCGCGTTCGTCGCGGCCGTAGGCACCGGCGGCACGCTCGCCGGTGTGAGCGTTTATCTCAAGGAACAGAATCCGAAGATTGAGATCGTTTGCGCTGATCCGTACGGCGCAGCGATGTGGTCCTGGTTTACAAATGGCAATCTGGATACGAATGACGGTGATTCGATTGCGGAGGGCATCGGCCAGGGTCGTGTTACAAAGAATATCGAAGGCATCAAGATCGATCGCGCTTATCGCATTCCGGATCAAATCGGCCTGACGATCGTTTATCAACTCCTGCGTGAAGAAGGTTTGTTTCTCGGTTTATCAAGCGGCATCAACGTTGCCGGTGCTGTGCGCTTCGCCAGAGAGTCTGGGCCGGATCAAACGGTCGTGACTGTTCTCTGCGATTCGGGCCATAAATATCAATCAACGCTTTTCAATCGTGATTGGCTGACTTCCAATCATCTCGATCCGGATCTCCCCCTGGAATCGGTTCTCGACGTCATTGCGAGTTAGATGAACTGTGGCCGCTGTAGTCACGGACCTGTGGGCCGTCTCACGAGCGTGAAAAAAGCGGCTAGGTTGACCGGCCACAGGTTCGCACACTGGACGGATTCGTCCCGCGGCGAACCGGTGGCTACAAGATTTGCGGAATCGGTTCTCGATCAGTAATTTCTTGGCCTATAATCCGAAATAGAAAACCGTTGCCGAGAATATTTAGAAATGACCGACGAACAGATTCTGGACTTGGCCGCTTTCGTGAGTCGACATTTCAGGCTGCATTCCTCCTTGGGGATTTGATTGCTCTCACTCGATCGGAGCGCTACAAACACGACTGATGATTTTGTCCGCGGAGATTTCCTATCCTGCTCGTCTGGGTCGCTTCAGTCGCTCTCGCCGACGACTTCAAATTGATTAACGGGAGAGAATACAAAGACCTCACGGTTTTCCGAGTCGAACCGGACGGGATTGTGCTCAGAACCAATGCCGGCATCGCGAAGGTTTACTTTGTCGAACTGCCTCAAGAGGACCAGGAACGCTTTCATTACAATCCTGCGGTGGCCGCTGCTTACTCTGCGCACCAAGCAGTCAACCAGGCGACGACGGCCATTGCTGGTCGCGCTCAGCCGAGCGAAGTCATTTCTTATGGCGCGCAGGTGGACATCAACCAGCATCTCGCGCTGGGCAATGTGACCGTTCTCGAATTTTATGCCGACTGGTGCGGCCCGTGCAGACTGCTCTCACCCAGCCTGGAGCAGATGGCGCAAACCGATCCTGAGGTAGCGCTGCGCAAGATCGACATCGTCAGGTGGGAAACACCCGTGGCGCAGCAATTCCACGTTCACTCCGTTCCGCAAGTTAACGTTTATAATCGCGGGGGCGCCCTCGTCGGCACGGTTCGTGGCCTTGATTTCGACAGCGTCGAAAGATACGTCGCGCCAGCGAAGACCGGCGGCTGAGGGCGGTTTGACAAATATTGTAGCCATCCGGTTCGCCGCGGGACGAATCCGTCCGGTGTGCGGACCTGTGGCCGGTCCGCTCCGCCGCAATCGTTCACAATAGGGAGACGGTCCACAGCGCCGTGGCTACAGGCCAAACTTTTATTCAAAACCGCTCGCCGTATCTCGTAGGACTCATGGAGCGTGACGCAGGCGCGCACGAATCTCAATAGCGAGCACTTGCGTAAGGCTCCGCTATGAAACGTTCGGCTAAGAAATGTTTGATGTTCGATGCGCGATGTTTGATGTAAAGCATGACACCGCGGGCGAACTCAGAATGAAATCTAGCTACGATGTCGTGATTCTCGGTGCGGGCCACAATGGGCTGGTGGCTGCGAGTTATCTCGGGCGCGCCGGGTTGAGCGTGCTGTTACTGGAAAAGAACGATTACATCGGCGGAGCGACGACTTCGCAAAGGTTATTCCCGGATTATGACGCACGTCTGTCGCGGTATGCTTATCTTGTCAGTCTATTTCCTCAGAAAATCATCCGCGACCTCAGGCTGAATCTCGAACTGCGCAGACGCGCGATTGCCTCGTTTACGCCATACGTTAACCATGGTCAGCATGGCGCCTTGGTGTTGAGCAACCTCGAGCAGGAGGTGAGCCGAAAATCGATTGTCGATCTGACCGGAAGCGACGCAGAATTCGAGGCGATGAAAAAGTTTTACAGTTTGCCGCGCGTTTTTGCCGAGCAGGTTTGGGACTCGATGCTTGAGCCGCTGGTCTCGAAACAAGAAATGGCGCGCAGGTTTAATGTTGATGCAATTTCGCGCGAAGCGTGGCGCAGTTTGGTTGATGAACCGCTCGGGAGCGCGATGGAGCGTTATCTGCGAAACGATCTCGTGCGCGGCCTTGTCTTCACCGACGCGAAGATTGGCGTGCTTACATATCCGCACGATCCCTCGCTCGTGCAGAACCGCTGTTTCCTTTATCACCTCATCGGAAACAAGACAGGCGAATGGAAGGTGCCGGTCGGTGGGATGGGTGCGGTGTCGTCCGAGCTAGAACGTGTAGCGCGTAAAGCAGGTGCGGAACTGCTGACGAATGTCGATGTGCGCTCGTTGAACGCGGCCAATAAAACGCGCAGCGTTGAATTTCGGGTCAACGATAAACGGGACGCCGTCGAGGCGCGGTTTCTGTTGGTGAACTTTGGCCGGAACGTCCTGGCAAAGTTTACAGGTCGATTTTTTCAGCCGGATCGCACCGACGAAGGCTCCGTGTTCAAGATAAACATGCTTCTGCGTCGATTGCCCAGGCTGAACGCGAAAAAATATCCGGCTACGGAGGCGTTTTGCGGAACCTTTCATAGCGACGAAGGCTACAACCAAATGAATGCCAGTTATGATCGGGCCTCTGGAGGCTGTTTGCCGGAGCAGACCCCGTGCGAGATGTATTGCCACACCCTCACAGACAATAGCATTCTCTCGCCCGAACTCCGAGAACAGGGTTTTCACACCATGACACTGTTTGGGCTCGATGCGCCCTGGAGCTTATTCGTAAGAGACAATGGGGCGATGCGGCGGGAAGCGGAGAAGAAATTCCTCGCGAGCATTAATCAATGGCTGGAAGAACCGATCGAAAGCTGTCTTGCGGTTGCGCACGATGGTCGCCCCTGCATCGAAAGCAAAAGCCCGGTGGATATCGAGGATGCACTAGGAATGTATCGTGGGAACATTTTTCAAAACGCGCCAACCTGGCCTTTTGCGGAACGCAGAGAGCAGGTCGGCGCCTGGGGCGTGGAGACTGACTACGAAAATGTGTTTCTCTGTGGATCGAGCGCCTTGCGCGGCGGCGCCGTCAGCGGGATTCCCGGCCATAACGCAGCAATGAAGGTGCTGGAGACAATCAAAGGGAGCTGATATCGATAGCTGAAGCCAATAATCGCCAAGAATGTTTTCACGCGCGTAGCGCGCGGCCTCGCGAAATCGTTCGGAGTTGGAGTGCTACCGCTTGACGCCCCTTTTCTCGCATAATGCCAACAACCGCCCACCGCAAACTTTCGCAAATCAAAGGGTATTGATATGTCTTCCCGCACCAAACGCATTCACTTCCCTTGCGAATTCATGGAGGTTAACCCCACCGGGTCCCGCAGCATAACGCAAAGCGATATACGTTTCAGAAATTTGGCGGACGCGCTCGGACTCGTTAGGCAGTGCTTGGGTCGCCCGTGCTGCGAAATCCGACGGGCCTTCCCATGGATCGCGTTGTACACCGATGCGGGCAAGTGGCCGCGTGCTAGCACACACGCCACGGCGAGCTTCACCGCTTGATTCTTTCCTACGATGACCTCGCAAATCTGCTTTACGAATGCGTTAATTTAGTCCGTCACGCCGCAATCATCTGCGGGAATAGCGCCCTGTGCAAACATAGTTTGTCGCTGATTACTGAATCACCGATTTAGCTCTGTAGGCGGGTTAGGAGATGTGCCTTTTGCTTTGGTCGTCTTTATCGAGTTCGCTTGCTCCATTTTTTTGGCGCCGGAGTAGGGGAGGAATGTGCCTCACGATAACATTTTGTGGATAGCCCAAGCACGAAAGCCGCAACAACGAATACGCCTACTCACTTCTTTGTTGGAGTCAGGCGGAATCTCTGCCGCACTTCATCGAATCTGAAACGCGCGATGTTTTTAACCACGAATTAACACGAATAACCACGAATCAAAATGAACGACTTTTGGAGATCTTTTTGATCTCACCATGTAACCTTTTTAACTTTGTAACCATTAACTTGCTGTCATTGCCCCAGCGGCGTGGTTACTTCCGTGCCAGGCGGCGGCTTAAACTCGAACGTCGAAGCAGGGACCGGCGCGCGCGTCTGGTTTGAATACGTAGTCACGATTCGATCGCTGTTCGGCAGCAACATATCCGTGCGTTCGACATGCAGCTTCTGGTTCACTCGCAGGTCAAGCTTTTGAAATGCTCGGTTCATTGAAGGGGTGCGCGGCAACAATGTCAGCTCGTATCCATTGTCGGTCTTTGTCGCGGTGATCTGAAAAGTGTTTTCGATGTTCTCCAAGTTTAACGCGGAATTGATTGCCGCTACTGTCGCATCGAGCGGCGATCCTTTACCTAATGGATAACGCTCGGCCGATTTAAAATTCGGATAATAAATCCAGAGCTGATGACCGTCGCTCACAGTTACGCTGGGCGAATTGCCTTTCACTTCACGCCGGAATTTGTTGGGCGGTTGGAACCAAATTCTTCCCGAGCTGAGGATCGGCTTCTTCATTAGCCGGATTACTCGTTCTTCCTGAAAGCCGGCCTGCGTGCTGCGGTTTTGGCGAATCCCGGCGAGGAGATTCCTGAGATCAGCCTCGGAAAGGGGCGCGGTTTTCCCAATAGATGTCAGCATTACAAAGGCGAGCGCCGGAAATGCGAATACGCGCATGCCATGATTCTATGCGCTCATAACCAATTCTCAAAACCGTGGTTGTCTAGCCACGCAGTCAGCTTTTCATCCGCACGCACAACGAAACGTTTTCCGTCATCGCCGATGCGCGTCAGCAATCCAGATTGTTCGCCCGTTGGAATCCACCGTTGCGACGCAGCCTCAAGGGGCGTCGTCCTCGACCATCAGATGTTCCGCACCGAAAAGCTCACTATTGAAGTGGTGTGTCCGGGCATGTAGCGGTATGGCTTTGCTACACGGCCACCGAGAATTACGGTAAAGAGGGTTGTTAGTTTTGTTTTTATAGGTACACAGATGCTTGCCCACCAGAGGCCGCATCTGGAAAGGTAAAGTTGTTTACCTTTCTAGAAGGTCGGCCTCTAGCCTAGTCGCTCAAGGGGCACCGCATCAGGCCGCATCGGCTGCCTGTGCCAGCCCTGTCATGTACGTAAAGAACGCCCCCGATTGGCCAAAGAAAAGCCCCATGTCCGTTAGAAACTTCAGCGCACCCATGGCAACGCCCTCGGTCTTAGTCGGTCGAATGATCGAGACAATTGGGAGGTTTCTACTCAGGAATGGGCACGGCTCGGGCATGATCAGGTTGGTCTGGAAGAGTCCTCCACCAAACGGCGCGGAATTCAGATCCGGAAACGTCACCGACACACCAGTCATCGGATCAACGGCCGTTACGGGAGGCGCATTGCCCGCTTTGTCCTGCCAGGTCTGAAAATGCATGGTCTCAGTAGGCCCGATGCTAATCAGGATACGTATCACTTCCGCACTCGTCGCCCGCTGAGCTAGTGACGGATAAAGGCTGTTCCCACCTTGTTCAATGGTTGGAAAGTGGAATCCTGCCGTATTGGCGATCGCCTGAAGGAAGTTCTTCCCAGCCCGAGACGTCCCCAAATCTGCATCCGTTCTAGGAATTGCCGTATGCTGCCCGACGTTTAAACTTGGGACGGCCTGCGGGAAGACGTGGTTCGGATCAAGATCCGGGTTATGGTTCGGATCGCGATAGCGCGTCCACCAGCTGGTATCCAGCGTGAGTTGGGTGAGGTTAGTAAGCCGTTTTCCGATTAGGTTTGTGTTAACTCCGGTGGCGGTACTGCCCATCAGCTTGCGAAACGGATCGAGATTTGCAGGAGCCGCTCCATTGGATACCAGATACGCGTTTAGGAACTGGTGGTGAGTAATCTCATCCTGAGTGTTGTCGTGGATGTACTGGGGCATATCTGAGTCCAACTTCACGAGATCTGCGGTATAGGCTGGAATACCAGTCCCGCCCGGCACTTCGGAGTCTTGGATGCCGGCAAGTTCGTTGTATTGGATCCAAAAGTCGGCCTCGAGTATTTCCAACGCCGCTGGGAAACGGAGCAGGGCCGCGTCTCCCGAAGTCAGAGCGCCACTTGCCGTCCGAGTGTTGATAAAAAATCCCGCGCCGACGGTTCCTGCTACAATGGCACCTGAGTTGCGTAGGAACGAACGACGGCTGATAGAACTTTTCCGAGTTTTAACTCTCCTTTCCAAGTTGCGCTCTAAAGGACGATTGTCGCCTTTGCTAGAGTCATTTGCTGTAGATTCGCTTATTGTTTTCATGTCCGTAGAATCGCAGCAATTCCCGCGCCGTGCTGCAAATGAAAAGTTACGTACTTGTTACCTTGCCAGCTACAGCAAGAGCTACGTGATTTAACCTAACAATTGCTTCTCGCCGTCCACGATGCCCGAACGCGCTTACTTCCCGGCAAGCGTTCGGATGTAATTGATCAAACTCCAGCGATCCGTGTCCGATAGTCGCGTGCCATCGGCTTTTTTCCGTTGGTGATCTTCAAGAAGAGAGCGCCGTCAGATTCGTTTCGCGATTCAGACAATCTCGCCGGCTGGAATACTGAGTTGGAGAGCGGTCACGGCAGTCGCCGTCCCCGGAGGGCCCATGACACGAGGGACAATGTTGGGTATAAAGGTTTTGCCCAGCAGCGACAGATGTTTGACTTAGGCCGAGTGGATTTTTCTTTGCCGCTTCAGTCGGTGGTGCCCGCCATTTTGTCTCTGACACCGAACTTGCCGCGACGAGTCGGTCAAACAACACACCGAGAGCCGTCAGAAAGGTGATCCCTTGTTTGATGCTTACCTTAACGTGGCGGTTCAATGTCGACGCAGCGAATAGTGAAGACGTGTATGTGATTATCGAGTTCATACCCCTAGGATCGAACTTTCATATGCCAAACTGGCCATGAATAAAGGCACACGGTCAGCGAGCAAGTTAGGCTCGCGGCGGCGGTGAAAGCTTTCCCGGTTACTGCGCCAGCGGGCTAACTTCCGGAGAGCTGATGGTATAACCAACGTGGCGGATGGTTTGAATTAGCGGAGGATCGCCGAGCTTTCTTCGCAGCCGGCCGATGAAAACTTCCACCAGCTTGGCGTCGTACTCATGCGCATGTTCCCACACGCGTTCGCACAACTCCGTGCGCGTGAAGATTCGGCCGGGCTCGCGCATCAACATCTTGAGCAACATCAGCTCGCGCGGTGAAAGGTCGATGCGTTGTACGCCGCGGTGAACATCGTGCGTGACCAAGTCGAGTGTGAGATCGCCGAGGCGCAGGGAAACGGCCGGTTCCTCGTGGTAGCGACGGCCGAGTGCGCTTACGCGCGCCACCAGCTCGCGCATGGCGAATGGTTTCTTTAGATAATCATCGGCTCCGAGTTGCAATCCGGTCACTCGGTCGTCTATGGCGCCGCGCGCAGTCACCACCAACACGCGATTGACCAGATGTTGCGCGCGCAAACGTCGCAACACCTCAAAGCCATCGATCCCAGGCAGGCGAATATCGAGCACGATGAGGTCAAAGGGCTTCTTGCGCACTTCGTCCAAAGCAGCTTCACCATTGTAAACGGTTTTCGCATTATGACCGGCCTCGATCAACGCCGCAGCGATTTGCCTTGCCACTGGCACTTCGTCTTCGATGATGAGAATCCGCACGACTGTCCAAAAAAAGATGCAGCTTATAAATCGTTTCCGTTCAAAATATGTACCACGCTGTTCCTCCTCGCCGTGGGAATAGGTCGCTTCACTTTGAAGACTTTAGAAACTCAGCGATGGCGCGCTGCTCCTGGCCACTAATGTTGGCACGCAAACGCATGTGATGAACGATCACATCCCATTGCGCGTTGCGATACATTGTGGCCGGTCGAATATTATGGCAGCGCAGACAGTTGTTAGAAGCCAGAAAGGGGGCGAGAATCACCATCATTACCGCGTTGCGTAGTGAAAGAGCTTGCATGACATCAAAATAACACCGCACAATTGCAAACAATCTGTTGTTGCATGCAAGGCGACAAAAGTAACGAGGTTGTTACTTTTCTCGAAGCGCTAGCTACGTGATCGCGCCACGGAGCGGCGCCATGTTTCAGTGGTGTTCACGCGCGTCGAGCGTGTAACCAACGTGACGCACGGTGTGAATCAGCGGAGGATCACCGACCTTTCGTCGCAACCGACCGATGAACACTTCGACCAGCTTTGTGTCGTATTCATGTGGGTGTTCCCAAACACGTTCGCACAGCTCGGTGCGCGTGAAAACACGGGCAGGCTCCCGCATCAGCACCTTGAGCAACATGAGTTCCCGCGGGGAAAGCTCGATTCGTTTCGCACCCCGGTGGACATCGTGACCGGCCAGGTCGAGGATGAGATCACCAACCCGAAGGTTCAGTACTGGCTCTTCCGGGTAACGCCGGCCGAGCGCATTCACGCGAGCCACCAGCTCGCGCATTGCAAAGGGCTTTGGCAAATAATCGTCGGCGCCAAGTTGCAATCCAGTGACCCGGTCTTTCACCTCACCCCGAGCCGTAAGCATCAGCACGCGGCTGGCCATGTGCTCCGAACGCAAATGCCGCAGGACGTCAAATCCGTCGATGCCGGGCAGGATGACATCGAGCACGATTAGATCGAACGGTTTCCGTTTTGTTTTATCCAAAGCTCGCTCACCGTCATGAACGACCGTGGGATCGTGCCCAGCCTCGGTAAGTGCCGAAGCGATTTGCCTTGCCAACTGGACATCATCTTCAACCACGAGGACGCGCATTAATTTTCGAATGGTGCAAGGTTAAAATCTTATCGTGAATTGGGCTGCGAACAGGTGATTATCTTCACCCTCGCCTGTTGTTTGGTGTTGAAAATCATACTGAAGTTTTAGCTGTACGTGTGGCGTAAAGCGATACGTTGCAGCGATGTCGATTCTGCCCAGGTCCGGACTCCATTGGACGTTATTGCCGAAGCCATCACTGACTGTGCCGAAGAGCTGTTGATTCCAGCGAACCGCGCCAAAGAACTGCGGCGTAAACTTATATTTTGCTTCGATGTAGTAAGCAAATGTATCTGCGTCGCCAACGTTCGGAACCTGGAACCGCGCTTCATAAAATTCGGCCCACAATTGCAGATGATGCCAGGCGAAACTGGCATCCTGCCCAAGAACAAATTCGCGATAATCATCGATGTCGCGTCCCGGCGGCAACGTGGGTTCGGCTTCGCGCCGAAAATACGGGCCTTCACTTGCTGACAAGCCAAAATTCCACGCCTCGTTAGGCCGAAAACCGATCCGCGAACTGAAAGTCGGATTTTCGAAACCGTTCTCCGTAATAAGCCAGGATTCCGGGCGCGACGAGAGAGATGCATTCTTCATTTCTATCGCGTAATCGAACCAACCCAGTTTTCCTGAGATAGAAAAGCCACTCGCGTAACTGGGTCCCCAAATCACCGGATTAAATGCGTACTTTGGAGCATAAGAAGGGCCGTTGATGAAATCGGCCGGTGAAAACGGAGCGTATCTATCCCGAATAGCCGTGACATTTTCATAAACTAACGGAGCGTTGATAAACGGGTTGTCCCACGACAAGTGTCGCGGGACCCAATTGCCGACAACGGTTGCGAATTTGCCGGCCTCCAAAGTAATACGGCCATCCTCCCACGGCGTAACCCGAAGCGCGTATTCATCCAGGCGAATTTGAGCGCCGTGATCGCTGGGATCAAAACCACGATCGAGTTGTGAGTGCGCAAAGAAATAAATCTGCGGTCCGATTTGTGTGTCCAGAAAGAGTGTCAACCGCGGGTTGAAAAGATTGTCGATCTTTGAGTCGATGAGACCAGGTGCGGGCTGTTGGAAGTTGTAAAATTCAAGATCGAGTGTGCCGCTCAATCGTGCGCGCAGATTGTCTTGGAATGCAGAGATCGTGAGCGCTGTGTCGAGCTGATCGAGAGAATCATCGATATCGAAAGCCCACGCCGTGCAGGCAAAAACGCACAGGCTGAAGGCGTGCAACTTCATGCAACTGGATTAACACCGTCCGCGGCAGGAAAGCGCACCTCAAATTCGGTCCAATCGTTTTCCGAACGCACCATGCGCAAATCGCCGCCATGCAGCCGGGCCAGTTCGCGTGCCAAATTCAAGCCGATTCCGTGACCCGAAGCAGCCGACGGCGTCGAGTTATGATGAAACCGTTCGAAGATGTTTTCACCGGGTGGAATTGTGCGGCCCGTATTGCCGATAGTCAGCACAACTTCAGCGGCGTTGGCGTGCGCGCTGACCCGGATCCGCCCGCCGGGGCGATTGTACTTTCGCGCGTTCTCCAGGAGATTTTGCACAATCAGGGACGTGTATTGTCTTTCGCCGGCTACGAAG
>Ga0306922_10002774_pt1 | contig 16283 bp, 14 predicted proteins | sample sta12Cox44000082_FD_203758 | JGI IMG/M metagenome (GOLD analysis project Ga0306922, IMG submission 203758) | Lab enrichment of tropical soil microbial communities from Luquillo Experimental Forest, Puerto Rico - statoxic.12C.oxic.44.000.082 (v2)... | ecosystem: Environmental > Terrestrial >... | reverse complement strand
TCTTCAAGTACAGTGCGAAGGCATCGGCCAGCAACTGGCGCAGGGCGGTTGTGATCTCGGCGACGCCGTCTTGGTTGAGATCAGTCGGTATTTCATGCATCGCCTGGGGTCGTCCCTTGGCTTGAGCTGCAGCTTCCTTTGGCATTTTCGTTTCTCCTTTATGTGGTTTTAATACAAAACATGGCTCACACACCACCTCACAGGGCGGCCTAACCGCAACCTAAAAGCAGATTCCTCGCTCCGCTGCGGATCTGCTTTTCTTCGTGCCTCGCGAAGAGACTGGCCCTTAGTGCCTTGTTGCCGGCAAGTTTCATGGCGCTCGCGAGCCACGGCATCTCGCCGACGTGAAAGCTCCGTTGCCCGAACCGCTCGATGACAGGGCGGCAACGCTCTATCGCTTCTGCGGGACCGCCAAGAAGTATGAAGAGCTCCCGTTTCGCGGCCATGTCAGGATTGCCGAGCACCGGCATTGCCACCAGGTTTTGGTCGAGCTTCCGATGTGCGGCATCAAGCTCCCGGCAGAAGGCGACACCGATCGTGCTGGTGGACATCAGATAGACAGGCCCGAAGTCAACGCCGGAGCCAAGCTCCTTCAAGAACTTGTGCTCGCGTGCTTAGTTCAAAGCGTCCGGACGCACAATCTCCATCAGCCGGTGATTGTCTCTGTAGTCCACGGGCACCCCGATAACCACAGGGCCTTGCATCGCGAGGGCCTTCTTGATCGTGGAAGAGATCTCATCGGGCGCTTCTATCCGTAACCCCTTGGCGCCAAAGGCCTCGGCAAACCGCACAACATCCACGGGACCAATTTCTACACCAGAAAGCCTCCCATATTTCGCCATTTGTTGAATGCCAACCATGTCATAAAAACCGTCAATCCAAACCAGGTGAACGAGGTTGCACTTTAGCCGGACTGCGGTCTCGAGCTCCATCGCGGAAAACAAGAAGCCCCCGTCGCCCGATATGGAGATCACTTTCTCATTGGGGCGAACCAGGCAAGCCGCAATCGCCCATGGCAGACCAACGCCGAGCGTCTGTTGCCCGTTGGTCATCAGGATCTGCCGTGGACGAAAGCTGTAAAGGTGTCGAGCCAGCCAGATATGAAACGATCCCATATCCAAACACAGCGTCATGTCGTCGCTCAGCAACGCCTGAAGCTCGTGGGACAGACGCAGGGGATGAATGGGGACGCCGTCAAAGGCGGCGGCGCGTTCGGCGAAGATCGCCCGGTCTCGGCCAACTTCACTGAGGAGCGCAGTATCTGCGGCCACGGTTTGCGGGACTAGTTGGGCTGCTAGAGCTCGAAGAGTTGCCGCGATGTTCCCGGTCAATTCAAGTTGCGGGCGATAGTTGTTGTCGATATCCGCTGGAACGATGTCTATATGGATGAGATTACGCTTCTTACCTTGGTTCCAGAGATCGGGTTCGTACTCGATGGGATCATACCCAACGGTAACAACCACATCAGCTGCATCAAGCAGTTTGTCCGCTGGCTGAGTATGGAATAGACCGATTCGGCCGCCGAATCGATCGAAATGCTCTCGCGGTACGACCCCCGCCCCCTGGTAAGTGCACACCACCGGAAGCTTCGTCTTGGCGAGTAGTCCGCGTACAGCCTCTGCCGTGCTCTTCTCACTGGCGAGCAGGCCGAGTAGCAACACGGGTCGCTTGGCGCTGCTGATTAGACGGGTTGCCGCGGCGATCGCGTCTGCATCCGCGGATCCGAAGATTTGGGGTGCAGCTGGGGTCAGCACCTCGCCATCTGCTCTTCCCATCATGATATCTTTGGGAGCACTGATGAACGCGGCCCCCGGTCTTCCGGACTCGGCAGCGCGGAAAGCGTTGGCGATGACTTCGGAAACCGAATCCGGGGAGTCGATTTCCGCGCTGAACTTGGTGACCGGCCGGAACAGGCTGACCGTATCCATGCTTTGATGCAGCTGCTTCAGGCGATCAGCGACGGGCACCGCGCCTCCGATGGCGACTACGGGATCGCCCTCGGAATTCGCGGTGGCCAAGCCGGTAACCAGGTTGGAGCACCCCGGCCCGGACGTGACCAAGGCCACTCCCGCTTTTTCGGTCATGCGACCGATGCCGCCAGCGATGAACGCAGCGTTTTGTTCATGCCGGCAGACCACGGTCTTGATTTTGGAATCTAGGAGCGTGTCGAAGACCTTATCGATCTTTGCCCCAGGTACCCCGAAAATGTATTCGACTCCCTGAGCCTCCAGACTCTTCACTAGTAATCCGGCGCCTGTCTGTGGGGCCGGCTTTGTAACTGTTGTACTCATTTTTTCTCTCCCTCCGCTCGTGTGAGATCCTCCGTCGGATCTCGGCGCAGGTTGGCTTTCAGAAAATCTTCGGTTTCGGGCAGCGCGATGTGGTAATAGCCCTCGCGCTGGATCTGTAAGTACAAGTTTGTTCCACGGCATTGGAGGAGGTGACCGCCCTGGGCCCGATCGGCCGAAACGAAGTGGAGATGGTAGCCCGGCACGTTGAACGTTTTCGCGTACTCGGGAGTCCAAAACCCTACGAGTGTTCCCGAGACCTCACGAAATTCGAATTCAGGTTGAACCGCAGCCGCCCGGACTAACGGCACACCCTCCTTCGTTCGGCACATCGCTCGCGAGTGTACGTAGTCAAACTTTCCATCCACCCTCAAGGCATAAAAAACGTTGTCGGAATGGCGGAGACTGTCGAACCGGGAAGTCAGATGGCTCATATCAGGGCACTGATCCAACGCGACTGCCGGCTCGGGGGCAAACCGTGTAATCACGGCGAATGGGCTCAGCACACCATCGTCGACTTCCCGCACCGAGCCGTCCCCTCTTACTTGAAAGAAATGGCCATCAACGACCACCATCTCGCCGTCCAGATCCTCAAAGGTACCTAACCCGAGGTCGCCGTGTTCGCGCAGAGTCCCCACCCGCACCGCGCCCTGATATATCCCTTCGACGAGGGCCGTGGCCGTCGAGACCTGATACAACGTGTGATGAGCGACGTCGAAGTACTCCGCAAGGGCCTTACTGACGATCAGAGCCAAGGGCTGCTGCGTTCTCTGCGATTGCTCCTGCAGAAGTGACCACAGGCCAGTCGATAATGTGCAATTGAGTTGAGGCGTATCGCTCACCTCCTTTGGCCCAGGCTGGTAAGAAAACTGCGGTCGATTATCCTACATCTTAGTGGTCGACAATACAAACGAGTCCCCAGAAAGTGGGAAACCCAAGGTTTAGGACGTACTGTGCTCTCGTTCCCACGCCGTCCTCATTCCCGTCCGTTGGCTTTTCAGGCTGAATGGGGCGGCAAGAGAAATATGTTCAGAGAGCGGGCTCCTTGAGCACCGTGCACCGAAGTGGCTTCCACATCCGCGGTCGCTGAGGTCCCATCATGAAGCACCTGTAAGCTGTCTCGTTGCGTCACACCCGACGCGCCACCGCCGCTTCTGTTTTTTCACTGCCTAGAACCCTTGCCCAGTGGTTTCGGGTATTGGGGCCATTTGTCAACCAGCCTGCTAAGTAGCGCAGCAGACCCTACGGCAATCACGGTGAACGGGAGAACAACGAGCAAGGGAAACCAGTTCCCCGGATGAAGTAGCACGGGGTAAAGGGCAAGCGCAACCCCGGGAGGGTGAAAGGCACGGAGGAGGGTCATCACTCCAAAGGCGACGACCGCGGCAACTACGGCCACGTCGAGTCCTCGCGCAAACAGGCTCATTAGCGTCCCTATTGAGGCTCCTGCGACCGATCCCACAATCAGGGCGTAGGGTTGCGCGATCTCAGCGTCAGGCACGAGATAAAGAATTGACAGTGTCGCCCCAAAGGGAGGCACCAAGTAGAGACCAATTCGATTAGCCTCAAGGGCCGCTAGCACGCCGAACATGCCCGCCATCCACAGACAGCCAGCCAGGTTGAAGGTGGCCTTCGTTCCCCATGACTGAACGATTCTGGAAAAAACTTTGCTCATAGAGTGTTGGCCGGTGAGGGCGCTGCCCGATGGTAGCGGTGAGTGGCACTCAGGCTGATCCGCGCGCTCGCAACGCCGACACCCACACCGACCGCGGTGTCGAGCATGCGAAGGAGGGGCTGTCGCCACGCGTTGTGCGGGCTCAAGGCAGCAACGACCATAACAACGGCGGTGGTGATTCCCGTCGTGACCGTCTCGTCGGAGCGGCCTATCAGCGTCATCGCGACAGCACCAATGCCAATCAAGGTAGCCATGCCCCAAGGCTGGAACGGGAAGATTAGCAAGTAAGCAAGGCACAGGACAAAACTTAAAGATGTTGCGGCCATACGCGATAAAGCGGCATGGACGCTCTCCCCGTAGCTGTATCGATAGACAAACACCGTGGCCGCCACGGCCCACATGCCTCCCAGAAGATCGTCATCCCTGGAGATGGAGTAAATGTGGGCAAGAATCCCTGTTATAAGCCAATAGCTGATGAGGCAGGAAATCGCCAGCCCAATGCCGTAGATAATGGCCTCAGTAGTCTGAAGTGGCCGACGCCGCTCCGCCGCAATGTCTTCTCGCCGTATCTTTGCTTCCGACATGTCTTTTCCCCTTAGTGCAGCCAGCCTATTGAGGGCGGGCGAATTCCCGGCGAGCGCTCGGGCGGCTGCCAGCATCATGGCGTCCGTCACGCGCCGAGCGCCAGACGCGACGCTCCTCGAGGCTCTCGACGTTAGGCGGCAGAAGTCCGTGCAAGCCTAGCTTGCTTCGCTCCTCCTCTGTGAACGCCGTGCCCTTGTTCAGGGTTGGTTGGTTCAGTAGATCCAGTCCGCGAGGAACAGCCAGCCCACCCGACTCTTTTGTCGGCTGCTGCTTAGCCATACTGTGCCTCCTTTCACCTTCTCTCGGCACCGAGTGTTCGTAACTGTGGGTCTCTCTATACCTGAGCTCCAGTCAGGCTGAACATCAGGATGGCAAGCACAGTCAGTGTCACCACTACATACAGCCGGTCCCGTTGAACCGCGAAGGCAAAGATCGAAAATACAACCCTTGCGACCGGGGTTGCGATCAAGAAGAGAAGCCCCAATTGGATAATTCCGCGCCCTTGTCCAGCCAAGGCATCGCGTACAATGCCCCTCACGCTTCGCAGGTCCGAAGGCTCGCCGTGGAATACTCCGTAGTGAGGCGTCGTATGTCCTTGATGAACGAGGTAGACGATTCCACCGAGCAAAACGATGGCTCCCGAGAAAACGACTCCTGCGCGAAGAAGATCGCCTATGATGGTTTCGATTTGTTGATCGCTCCAGCTGCGTGGTTTGTTATCCATTTCAAAGTTTCCCCGTGAGTCCGTGATAGATCATCTCGACAGCCAGAATCGCGATGACAGCGCTGAACACATGCCGTAAAACACCTGTCTTCATCCCGGGCAGAAGCCGCGCGCCCAGGAAGGCTCCCGAGAGCACTCCGAGCATGACGGGCATCCCTAGACCGGGATCGATGTAGCCGTTTTTCAGGTATAGCCCGACGCTGGCGGCAGCCGTCACCCCGATCATGAAGTTGCTGGTTGTGGTTGAGACTTTGAAGGGAATTCGCATCGCTTCATCGAGAGCTATCACCTTGAGAGCGCCGGATCCAATTCCCAGCAGGCCTGAAAGTATCCCTGCCCCAAACATTACGGCGGAGCCTGTCGCGACGTGATGTACGTGATAACTTTTGAAGCCGCCCGAGGTCGGATAGCTGGAGTCTAGTTCCAGAGTCTGAGCAACCGGGTCCGGCTTGTCCACCGCCCCCCCTAAATCGGGTGTCCGGAGCGACATTGCGGCCGAATAGAGCAGGGCCAACCCGAAAATCACCGCAATAGCACTGGTGGGTGCGCGTAGAGCCAACGAAGCGCCAAGGACGGCTCCCGTGGTGGTCGCGATCTCCATGAGCATTCCGATCCGGATATTTGAGAATCCTTCCTTGACATAAGCCGCCGCGGCGCCGGAGGATGTGGCAATCACCGAAACGAGCGCCGCTCCGATGGCGTAGTGGATGTCCACCCCCAACACCAAAGTCAGTAGTGGTGTGATGATGATGCCTCCGCCTAAGCCGGTCAGCGATCCAACGACGCCAGCCACCAAGGAACCGCAGAACACCAGTGTCGAGAGCCCTAAAACAGTCATCGCTTGAACACTCACCGCTGCTGCTGCCAACAGGGACGAGTCGCAACGAAGCCCGGTGTTGGTCCAGCGGAGATCCTGAGGGCCGAACTCACCGGCCGGCACCGCGCACCATGTCAGACGGCGTACACTTTGAACCTAATCGCACCGGTCGCGAAATCGACTGTTCCCGGCGCTAGGTCTGGATCGGGTTCACTCAAGAGTACTCGGCATTCCTGCTTGTGCTCGGATGGTCAGCCTCCGTCCCCGTGTAAGGGTGATCGAGACGGAACGCGATCAAGTTATTCCCAGATCGCGGTGTGGACTGCCGACCATCTTTTTGGGATCAACGATCCGGTCGAACTCCTCCGCGCCGACGAAGCCTCCTTTTAGGGCAGCGCGCGCTGTGTCGTGTTGTGGTCCAAAGCATAATGGGCGATCGCCGAAGCCTTATCATAAGCGATGACTGGACTCAGCGAGGTCACGAGCATCAGTGACTCACCGACGAATTTGTCGGTGCGGGTCCGGTCGAGCTTGATTCCCTCAATGCTGTACTCACGGAGCTTAACACATGCATCGCCAAGAATACGCGCGGCGTGCAGCACGTTATTGATGATGATCGGCCGCATGGCGTTCAATTCGAAGTTCCCCTGGGACCCTGCGAAGGCGACGGCCTTATCCTCTCCGATGACTTGAATGCATACCATCACCATCGCTTCCTCTTGGGTAGGATTGACTTTGCCCGGCATGATCGAGCTGCCCGGCTCGTTGGACGGCAGGATGAGCTCGTGCAATCCTGCCCGCGGTCCCGAACCAAGCCAGCGTAAGTCACTGGCAATCTTCATCAGGGCAACGGCCAGTGCCCGTAGGGCGGCGCTCGCTGCCGCCATGGCATCAAGGGAGCCCTGAGCTGCGAATTTGTTGGGCCGTGACGAACGGGCGACCGGTGAGCCTGGCGATCTCCGCCGCAACTTTTTCGCCAAAGTCGGGAGGAGCGTTAATTCCAGTCCCGACCGCTGTACCTCATACAGCCAGGCGATACAGTCCTTGAAGGGATTGACCAACGTGAGTGCATCATCAAGCTGTGCAGCTTAGCCGGACCACTCCTGGCCGACTGTGAGTGGCGTCGCATCCTGAAGGTGGGTGCGCTTCCCGGGTGAACAGCGCCGGGAAGATGTACAAATTATTCACTTTGAAGGCATTTATCACCCCGCGCACGTGGTAGACGCGGTGCCCTGAATGTTATCGTTGTAGCAGCACACCTCATCGCGGTAGCGCGCTAGAAGGTTGATGGCAACCACACCCGTCCAGTCCTCGAAAGTACGGATGCGTGGATCAGGTTCGCCTACCAATCCACCGCAAACTTGCCTATGACTCGCGGCGCGCTTGCATGGCCAACGTGACCAGCGTAGCGATGAGGATGGTAGGAAAAAGCTGGCCCACAAGAGCCTCCGCCGTGGCTAGAGACCGCGCGAGAGGATGAACGGCAGTGATGTCACCGTAACCGACAGTGGTTAGAGTAACAAAGCTGAAGTAAACCAGCTTGCCGGTCAATTGGTACCGATCACCGGGCGGAGAGCCAAAATGCATCGCCCCAGGACGGATCTCTTCGGCGAGCTGATAGGCGTATGCCCACGCCAGTCCCAGCAGAAGGTATGCCGCAATCCCGCCTTGGATCCGGTTCCAACTGATCGGCCCCTGCCGGAACACCACCAACAGCACGGTGCGCGCAAACAGAAGCAGGGCAACAAGAATCAGCGCAGTACTGAATTCACGGAAGCTGTTGCTGGTTACACTCCGCGCCATCCATCGGACGGCCAGCGCGGCCACGGTAACGATAACAACGAGGGACGTTGTAATCCGGCCTTTATTCACCGCCAAGGCCGCGGAAACCATCAGCCCCGAGATGGCGATGTCAAGAACCACTCGACTGCGAGCGGCAACTTCATGCAGCGGAAAAACTACGAAAATGGCCAGCCCAAGTACGATTGAGAGCAGCGTGAGACCTTCGTTTCCCGCCCAGAATTGGGTCAGCCGTTGGTTGAAAGAACTTGTTCGATTCTCTTGCGATTCGTAGGCCATAAAAAACCCCCTCCTTGAGTTTCGAAACCTGGGCCCGCCCGCTGCAGCTGGCTTGTCATGCGTCAAGCTGGTGGCAGGCGCTCAGTTAGCGTAATCCAACTCTCGGACGTTGCGGTTCGTTCCCAGGCGTGTGCCGGGAAGGCCGCGCTTATCGGGCTCCGAGGCTTGGGGACGGCCAGAGGGTTCACCGCCCTCTTGGGCTGGGAGCAGAGGTAGAAATGATGCCATTGTCGAAAGTGCGTTCGCTAGGTGGCTGCGCTATAGGAGTGCGATTCTAAGTCGGGCCTCCTCCATGCATGGCAATCAAGATCTGGGCGATCAAGCCCGTCCAGCCGGTTTGGTGGCTGGCGCCGCAGCCGCGGCCGGTATCACCGTGGAAGTACTCGTGGAAGGGAATGAGGTCTCGCCAATGAGGATCGGCGTTGAACATCCGGTTGAAACCGAAAACCGCCCGGATGCCGTCCTTGTCGAGTAAGAAGATGCGCGCCAGCCGCTGGGCCAGTTCTTGGGCGACCTGGTCCAGGGTCTTCATTTTGCCCGAGCGGGTCGGGCACTCCACCTGGAAGCTGGCGCCGTAGTATAGGTGATACTGCTCCAAGGCCTGCAGGATGAGAAAATTGACCGGCATCCAAATAGGACCGCGCCAGTTGGAATTGCCGCCGAAGAGGCTGGTCATGGACTCGCCCGGCTCATAGTTCAACCGATACTCCTGGCCGCCCAGGTTGAGGATTAGCGGGTGATCCAGGTGATAGCGAGAGACCGCCCGCACACCGAAAGGTGATAGGAACTCGTCTTCGTCTAGCATGTAAGCCAGCATGCGTCGCAACTGGTCCGTTCGTACGAAGCCCACAATCAGGTTATTGTTGGCGCCGGGAATTATCATCGGCCCGACGCTCTCAACCAGATCCGGGCGATGCTCGATGAACCATTGGCGGCGTCGCTTGAAGGCTGGGTAGCGATCAAAGGTGGCGGCGGGTACCGCTGTTACACCAAACAGGGGCACGAAGCCAACCATGGTGCGGGCGCGCACAGGGAAACGCCCATGGTCGGGCGTGAACAGGTGGTCGTAGAAGAACCCGTCCTGCTCATCCCATAGAGACTTCTGCGGATCCTGGCGGCTGTTCATAGCATTAGCGATGTAAATATAATGCTCCCAGAACTTGCTGGCGACGTCCTCATAGATGGAATCTCGTTCGGCCAGCAGTAGAGCGGCTGACAGCATGCTCTTGGCAAAGGCTGCCATCCAGCTTGTGCCGTCGGCCTGCCCCAGCAAGTATCCGGGCGGGAGATTGTCGCGGTCGAAAACGCCAATGTTGTCCATTCCCAGGAAGCCGCCCTGGAAGATGTTCTTACCGAAGGCATCCTTGCGGTTGACCCACCAGGTGAAGTTCAGGAGCATCTTCTGAAAAACGCGCTCCACAAAGGCGTAGTCGGCCACACCCGTCCTCTCGAGCTCAGTCTCGAACACGGCCCTAGCAGCCAGGGACAAGATGGGGGGATTGACGTCGCTAAAATTCCACTCATAAGCGGGTATCTGCCCGTTGGGATGCATGTACCACTCGCGCAGCATCAGGAGGATCTGTTCTTTGGCAAATTGCGGATCGACGTGTGCCAAGGTGCGGCAATGGAGACCCAGGTCCCAGGAAGCGAACCAAGGGAACTCCCATTTGTCCGGCATCGAGATCACATCACGGGTAAAGAAATGGGTCCATTCGTAGTTGCGCCCTTCCCAGCGTTGCGGCGGTGGAGCTGGCTGGGCAGGGTCGCCTTCCAGCCAGTCCGTAACGACGTAGTGATAGTACTGCTTCGACCACAGCATGCCGGCGAACGCCTGCCGGGCCACCAGTTTGGCATCCGCTGAGAGGTGCTCAGGCAGAACGACATTGTAGAACTCATCCGCCTCTTCTTTACGCTGGACCAGCAGGGGATCGAACCCGGCGAAGGGCGCCTCGAGCGGACGCCCGTCAGGCATGGACGCCAAGCGCAAGCCGAGGGTGATGGTCTCCCCAGCGTTGACCGTGCGCTTGTAGCTCGCGGCAGCTTTCGTACCGGTGGCGGCCGGGTTCACGGCCTCCCGCCTTCCCTTGACCACATATTTATGAAACGCGTCCTTAACGAAGGGCGTCGGTGACGTGACCTCGTATAGCCGCTCGCGGTTAGTTTCGTTTTCGGTGAACAGTAACTCGTCGGCGCCGGAGCAGCACAGGATGTACTCGCCCAACTCCCAGTGCCTGGCGAGTAAGGCGCTTACAGGCTGCCCCTGATTACGCGGCGACGGTCCCCTCGCTATAGAGGGCCGGCGGTCATCGCGTCCCCAGCTCCAGGTGTTGCGGAACCAGAGGGTCGGCAGCACGTGGATCGGCGACGCCTCGGGGCCGCGGTTAGTGACGCTGATGCGAATCAGCAGATCCTCCGCGTTGAGTTTGGCGTATTCCGCTACGACATCAAAATAGCGACCTTGGTCAAAGATCCCGGTGTCGACCAGCTCATACTCCGTCTCGAGCTTGGTCCTTCTTCGGTTCTCCTCGACTAATTGCCGGTAGGGGTACTCCGCCTGCGGATACTTGTAGAGGTACTTCATGTAGGAATGGGTTGGCGTGTTGTCCAGATAGTAGTAGTACTCCTTGACGTCCTCACCGTGGTTGCCCTCACTGCCGGTCAGGCCAAACAGCCTCTCTTTGAGGATCGGATCGCGGCCGTTCCAGAGGGCCAGAGCGAAGCAGAGATACTGGTGCCGGTCGCAGATGCCGGCCAGGCCGTCCTCGTTCCAACGGTAGGCCCGCGAGCGAGCGTGATCGTGCGGGAAGTAGCTCCATGCATCGCCATTGGCGCTGTAGTCCTCGCGCACGGTACCCCACGCGCGCTCCGACAGGAATGGCCCCCAGCGGTTCCAGTGGCCTTTGTTCTGCCGGTTCATCAGCAGGCGCGCGCCTTCGCGTGTGTCGTAGATGTTCATTTGAAGGCTGTCGGCTTGTTGGCTGGGAAGGTGTGAAAAATTGCGGCTTTGCTGCCTGCTGTGTGGAAAGCCTCCGGCTTTCCGGGAAGCAGCCGCAAACTAAGACTTTTTTTGGTTTTCTCTTTTTGGCCGTTGGGCCGGAAAGGCTGAGCCTTTCCGCACAGCGGGCGGCAAAGCCGCGCACCCGTCGCCGACGGTAGGGCCACGATTTTTCACACCCTCCGGGGCTTGGTTCAGGCGTTCTCGAACACAGGTGGCGGCCTAAAGGCCGGCGCTACGATCAGTTCCTGCCGAGTTGCTGCTTCGCGGCGGCCACCACCTGGTCCGGCTCGAACCCGAAATGGCGCTGGAGCTCTTTGAGCGGTGCCGAGGCCCCGAAGGTCTTCATGCCGATGATGTGCCCGGATGTACCCACATATCGCTCCCAGCCGAAAGTGGAGGCCTGCTCGACGGCAACACGCGCTTTCACGTTGGGTGGCAGTACGCTGTCCCGGTACTCCTGCGTCTGATGGTCGAAGATATCCCAAGACGGCATCGAGACCACCCGCGAGCGAATGCCCTCGGCGAGCAGCTTCTCGTGGGCTTGCGCGGCAAGAATGACTTCACTCCCCGAGGCGATGATGATAACTTCGGGGTTGCCGCCGGGTGCGTCAGCGAGCACGTAGGCGCCGCGCGCCACCCCCGCCGCCGGTGCGTACTTACTCCGATCCAGGGTCGGCAGAGGTTGGCGCGACAGCGCCAGCACAGCAGGCTCGTGCCGAAGTTGCATGATGTAGCGATAGGCCTCCACCACCTCGTTGGCGTCAGCGGGACGCAGCGTGACCAAGCCGGGGATAGCGCGCAACGACGCCAGGTGTTCCACGGGCTGGTGGGTGGGGCCGTCCTCCCCATCGCCCATGGCGTCGTGGGTGAAGACCATGAGGGTGGGCAGCTCCATCAAGGCCGAGAGCCGGATGGACGGCCGCGCGTAGTCACTGAAGATGAAGAAGGTGGCACCAAAAGGCCGGAGCTTGGAGAGCGACAGCCCGTTCACGATGGCCGCCATCGCGTTCTCGCGGATGCCGAAGTGCAGGTTCTTTCCGCCCGGACTGCCGGCCTGGAACTGTCCTGCACCCGCGAACGTTAGGGTAGTCTTGTTCGACGGCCCCAAATCCGCCGAGCCCCCAAGCATCCAGGGGATATTCTGTGCGAGCACGTTCAACACCTTGCCCGAGGCCTCCCGTCCCGCCATGCCTTTCGGGTCAGCCGGAAAGACCGGGAGGTTACGGTCCCAACCCGCCGGCAGTTCGCGCCGCTGCATCTGGTCGATCTCGGTAGCGAGCTCGGGGTACTTGGCCCGATATGCAGCAAAGAGCTCCGTCCACTGGCGCCGGGCCTCCGCGCCCCGCGCACCTATCCCGGCCGCGAAGTTTTCGTAGACACCGTTCGGTACGAGGAACTTCGCATCCTCGGGCCATCCGTAGTCGCGCTTGGTCAGGCGGACCTCTTCCTCCCCCAGCGGCTCGCCGTGGGCGGCAGCAGTGTCCTGCTTGTGCGGTGACCCGTAGCCGATGTGGCTGTCCAGGATGATGAAGGTGGGGCGGCCCTTCGTCTTCCGAAAAACCTCGAGGGCGTGCTGGATGCGATCGATATCGTTTGCGTCGCCCACCCGGAGGACGTTCCACCCGTAACCCAGGAACCGGGCCGCCACGTCCTCCGTGAAGGTGATGCTCGTGTTCCCTTCGATGGTGATGTGGTTGTTATCGTAAACCCAGCAGAGGTTATCGAGACCCAGGTGGCCCGCCAGTGACGCCGCCTCCGACGAAATGCCCTCCATCATGCAGCCGTCACCGCAAACGGCATAGATGTTGTAATCGAAGATCTCGAAGCCCGGCCGGTTATAACGGTCGGCGAGCCATTTCCGGCCGATACCCATACCCACGCTCGTAGCCACACCCTGGCCCAGCGGACCGGTGGTGGTCTCGACGCCAGAGACCCAGTGGTACTCAGGATGTCCCGGAGCCTTGCTATCGAGCTGGCGGAAGCGGCGGATGTCGTCCAGCGTCACCGAGGGCTGCCCCAGCACCTCGTAGTCGGCATTCACTGCCTGTGTCTTGGTTAGGTGGAGTGCAGACCAGAGCAGCATTGAGGCATGACCGTTCGAGAGCACGAAGCGATCGCGGTTAGGCCAGATCGGGTCCTGCGGATCGAAGCGCATGACGCGGTTCCACAGCGTGTAGACCAGCGGCGCGAGCGCCATCGGCGTGCCAGGGTGTCCGGAATTGGCCGCTTGCACCGCATCGATCGAGAGTGTGCGGATGGTGTTGATGCACAGTTGATCCAACTGCGCGTCTGTCATGGGCCGAGCTACTTGCGGTGTACTCATCTGTTCCTCCTGCTATACCTTGGGTTACGTTGTCGACGTCCGTACGGACTTGCCGTGGGGCTGTGGTGCGTCTAGCCTTTACACTTAGGGGTACCACAAGCCGCAGACCTAAGAGCGAGGTCTGCGCTACCCTGATATGGCCCCGGCACCTCGACGGTCGCTGATCATTTGCCCTTCGAGGGAAGATACCTTGCCCAGGCGGCGAAGGTGGCGCTCGGCCTGACTAAACCCGGCCGCCAGGAACGTCTCGACGAGGTCCCAGGCCACGGACGGTCCCACCGTCCGGCCGCCCATGCAAATAACGTTCATGTGATCGTCCTCGACTCCTTGCCGGGCCGAGAAGTGATCGTGCACCAGGCCGGCGCGCACACCGGGAATCTTGTTGGCGCACACTGACGCGCCTACGCCGCTGCCACAGATGGCCACGCCGCGTTCCACCTTTCCCGCCGCCACGGCCCGAGCGAGCGGGACGACAAAATCCGGATAGTCGTCGCCTGGAGCCAAGCCATGAGCACCAAAATCGACTACCTCATGCCCGGCTGCGCGAAGCTGGGCGACCAGCTCTTCCTTCAAACCAAACCCACCGTGATCGGTGGCGATTCCCACGCGCATCTTCTTTTTTCTCCTTTTCTAGAGTCGTCACTTCGGTGCTACCTGTCCTGCCGCGGCACGGTCAGCAAGCACCAGGGCCTCATCTCGCCGCACCCGTCCGGCCGGAATCGACACGTCGCCCTTGCGCAGGCGTCCGAACATTTCCACCTTCTCACTCCCTGTCACCAGCCACAAGACGCGCCGGGATCGGTTGAGGACCGGATAGGTCAACGTCATCCGGCGCCTTCCCATATAAACCCCGGTGAGCGCGACATCTGCGTCTGCCACGTTGAGAACGGGGTCTCCAGGCACCAGGGATGCCGTGTGCCCGTCAGGCCCTAAGCCGAGATGCGCGAGGTCGAGCACTGCCGGCGACCCGGCAAACTCGTGAAGAGTGGCGGCGTATTCCTTTGCTGCAGCATCGACGTCCGCCGATTCCACCGGCATGGCATGGATGTGCTCGGGACCCATCGGCGCATGCTCAAGCAGGCTTTCCCGTAGATGCGTGAGGTTACGGTCCGGATCGCCCGCAGGAGCGATGCGCTCGTCGACCTGATACACGTGAACACCCCCCCAGGGGACGTCTTCGCCTGCCAACGCACGGAGCATGATCCAGGGAGTGTGACCCCCGCTGACGGCCATAAGGAAGCGACCACGGGCTGTGACGGCCGCTCGAGCATCCGCAGCGATTGTCGCCGCGGCCGCTCGGGCGACGGAATTGGCGTCATCGAACACTTCGATCTTCACGCAGCTTCTCCTTATGGGTTCGACAATGCACGCATGAAGTCGGGTAGCGCAGACTTTCGTTTCTTAGAAAGTCTGCGGCTTGTCTCGACGAAGAACCTCAGAGTTCGAAAAGCGCGAACTCTGCGCTACCCTTGCTCGGCTAGTTAGTTAAGGTTTGTCAGCGAGCTTGGGCTGCAACCCGGAAGTCTTCCTGGTCCGTAGATGTCGGGTTGTGCCAACCTCCAGGGGGAGTGACCCTACGGTCGACTTCGCTCGGCCCCCACGTGTGCGGTTCATACTCGTAGACTGGAGTCCCTGCCTTCAGCACCGGATCGACGATTCGCCAGGCTTCTTCTACGTAATCCTCTCGGGCAAACAGCGTGCCGTCTCCCGCCATGGCATCGCCCAGCACCCGCTCGTACGCTTCCATCTCTTCCGGACAAGGATGACGGCTGGCCACCATTTCCACCGTCTCGCCTCTCATCGGTTCGTCCGGAGCCATGACGATCGTGCCCGTGGCTATCGTCATCTCAGGACTGATCCGAAACCGCAAATAGTTTTGAGATAGAGCGCTGTCCGGGATGACAGAAGGAGGCTTTCTAAGCCGGCCGACAACCTCTGTGCAGGTCACGGGTAAGTTCTTTCCGGCGCGAATGTAAAATGGCACGCCCCTCCAACGCCAGGAATCTACCTCCAGTCGCAGCGCGGCAAATGTCTCCACCTTGGAATCGGGCGCTACTCCCTTTTCCTGCCGGTAGCCGCGGAACTGCCCTCGGACAACATTGTTCGCCTCAAGCGGAGGAATGGCTTTCAGTACCTTGGCTTTTTCGTCGCGAACGGTTTCGCTGTCGGTGCGGACCGGGGGCTCCATGGCCAAGTTGCACAGCACTTGGAAGAGATGGTTTTGGATCACGTCGCGTATGGTGCCAGTCTGATCGTAGAAAGCGCCCCGTCCTTGGACACCAAAGTCTTCCGCCATTGTGATCTGCACGCTTTCGACGTAGTTGCGGTTCCAGAACGGCTCCATAAAGGCGTTCGCGAAGCGGAAAACTACTATATTGTTTACCGGCCGTTTGCCAAGATAGTGGTCGATGCGGAAGATGGCAGACTCGGGGAAGGCGGCGTGCAGAACTCGGTTGAGCTCCTGCGCCGAGGCGAGGTCATGGCCGAAGGGCTTCTCGACAATGAGACGAGCGTCCTGAATACAACACGCTAAGTGCTCTACCACCGTTTCGAACAGCAGCGGTGGGATAGCCAAGTAATGCGCCGGCCGCTCGGCCCCTTTGAGTTCTTTAGCGATTGTCTGGAAGGTCGCGCGGTCCGCGTAGTCGCCGTCCACGTACCGAAGCAGGCTGCTCAGCTTACTCCACGCTGCAGGATCGACGCCGCCATGTTTCTCCAGGCTGTCGTGCGCTCGCGCCCGAAGCTGGTCGACATTCCAACCGGACTTGGCTACGCCGATCACCGGCGCGCCAAG
>Ga0306922_10002765_pt1 | contig 16312 bp, 16 predicted proteins | sample sta12Cox44000082_FD_203758 | JGI IMG/M metagenome (GOLD analysis project Ga0306922, IMG submission 203758) | Lab enrichment of tropical soil microbial communities from Luquillo Experimental Forest, Puerto Rico - statoxic.12C.oxic.44.000.082 (v2)... | ecosystem: Environmental > Terrestrial >... | reverse complement strand
CGGGCGGCGCTTCTTGGGCGGATTGGCCTAGGAAGACTTCGCGGATGTCGGGGCGGGCGACGATCTCGCTGGCCGGGCCGGCGATCTCGACCCGTCCCGCGACGAGAATGTAGGCCCAGTCGGACACGCCGAGCGCCTCGAACGCCTTCTGTTCCACCAGCAGCACGGCAGTGCCCGCGTCGGCGAGACGCCGTACCTGGTCCCGCAGCACCGTCCGGGACAGCTCAGGTGACAGGTTGGAGGTCGGCTCATCAAGGACGAGAACGGCGGGCTCGAGCATCAGGACCCGGGCTATCGCGAGCATCTTCCGCTCTCCGCCGCTGAGCTTGCTCGCGGTCCTGGACCGCATGTCCGCCAATGCGGGAAACGTCGACAGCACCGCCTCGATCCTGTCGGTGACCTGCGGCTTCGTGAGCAGATAGCCGCCCATCTCCAGGTTCTCGGTGACGGTGAGGGTGTCGAACACGTCTTTGGTCTGCGGGACGAAGCCCAGCCCCATGCGGGCAAGACGGTGCCCACGCGTATTCGTCACGTCACGACTACCGAACGTTACCGTACCGGTCATGACCGGGAGCCTGCCGGTCACGGCCTTGAGCAAGGTGGACTTCCCGGCGCCGTTCGGCCCGATCACCGAGACCACTTCCCCGGGCCCGACGCCGATGCTCACGCCGGACACGATCGCGGCGGCGCCGTAACCGGCCGCGACGTCGTGGAGGCGCAGGACGGGGGGCGGTCGCCCGTCCGGGGGAGGGCTATCCGATGAGGTAGGCATCCAGCACCTCCCGGTCGGCGCGGACCTCGGCCATGGTCCCCTGGGAGATCACCCGGCCCTGGGCCATCACGATGACGGGGTCGCACAGCCGCTCCACCACGGCGAGTTCGTGCTCGATCATGAGCATGGTGAGCCCTGCACCGCTCAGGTCCAGCAGGTGCCGCTCGATCCGCCGGGCCAGGGACGGGTTGACCCCGGCCATCGGCTCATCGAGCAGCAGCAGCGCCGGGTCGGCCATCAGCCCGCGCATCAGTTCGAGCAGGCGTTTCTGGCCCCCGCTGAGGTTTCCGGCGTACTCGTCTTCCTTGGCGGACATGTCGAAGCGGGCCAGCAGCTGGCGCGCCCGTTGCACCATGGCCCGCTCCTGCGGGCGCCAGTAGCGCTTGCCGAGCGCGGCCTGCCACAGCGCCTCGCCCCGCTGGCCGGGCGCTGCGACCAGCAGGTTCTCCAGCACGGTCAGCTTGGCGAACTCGCTGGAGATCTGGAAGGTGCGGATGATCCCGCGCCGGGCCACCTTGTACGAGGGCAGCCCGGTGATGTCCTGGTCCCGGTAGGAGATCTTTCCCGCGGTGGGTTTGAGCGCGCCAGCGATGACGTTGAGCGCGGTCGACTTCCCGGCGCCGTTCGGCCCGATCAGGCCGGTGATCCGGCCGGGGGGAACGTGGAAGGACGCGCCGTTGACAGCGTGGACGCCGCCGAACTGCCGGTGCAGGTCGGTGACCGTGAGCAGGGCGCCGGTCTCGCTCATCGGCCGGCCTTGGCGGGCATCAGCGGCTGCGCCTCTTCGCCCTCGGCGGCCGGCGGGAAGCGCCGTCGCCGTTCGGGGATGACGCCGCGGGGCCAGAACCACAAGAAAACCAGGGCGAGCACCCCGACGACGATCCACTGCAGGGCGTCGATGAACCCGGGCGGGCCGAACTGCGGGATGAAGCGGGTGGCCTCGAGGAAGACGACCGGCACCAGCAGGGCGCCGACCATGACGCCCAGGTTGTTCCCCAATCCGCCGACGATGACGGCGGTGAAGTACACGAACGTCTCCGGGTACAGCCAGGAGCCCGGGGACCAGGCGGAGATGAACTCGACCAGGATGGCGCCGCTGATCCCGGCGATCACCCCGCCGAGCACGAACGCGATCATCCGCAGCCCGGTGACGTTCTTGCCCAGCGCCGCCGCCGCGTGCTCGTTGTCGCGGACCGCGCGCAGCGTGCGGCCCAGTGGCGAGCTGGTCACGATGTGGACGAGCCAGTAGACGCACACGCAGACCCCGGCCGTGATGCCGACGAACAGCCACTGGTAGCCGATGGGCGACAGGCTGACGATCGACGCGAGGGGCTTGGGCACCAGGGCCAGTCCGTTCGGCCCGTTCACGAGGCCGACCTGGTTGGTGACGACGCTGGTCGCGATCAGCGACACCACCAGCATGACCATCGCCTCGTAGTCGCTGCGCAGGCGCCGGATGCCGAAGCTGCCCACCAGCAGCGCGAGCAGGCCCCCGACCACGCCCGCGGCCAAGATGGGCAGCGGGAAGGGCCAGTGCGCGCCGCCGACGTACTGCTGGAACCCGCCCTTGGCGGCCGGGATGGCCGGCCCGAGCGTCAGCACCGCGGCGGTGTAAGCGCCGGCCGCCTGGAAGATGATGAACGCGAAGTTGATCAGCCCGGCCACGCCGAACTGCAGGTTGAGCCCCCAGCAGGCGATCACGTCGACGCCGAGGTAGACCAGCACCGTGGAGATGTAGAACTGCCAGGCGACGCTCACGCCGCGACCTCCTTGCCGGTGGCGACCTCCGACAGGATGCCCTGCGGCCGGGCGATGAGGACCGCCACCAGGATCACGAAGGCGACCACGTCCTTGTACTCGGGGCTGAAGATGGCGGCGGCCAGCTCGCTGGCGATCCCGATGACCAGGGCGGCGAGCATGGCCCCGTACGGCTGGCCGATCCCGCCGAGGACGGCCACGGCCACGATCGGAATCAGGAACTGGGCGCCGGTGGTGTCGGTGAACGAGGTGACGTTTATCACCAGGATCACGCCGGCCAGCCCGCACAGGGCGCCCGAGATGGCCCAGGCGAGGTCGATGACCCGGTCGGTGGCGATCCCGCAGCTGCGGGCCAGCTCGGGATCGGTGGCCGTGGCCCGCATGGCCTTGCCAAGCTTGGTGTAGCGGAGCAGCAGGTGGATCGCGAGCATGGCCGCGATCGCGATGCCGATGATGCCGAGCTGGGCGGTGGTGAACACCATCCCCGCGGTCGTGACCGACGCCGGGCGGGGCATCTGCAGGCTGAAGAAGTTCGCGCCGAAGATCGCCAGCAGGCTGTTCTGAATGATGAGGCTGACCGCGATGGTCACGATGATCATGCCGAACAGGCGGGTCCCGCGCCGGACGAACGGGGTGTACACGAAGCGGTTCAACAGCACCGAGAAGACGGACCCGAACGCCGCGCCCGCCGCCAGCGCCAGCCACACGCTGAGGCCGGCGCTGGTGACGAGGTAGGCGACGAACGCGGCGGCGGTCATGATGTCGCCGTACGCGAGGTTGAGGATGTTGGTGACGCCGAACTGAAGGGTAAACCCCACTCCGGCCACGGCCAGGATGGACGCGGTCACGATGCCGAACCCGATCGCCGGCACCAGTGTGCTCACCATCGCCTCCCCTGCCCTGCGCGCGGGTCGCGGCCCGTTGCCACCACGGCGTCGCGGGTGATCGCGGTCACCGGCTGAGCGATGCGATCTGCGCCGCCGACACCGAGCCGACGATCGCCGGGTTGCCCTTCAGGTATTTCGCGGCCTCGAACGCCCCGGTGGAGTTGTGCCACTGGTTGAACACGATGGGGCCGCCCGCGCCGACGTACTGGATCTGCTTGCCGGCCTTCAGGGCGGCCTTCCCCGCGGCGAACGAGGTGACGACCGTCTTGCCGGAACCGGGCTCGGTGACCTTGAGGATGTAGGGGTTGAAAACCTTCGGGGCGGTGCTCTTGGCCGCGATCGCCGCCAGCGCCATCACGTTGACCGCGTCGTAGTAGGTCATCGAGTACGGGTCGGTGCTCCACTGGCTGGGCTTGGGCACCTGCGATGCCGACGCCAGCAGGGACTTGTTGTAGGTCTGCCAGGCCGGCCCGCTGGCCGGCGCGTAAGGCTGCATCCCCTCGAAATACTTGGCCATGGCCGATGCGCCGATCGCGCCGCTGACCGCCTTGAGCCACGGCGCCTGCAGGCTGACCTCGGTCCCGACCACGGGTATGAGCCCGTGCAGCTGCTGCAGCTCGGACAGGAACGTCGCCCCGGTCTGCGGATCCACCTCTGTGAAGATCACCTGCGGGTGCGCGGCGAGCATGTTCTCGATCTCGGCGCGGTAGGAGCTCTGGTCGAGCGCCAGGGGCTTGCTGTAGACGATGGTCCCGCCGAGCTTGGTGAACGCGCGGACCAGCGTCGGCACGTCCGACTGAGCGCCCGCGTCGTTGCCGAAGATCGCGGCGGCCCGGGTGTACCCGGCCTTGTGCGCCCATAGCGCCATCGCGTAGCCCTTGACGTCGTCGGCGGGCGTGATCCGGTAGAAGTAGGCGTAGGGGGTGCGGTCGAAGGCGGCCTGGCCGGTGTCGGCGAACATCGGCACGTGGCCCTGGTTCAGTAGCGGGGCGGTGGCCAGCGCCTCGTCGGAGCTGGGCCCGAGCACACCGATCAGTGACGTTTCGGTGGCCATCATCTTCTGCGCGGCCGGCACGGCGTCGGCCGGATCGCCGCGCGTGTCCTCCTGGACACAGGTCACCTGGTGGCCCAGCACTCCGCCGTCGGCGTTGATCAGCCGGACGGCGGGAACGCAGCCGCCGACCATTTCCGGGCCGAACGCGGCGTCCGGCCCGCTGAAGGGGTTGAACTCACCCACCGCCAGCGCCGCAGACGTGGAGCCCCCGCCGCTGGTGGAGTTCGATGAGCTGCAGGCAGCGACGGCCAGGAGCGCAACCGCCGCTCCCGCGGCAATAACAGCGATTCGCATAACGCACCTCCGGAATGATGACGAGCTGCCAGCAGCGCGTCAGCCTTGGTGGCCACCCCGGCGGGGGAGCAGGGCCACGGCGTCGATCTCTACCAACGCGCCCGGGTGGGCCAGCGCGCTGACTTCGACCAGCGTGCTGGCCGGCCGGGCGTCACCGAAGTAACGGCGGCGCACCGTGTTGATGGTCTCCCGGTCGGCCATGTCCCGCACATACACCCCGACCCGCACGACGTCATCGAAACTGGCACCGGCGCTGTGCAGAACCGCGCCGACATTGTCCAGCACCTGCTCGGACTGCCTGATCACGTCGGCGCCGCCCACAAGTTCGCCAGCCGCGTTGACCGGCAGCATCCCCGAGACGTACAGCAACCCAGCCGCCTCGACCCCGTCGGTGTAGTGGCTGATCGGCTCGGCCAGCTGCCCGGCCAGCCGGATCCGCCTCACGGAACGTCTCCAGGCGGGTCGATGATGCGGACCACGATCGGGCTCGGGTGAAACCCATTGCAGGGATTCAGGTCCTGCGGGCACGCGGAGACCGACACGATCGCGTCCATCAGCGTCCGCAGCACCAGCTTGTCCCCGGGCTGGCCGGTGGGGATCTCGTTGCCGAACGTCCGGTCCGGGTTAATCGGGGCGTTCTGGAAGAAGTTGAACGGATCCGGGATCTGCCACTCGGCGATCCCCCACGGCCCCAGCGCCTCGGTGAAGTTCGTCCGGCAGCTCCGGTGGCCCTCGACTCCGTAGTCGAGCCGGTACCGCCGGTCGTCGCACATGCCGGTGATGATGTCGTTGCGGCCCACGTCATCGCGCAGAAGCTCGAACATGGGCCGGCGCCAGTTGCTGTCCAGCCGGTCCCCGACTTGCACGGTCAGCCGGAGGAGGGCCGACCGGGTGTGCGTTGTCGACAACCACTCGGTGCGGTTACGTTCGGCGAAGGCAACGAAGTCGGCGACTTGCTGCCCCGCGACATCCTCGATCTCCACGAGCTGGCCCGTGCGCGCGACGAACGCCGTGCCGTGCCCGCCGGGAACCAGAATCTCCCGCTCCCCCTGATCCGGTCCTGATCCGCCGACCGGCTCGCCCCTCACCTTGGCTTCCTCACTCATGGCGAGGATTGTGCGTCATATATGATCCATGGTCAAGATCCCTTAGCAACGCCGTCCCCGCGGGCCGCTGTCTTGGCGCTGACCGCCCGGGCGTCACCCAGCAACAGCCCGCGGTAAGTCCACATTGTCGGTCGTCCTGGGCTTTGTATGGCACACGCCGGGGACCCGGTCGGGACGTAGGTCTGGTCGCCAGGGAGGCCATGGCGTTGGAGCCCCGGTTCGAGTATCGGGATGTGCGGGTGAATGGGGACGGCGGCCCGATTGTCACCGGGTTCTGCGCGGTGATCCCGCCTGAGGGGCTGACCGTCATAGTCGGACCGTCGGGGGCTGGCAAGACGACCCTGCTGCGGCTCCTCAACCGGCTGGATGACCCCGATGACGGCGTGGTGCTGTTCGAGGGCCGGGATGTCCGTCAGTATGACGCGTTGGAGTTGCGTCGCCGCGTCCAGCTCGTTGGCCAGACGCCGGTCACTTTCCCGGGGACGGTTGCCGACAACGTGGGCGGCGACACCGGCGCGCTGCTCGCCCGGGTCGGCCTAGACCCGTCTCTGGCCGCCCGTGAGGCCGACCGGCTGTCGGTAGGCGAAGCCCAGCGCATGGCGCTGGCCCGCAGCTTGGCCCTGGCCCCGGAGGTGCTCGCCCTTGACGAGCCGACTTCGGCGCTGGATGTGGTGAACAAGGCCGGGATCGAACAGCTGGTCCGCGAGCTAGCCGATTCTGGCCTGACCGTCGTCATGGTCAGCCACGATCCCCGCCACGCCGAGCTCGCCGACCACGTCATTGAAGTGCACCCGCTCAACCGGGAGGAACCATGACCCTCATGCTCGCCAGCTCCGGCTCGGCGCTGTCCGGCCCGGTCACCCTGGGCGACGTCGCGCTGTCAGTGTCACTTGTCGCCGTTGCGGTGGCCATCTCCGCCTGGCAGCGGCTCGGGCTGGAGGCCGACATGACGGTCGCCACCGTCCGGTCCTTCGTCCAGCTGATCGCGGTGGGCTACATCCTGAGCTACATCTTCAACGGCCACGGCTGGCTGACTGTGCTCGCCGTCGCGGTGATGGTCGGCGTCGCGAGCCTCACGTCCCGGAGCCGCGCCAAACGAGTGCCTTGGAGCGGGGCAATCGCCCTGGCGGCGATCGCCACCGCAACCGTAGCGACCCTCGGGGTGCTTGCCGTGCTTCGGATCGTCCCAACCTCGGCGCGGGCGATAATCCCGCTCGGGTCAATGATCATCAGCGGCGCCATGAACACCACATCGCTCGTGATGAGTCGCCTGCGCGACGACTTCGCCTCCAACCGGCGCGAGATCGAAGCGAGGCTCTCGCTGGCACAGACCAGTCGGCAGGCTTCGCGGCCGTGGCTGCGCTCCGCGCTCCGCAGCGGCATGCTGCCCTCCGTCGACTCGACCAAGGTGGTCGGCCTCGTTGCCCTACCAGGGGCCATGACCGGTATGATCCTCGCCGGTGCCTCACCGCTGGCCGCGGTGCGCGTGCAACTCGTGGTGATGTACATGCTCCTGGGCGGCACCGCATTCGCCGCCCTGGTGGCCGGCCATCTCACGACCGGCCGGCTCTTCACCGACTCCCACCAGCTGGTCAAGTCAGTCCGGCGCGTTCCCTGACGGGTATTGGAGGCACCTCGCCCGCGAACCTCTGTGATCTGAGACCGTTGCGCTAGTTGGCCTCGGCGTTCTAACGACGGTTATCGTTCGGTGATGACAGCCTCTTCGGCGGCGGGACGGATCGGCGTGCTCTGGCCTGGTGACCAGGGCGATCAGCGACCCGCCGCCGATTACCATGCGGGGCTGGCAAAACATCGGTGAGAAGGGAACACGATGCGGCTGCGCGTCCTTCTAGCGGTGACCACCGTTGCGGCGGCTTGGCTGGCCGTGGGCTGCACGGCAAGCACCGCGACTCACCCAGCCATATCCGTGGCGTCGCTCCCCCCTAGCCCGCACAGCGCCTCGGCCCTGCTCAAGATCGCCAGAGTGTTCAACCACGACTACGACACCGGTGACTACGGGCCGGTGTACGCACGGTGGGACCCGCGCAGCCAGGCGATCATCACCCGGGCGGACTACCTCGCCCGGCATCAGGACTGTCCGGGTGGTTCGCACGCGCTGTCGCAGACTGAAAGTGTCAGCCCGGGCGGCCCGCATGGGTCGTGGCTGGTGCATTACCAGATCGGCGGCCAGCAGCTGACCGACTACTGGTTCTATATCCACGACCGGTGGGTGTTCGACCTGGTGCTCAGCAACCCCCAGGCGGTCAAGCTGTACCGGATGACCCCTCATCAGTACGCCGTGGCTATCGGGTGTAACCACTGATCCGTCAAGGTAGGGAAATGACGGCTCGGCGAGCGCTGGCGCGGGGTGCGGCTCCGGACCCGGCTCGCGCTCGCTGGCGCGGCCGGCACCCCGGCGCCCCCGATCAGGGCCGGTACCGGCCTGGGCCGGGTTGCCCGCCCACCAAACCGAGTCTGATGTGCGCCCGCAGCCCCGACCAACAGTGATGTCCGGATGCCAGGGCATGACAGCGCCAGACGCTAACCAGCCACGGCCTCGTCGCATGTATCGCGTCAGCGGGCTGTCACGCCAGGCGGAGGTGCCTGGTGTGCTGCCGCTGGCCAGGACCTGGGGCCGGGCCCGGGGCAACCCGGCCCCAGGTCAGCGGGGCAGAAAGGACACTACGCTTGCCTATCCGGCCACACCGGGCCTTTGCCAGACCCGGATGCGCCGCCGACGAGGTTAGTCGCCTGGCTCAGGTGTGACAGCCTGAAGTAATGGACCTGGCAGCTTCCGTGACGGTGATAGGTGTCGCGCGCACCGCCCATGCCGAGCTTTCGACGACACCGATCCAGGCTGGTCTTAACCGCGCCGAACACGGCATCATCGAGATCGCCGAGCGCTACCAGGAAGGTTTGGACGGCCTGGCGGAGTTCGACTACGCCTGGATGCTGACCTGGCTGCACCGGTCAGCCGAGCCGGGCAGCGAGCCGCCGCTGCGGCAGGTTCCGTTCCTGCTGCGGGCCCAGCAGCGCACCATCGGCTTGTTCGCCACCAGAACGCCCCGGCGGATCAACCCGATCGGGCTCAGCCTCATCCAGCTGCTGGAGGTGACCGGCCCGACCATCCGGTTCGCCGGCGTTGACCTCCTCGACGGGACACCCGTCATCGACCTCAAGCCGTACGTCGCCCGCTTCGACCGGCCACCAGGCGACCCGCGATGCGGCTGGTATGACCGCATACCGATCAGCGACGGCCTCACACCCGCACAGCTCACCCCCCGGCCACCGGCCTGACCGGCGCGTCGGCTACCCGGAAGGGCCTGCCTGGACTGGTTATTACCAAGCCGCTGGGCTGTCGCGTATTGGCCTGCCTTGTCACCCGTTGGGGCGGTAGGTGACCGCTTGCGTCAGTCGCCGGTGGCGAGGATCACCTCGGACGCTTTGATCACCGCGGTGACCTCGCTGCCCACCGCCAGGCCGAGATCGCGGACCGCCTCCACGGTGATCGACGCCACCAGGCGTGTCCCGTTGGCGTCGAGTTCGACATTGGCGATCGCCTCGCCGGAGGTGATGCCGGTGACCCTGGCCGGAATCTGGTTGCGCGCACTCAGCCGCATGATGCACTCCCCGTTCGGTGATCAAGAAGGACGGCTTCCCACCGTATCGCGAGGCCCAGCGGCGGCCGCGCTGGCCTGGTCTGGGTCCGCCTGGTGGCGGCGCAGCCAGGCCTGCGGCTGCCCAGATTCGGCGGAGATATCCCGCCAGGTCCAGCCGGCGGCCCTGCGGTCGCTGACGTAGCCGGCGATGCTGCCGAAACCGAGTTCTACGGCGGCCTGCGCGGCGCGCTGCCGGGCGGCGTGCCGTTTGGCGGCGTGCGCGGTCCGGGTAAGCCCGTGCCGGCGCAGCGCGGACTCGACGGCGTGGTGGGCCAGGCCGGCCTCGGCGGCGATGGCGTTGACGGTGCGGTGCTCGATGATGTGCCGCTGGTGCAAGTAGCTGGCCACATCCGGAAAGCCAACCCGGGCAATGACCGGCCGCCACCGCGCATCCAGGCGCTCCGGGCGCCGCTGGCGGGCCGCCGCCGCGGCGGCCGGGTCGAGAGCTGGCAGGTGCCGCGACAGCCAGTCCTTGCCCAGCCCGGCCTGGCGGCTGATCGCCGCGAGGCTGGCACCAGCGGCGACCTGGTCGAGCACGAACGCCCCAATATCCGGGTAGCCATGCTGCCGCGCCACGACGGCGGCGACGCGGTGCAGGCGGCGGCGAGCGCGCTGCTTGTTGGCCCGGGCTATGACCTCCGGTGGGATGGCCGCGAGCGCCCGTAGCGCCTTCGTGCGCCGTTGCGGGGGAAACCGGCGGCCCTTGGCCGCTGCCGCGGCATCGCGGGCCAGCTGCCCGGCCCGGGCCCGTTCCCGTCCCGCGGCGCTGCCGTCGCGGACGGCCGGCTCGAAAAGGAGGCGAGAAGTGAACGCGGCGGCCCGGAGTTTGCGGGTGTCCGGGCCTTCCAGCGACTGGCGCCGTTCCAGGCCGAACGCCTCCCGGTAGGCGTCCGCGCTCCAGCCATGCACCCGCAGATGCGCGCTGACCGAGCGCAGCGACCGACCACACAAATGACAGACGACCAGCGCGCCGTCGACTGCGACCTCGCCAACCGGCGCGTAGAAGGTCGTTCCGTCAGCCAGCACCCCAGCAACAGGCCGCATGGGTCGGCCACGCCACCAGGACGCAACCGGCCGGGGCCCGGGCACGGCATCGATTGGCTCGGCGGACACAATGGCCTCCCGAGTTGCTAGTCACACTGAGACTACCGAGAGGCCGGAGATTCGTCACTAGTGGCCGTCAGATCGGGCGGCTGGCCTGACCCCAAGTCCCCGGCCGTGCCGCAGGTGCCTGACCACTCCCGGCCCGGCGGCAATGCTGCGGTTCCCCGACGTCCTGAGCGCTCCAGGCCTGGCCCGAGCGTCAGGCCTGTGATCCAGCTTCGGGGCCAGGCACGCGCCGGGCGAGCAGTTGCCTCTTCGCGCCCGCGTGGTCGTCTGGCAGCTCATGCTGGCTGAGCTTCTCGAAGGTGGCGGGAAGCAGGCAGGCTGGCTCACCAGCCCCCAGGCACCATGTCGCGGGCAGGTTCGGCCGCACGCACCGGGCCTCAGCGGTGAAAGCCTCCCAGCCCAGCACACCGCCCGTCATCACCGCATCCGCGGCGGCGGGAAACAGGTCCCGGCCCCAGTAGCCGGTGCAGAGCACGACCGCATAGCAGTCCGGCGGGGGACGCCAGGCCGCCAGATCGGCATGCACCAGCGAGACGAAGTTCCGCACCCTCCGGCGGATGGCCTCCTCGGCCAGCAGGGACAGCGCGGCATCGGACACGTCCACCGCGGTCACCTGGCGCCCGGCGGCGGCGGCCAGCAACGTACTGCCAGATGGCCCGCTGGCCAGGTCGAGCACCGGCCCGTCGGGCAGCGGCGTGGACAATGCCCGCACCATCAGCGGGTGAGCGGCAAACGAGGCCGCGAAATCACCGGCGTACCTGGCGTTCCACCTGCGCCGATCCGGGTGATCGGCCAGGTCCGGGCGAACGTCAGGCACACCTCACACGCTAGCGCGCCGACCGCAGACCGACCGGAGCGGCACTGGCCGGGTGTGCGCACTCCGATGAACTGTGCTGTACCGGAGTGAACTGCAACCCAAAATGCAACCCTGGGCGTTGACGATCATCCTGGCGAAGGCTCAAAACCTGCGGTTCGCCGATGGCCCGCCGCTGCCCTGCGCCTGAATGCGCAGGCATGAGATGGCGGACGCTACCGGTTGGTGTATGCCGCGAGGTAGTTGGCGAGCTTGTCGAGTGCCATTGCCCATCCGGCCGCGCCGGGGGAGTCGTGGGGAATTCCCACGTGGGTGAGCACCATCTTTGTGCGGCCACCGATGTCCGTCAGTTCGACTCGGACCTCGGTTGTTGTGGGATGCCCTTCTGGCATTCCCATGTCCGAGGGTGACGGCACGTGACCGTTCTCGTCTGACATGGACTCGGTGTAGACGAGCCGCTCGTTCTCAAGGACCTCGCGGTACTCGCCGGTGAACCACATCCGCATCGGGCCGTTCGGGGTTTGCACCTCCATGCACACCAGGCGGGTGCCCCCGACTCGCACATCCATCTTCGCAACGGGGATCGTGGCGCCGTCGGGACCGTACCAGGTCTTGAAGTGTTCTGGGTCGGTCCACATCTGCCAGACCAGAGCCAACGGCGCATCGACGATCCGCTCCATCACGACCGCGTCCCCGGAACTTTTGTCAGTCATCGCCCTTCCCTGCCCTCCGTCGTGGCCGGAGTTGTTTGAGGTAGTCGTCCATCCGATCGAAGCGGGCCTCCCAGACGGGCCGGTAGCGTTCGGCCCAGGTCGAGACCTCCTCCAGTGGTGCAGGGTTCAAGGTGCACGGTCGGTACTGGGCTTGCCGGCCCCGCGCCACCAACCCAGCGCGTTCCAGCACCTTGATGTGTTTAGAGATGGCCGGAAGCCCCATCTCGAACGGCTCGGCGAGCTCGTTGACGGTCGCTCCGCCCTCGGCGAGACGGGCGAGGATCGCTCGCCGGGTCGAGTTGGCCAGTGCGGCGAACGTCTCGCTGAGCCGGTCCTCGTCGAACGTCGTCGTCATGACTCGTACTTTCCAGAGCAGCTAATTAACCGATATGGAAACTACCAGTGTCTTCCCTCGCGGTCAACCCGTCGGTGCCGTGGGCGGCGAGACGTCCGCGAAATGTGACTGACCGGCGTCTGCTCCGGCTCATCAGGACAAGTTTGCTGAACTGCTCCCGCGTGGCACCCAGCAGGATGAGGCGTGGCCGCGGCCACCTTGCTGCTTGCCCAGGGCGCTGATCAGCGCGTCGTGATGGAGATTCTCGGCTACTCACGGTTCGGCATGACCAACCGCTACGCGCGCATGCTCCCCAAGGTGATGGCCGAAGGGCCGGGCGTAGCGGCCAGGCCTTTGGAGGTGAGATGTGCACACAATTGCAACCCAGGTGGGCCGGACTGGCGCAATGAGGCGAAGAAACGCCAGGTCAGAGGGGGTGCGCCGCCAGGGACTCGAACCCCAAACCCGCGGATTAAGAGCTTGAGCGCGGCGGGTTCACCGGGACTCACGGGCGTTCGCACCGCGGCTCAGACTCCACGCGCGTACTTGGGTGAACTGGGCCGGACAGCAGTGACCTGCAACCCGGACTGCAACCCCTGGGCCGACTCGGCTGGTTCCCTGGTCGGCGTGTGACAATCGAGTGACTCCGACAGCTAACCGGTGCTGTTTACGGCCGCGCATGCCAAAGTTTTACCTAATGGTCGCCGGTCAGTAGCACAAGCTCATGTCACTCATTGCCATTGCCCTTGAAGGAGGCGGCTTCGCCCCGCGCTTTTCAATGAGGCTGCCGCGTCCGGGCTGGGACGCGCCACGCAAGGATATGGGGGCCGCCACTCACCTTGACGGATCCTCGCCGCGCACTCCAAGATGACACCGCAGCCGCAAGGTGGTCGATAGGTCGTGCAATGCCCTGGTCCTGGGCAAAGGACAAGGGGGGCCATGCTGCAGCCCAGCGGCCCGCGTGAACGATCAATTACCGCTTAGGGAGGAACCCGTGAACAGAAAGTTTCGAAAGAAAGTCATGGTGACCGCCACGATGAGCGTGCTTGCCGCGCTGGCGTGGGTGACCGTACCCGGCGGATTCGCGGGGGCGTCGGCAAAGGCAGCGAGCAGGCACGTCCTGCTGATCAGTATCGACGGTTTTCATGCGTCCGACCTGGCCACATGCGAGGCGCAGGGCCTGTGCCCCAACTTGGCCTCACTAGCCGGTTTTGGCACCACTTATGCAAATGCCCATGCCTCGGAACCGTCTGACTCGGCTCCAGGCCTGATGGCTCTTGCCACCGGCGGTGACCCAAAGCTGACCGGTGTGTATTACGACGACAGCTACGACCGCACGGCCTACGCACCTCCGGCCCAAACACCCACGCTCAGCCAGAACTGCACGGGACCCGCGGGCAATGAGGCCCCGTATTTCGAGAACGTCGATACGGGCGCTCCAACATTCCTTAACCCCAACGGATATCGGTCGATAATTGGCCCTACAGTCGATCCCAACCAGCTAATTTTCCTGAAGCAAATGGGCAAGTGCCGGCCGATTCTGCCCAACAACTTCCTCCGCACCAACTCGATCTTCAGCGTGGCAAACCGGGCGGGCATGTATACCGCCTGGGCGGACAAGCATCCCGTCTACAACGCCCAGGTCGCAGGGAATGGCACACCGAATACGGTTAATGATCCGTTCAACACGGAGATCAACGCCGATCTCATCCCGCCGTCGATGGTCGACACCCGCGGGACTACCGTTACCTTCCCCTTGCCCAACCCCTCTGGAACAGGTCCGTTCTTCATCACCGACTCCGTCGGTAACACCGAAGCCTACGACCAGATCAAAGTTGACGCTATCCTCAACGAGATCGACGGTCGCAACTCGACTGCCACCGCGGCTGCTCCCGTACCGAACATCTTCGGCATGAACTTCCAGGCCGTCAGCGTGGGGCAAAAGCTGGTCGACCCGATCAAGTCATGTGTTCGCAACCCCCCCCCCATCTGGGTGTGACCCGAACTACGTTCCCGGCGGGTACGAGCCGGGCAGCACCTCGGCCAGCCCCATCTTCACGCCACAGCTGAAAGGCGCGATCGGGTTCGTCGACAACGCCATTGGGGCGATGGTCAACGAACTGCGTAACCAGGGTGTGTTGGCCACGACCACGATCATCATCACCGCCAAGCACGGGCAGTCCCCCATCGACCCTTCCAAGCTCGCTCTGATCGGGCACGCGGAGGTCACGGTGCTCAACAATGCCGGCGTTTTCCCGGCCATGGTCACCGACGACGACGTCGCGCTGATCTGGATGAACCCGGCGACCCGGGTGGCCGACACGGCGAAGGGTGTGGCGGCCCTGCAGGCCAGCATGGCCAATGGCAACCCGGCCCGCATCCAAACGTTGCTGTTCGGGCCGGCTCTCGCAGCCCAGTTCGGCAATCCGGCAACCGATCCGCGAACCCCCGACATCATCATCCAGCCCATACCGGGAACCATCTACTCCTCGAGCAAAGGCAAGGTGATGGAGCACGGCGGCTTCGCCGAGGATGACACCCATGTCGCCCTGCTGACCGTTAACGGAGCCAACGTCGTCAACAATTCTCCGGTTGGCGCCACGGTCACCCAGCCCGTGCGGACGTACCAGGTGGCTCCCACCATCCTGTCCGACCTCGGCCTGAACACCAACCAACTTGACTCCGTACGGACCGAGGGCATCCAGGTCCTTCCCGGCGGCTAAAACAAACGAATCAACCACATCCAGCCGGGTCAGACTGCGTATTGCACTCTGACCCGGCTGGCTTTCTGCGTCGGGTTTGCGCAGCGTGGCAGCTCATGTCGAATACTTCGGAGCGAGTATCGGTGCCGTGCACGGGTGCGCCTGCACGGGTGCGCCTGCATGGGGAGGTTCACGGGCACACGTTCACGGGTGCGCCGCCAGGGACTCGAACCCCGAACCCGCGGATTAAGAGACAGTCCCGGTCACGACCGAGACCGTCCGAATCCGTCCGAGTTTCCGGCTGACCTGCGACGGTAAGCACGGCCTAGTGTGCGGCTGTCCGAGACAGTGCAGAGGCGTTGCTGCTCGAATTGCTGCTCGGCCCGTACTTCTTTGCGGCGTCCTGGTCCTCCCCGTCGTTCTCGTAGCTGCCATCTCCCTTGGCCTTGGCCGCCGTGTCAGGGGTCGCAAAGCGACCGCGCAGCGGCTTGGCCTTGACCCGGTGGACTCGGCCAAGATCATGGTGCAGCGAGGAGGACGGGTAGCCCCAGCTGATCCGAAGTCGGGCAGTTACCGGGCGCGGGGCAGCCCCCGCGGAGCGGCGCGGAGCCGGGGATGGCGGTGTTGTCGGCGGGGCTGGTTCCTTGTCGCAATCGCCGAGGCGTAGCTGCCGACGACGTGGATCGGCGTGCCGGGCGTGCCGCTGGCCGTGCTGTGCCCGAACCGGTGACGGCATAGACGGTCTTCCCGTGCATGTCATGCCTCGGGCGGTGGCCGACGTGTCAAGGATCGAGAAGGGATGTCTTGCCGCTGGGGATGAGGTCGAGTATGGTGACAGTGTGAATAGCACTACTGCGACTATGCGGGTCGACCCGGGCAGCCCGGTCCCGCTGCACGAGCAGGTGGCGGCGGCGCTGCGCCGCGCGATCGCCGAGGGCGAGGCGGGCCCGGGTGAGCGGCTGCCCCCGGCCCGGGACCTGGCCGCGGTGCTCGGCGTCAACGCCAACACGGTGTTCCGGGCGCTGCGGGCGCTGCGCGATGAGGGCCTGGTGGAGTTCCGCCGGGGCCGCGGGGTGACCGTGACCGGCGAGGCCCCGCAGCGGAGCGTG
>Ga0306922_10002764_pt1 | contig 16314 bp, 17 predicted proteins | sample sta12Cox44000082_FD_203758 | JGI IMG/M metagenome (GOLD analysis project Ga0306922, IMG submission 203758) | Lab enrichment of tropical soil microbial communities from Luquillo Experimental Forest, Puerto Rico - statoxic.12C.oxic.44.000.082 (v2)... | ecosystem: Environmental > Terrestrial >... | reverse complement strand
GGAAGCAACCAGGAGCTTGTCGGCGATCGGATCGAGCATGCGGCCGAAAGCCGATTGCTGGTTCCAGATGCGCGCGTAGTAGCCGTCGAGATAGTCGGTGACGCCGGCAGCGATAAAGACAGCGACCGCCACCCAGCGCAGCCAAAGCGGACCGTCCATGATCGACTGCGCGTAGATGCAGCCGACCACCACCGGGATAGCGGCGATCCTGGCGTAAGTCAGGATATTAGGCAGCGACAGGCTGCTTTTGGGCTGCGCCCTTGTGGTTGCGATGTTCATCGGCCCTACCAATACCGCCCCAATGTGAAGGTCAACCGACCAAACTGGAAGTCACGTTTCCGGACCATGCTTTAGCCCGTCTGAGCGTGGAAAAATTCGAAAATCTTGCGGGCGCTCTCGGCACTTACGCCTGGAACCTTGCCGAGGTCGGCAATGGAGGCCCGTTCGATCTCCTTCAAGGTTCCGAAATGATGCAGCAAGGCACGTTTGCGTGACGGTCCGATGCCGGGAATTTCCTGCAAACCGGCCTCTCGGAGGTCCTTGGTGCGCCGCTTGCGGTGCGAGCCGATCACGAAGCGGTGCGCCTCGTCGCGCATCCGCTGGATGAAATACAGCACGGGATCGCGCGGCTCGAGCTTGATCGCTTCGCGCTCCGGCAGGAACAGGGTTTCGCGCCCGGCGTCGCGGTCCGGCCCCTTGGCGACCGCCATCAGCGCGACCTGTTTCAAGTCCAGGCCTGCAAAGATCTCGCGCGCCGCATTGAGCTGGCCTCGGCCGCCGTCGATGATCACAAGGTCGGGCCATTGCGGGACCGCATCCTGCTCGGCTTTGGCCTTGTCGGTTTCCGACGGCGCCAGCAGGCGCTTGAAGCGCCGCTGCAGCACCTCGCGCATCATCGCGTAGTCGTCGCCGGGCGTGAGACCTTCGGACTTGATGTTGAACTTGCGGTACTGATTCTTGATGAAGCCCTCCGGTCCCGCCACGATCATGGCGCCGACGGCGTTGGTGCCCTGGATGTGGCTGTTGTCGTAGACCTCGATCCGCTTCGGGGCATGCGGCAGGCCGAGCGTCGTGGCCAATGCCTCGAGCAGCCGTCCCTGGGTTGCGGTATCGGCAAGTTTGCGTCCCAATGCCTCGCGAGCATTGATCAGCGCATGCCCGACCAGCTCCTTCTTCTCGCCGCGCTTCGGGGCCGACACCTCCACCTTGCGTCCGGCCTTGACCGAGAGCGCATCTGCGAGCAGATCGGCCTCCTCGATTGCGTGGGACAGCAGGACGAGCCTTGGCGGCGGTTTGTCGTCGTAGAATTGGGCGAGGAACGACGACAACACCTCTTCCGGGGTGAAGGACTTTTCCGCGCGCGGGAAATAGGCGCGGTTGCCCCAGTTCTGTCCGGTGCGGAAAAAGAACACTTCGACGCAGGAGTAGCCGCCTTCCTGGTGGATGGCGAACACGTCGGCTTCCTCCACGGTCCGCGGGTTGATGCCCTGCTGCGACTGGATGGCCGAGAGAGCGGCGAGACGGTCGCGGTAGAGCGCCGCGGTCTCGAATTCGAGCTCGCTGGACGCCCTTTCCATCTCGCCGGCGAGCTGTTGCTTCACGGCATCGCTGCGGCTGGAGAGAAAGTCGGTGGCCTCGCGCACGAGCTCCGTGTAGCCGGGAAAATCGATCTCGCCGGTGCAGGGACCCGCGCAGCGGCGGATCTGGTAGAGCAGGCAGGGGCGGGTGCGGCTCTCGAAGAACCCATCGGTGCAGGAGCGGATCAGGAAGGCGCGCTGCAGCGCCGTGATCGTGCGGTTGACGGCGCCTGCGGAAGCGAACGGCCCGAAATAGCGGCCGGGGCGGCTTTGCGCGCCGCGGTGTTTGAGGATCTGCGGTGCCCAGTGGTCGCCGGTGATCAGGATATAGGGAAAGGATTTGTCGTCGCGGAGTTGCACGTTAAAGCGTGGCCTGAGCTGCTTGATCAGGTTCGCTTCGAGAAGCAGCGCTTCGGTCTCGGTCGTGGTCGAGACGATCTCGACCGATGCGGTCGCCGCGATCATGCGCAGGATGCGCGCAGGCTGCGGCGCATTGGCGCGTGCATAGGACGAGAGCCGCTTTTTGACGTTTTTCGCCTTCCCGACATAGAGCACGTCGTTGGCCGCGTTCAGCATGCGATAGACGCCGGGCGACGTCGGTGCGAGCTTGACGGCGTTTTCGATTGCTGCGTGGCCGATCGCGAGCGGGCCTTCCGCGACCGACTCGGTCGTCTCCTCCGCCATTTCGGGCAGCCGCGGCTCGTCGTCTTCCTCGGTGACTGCGGTTGCCGGGTCGATGTCGGAGGAGGCCAAATCCTGCGAGGGCAAATCGGGCTCGGAGCCGCGCCGTCTCTCGCGCGGGCGCGGCGCCGGATGGTCGGTCTTGTCGGCGGTCATGGCTCAAATTTAATGGCTGGAGCCGGTGATTTGAAGTTCCTCCGGCCCCGTTCGGACCATAACGCACAGGCTGGCGAGGCGAGAACGGGGAGGCGCGCCGTAAGGCTTCGTTAACAACGTTAAGCGCGCGGTAACCGCGCTTAACAAACCTTTAACTTAAAACTCTCGATAAAACTCCCCGGAAAAAGCTGGAGTTCCGTAACCATGCGGCCCGCCGACGCATCTTGCGGGCCTCGCGGTTATCGCAGTGGCGTCGGAGAGCAGGATGAAGAGCTTCGCCATGGGCGCGGTCGCGCTCTCGTTTGCGGGCTTGACCGCGTCGGCGCACGCCGGCGACTTCTACCCACCGCGCTCCTATACCGTCTATCAACCGCTCGATGCCTTGAGCTGGGCCGGACCCTATCTCGGAGGCAATCTCGGCTACCAATGGGGCACGGTCAGCAACAACCCCACAAGGCCGACCGGCCTGGTCGGCGGCGCGCAGGCCGGCTACAACTGGCAGCCGACTGGCAATTGGGTGTTCGGCGTCGAAGGCGACCTCGAAGCGACCGGCGCCGACGATACGTTCGCGCCCTGGAAATTCTCCAATCCCTGGTTCGGCACCGTGCGCGGCCGGGCCGGTTATGCGTTCAACAACGTGCTGTTCTACGGCACGGCCGGCCTTGCCTTTGGCGGGCTGCACGGCGAGACGTTCGGCCTTGCTGAATCGCACACGACAGCGGGCTGGACGGCAGGCATCGGCGCCGAGGTCTGGGTTGCGCAAAAATGGAGCGCCAGGCTCGAATATCTCTATGTCGATCTGTCGAGCAGCCAATTCGTGATTACGGGGATGTCAAACGGCTACCGGTTCGGAACGGTGCGCGCAGGCGTGAACTATCATTTCTGATAGTAACAGAAACCATCGTCAATCTAGCCTCCCGGCCGTGAGCCACGGCCGGGATTTTTTTCAACTACGATTGCACTACGAGATTGACTGCCTTGGGGCCCTTGCCCTTCTTGTCCGGCTCGACCTCGAAAGTAATACGTTGTCCTTCGGTCAAATCCTTCAATCCAGCCCGCTCCACGGCCGTGATGTGCACGAACACATCGCGACCGCCATCGTCAGGCTTGATGAAACCGTAGCCACGTTCTCCATTGAAGAACTTGACCGTTCCAGTCATGGCCATCGGGAACTCCTCCCCCCGCATTGCTCTGCCGCGACGCCGACCGCGTTGCGGCTCGACCGGACATTCGCCTGCCGGAAAGCTTGGCCACCTTAACGGGCCGGTGGATGCCGCCGGTCCGCCTGGATTTTTTTGAGGCCTTCATCACTCCGCCGCAACCATTCGCGGAAGCGGAACGTAAAGCCAGTCTCAATGTGCGGAGCATAATACGGTTCACCGCAAATTCACTACGGATTTTCGCCCGCCGTAGGCTTTTCAAGCCTGAACCGGCCGGCGCCGCCCTGGCCGAGCGGCTTCTCCAGTTCGGGCAGGATGATTTTGAGTTCGTCCTGCAGCGTCCACGGAGGGTTGACGATCAGGAGTCCGCAGGAGGCGAGCACTGCATCCTGGGTTTGCGGCGCGACGCTGAACTCCAGCCGCAGGCATTTTGCGGCAGGCCTCGTGGACGCGGCCGCCCGGGCGACCTGCCGCGCAAGCTGATCGGTCAAGCGGCGGCTCTTGGCCGGGTACCACAGCAGGAAAATGCCGGTCGGCCACTTGTTGAAGGCCGCCAGAAACCCTTTTTCCAGACGAGCGAATTCGTCTTTCGCTTCGAACGGCGGGTCGATCAGGACGAGCCCCCGTCGCTCGTTCGGCGGGACGAAGGCGGGAAGGGCCACCCAGCCGTCCAGGTCCACTACGCGGGCCTGCTGGTCGTTCCTCAGCGCGTCGATCAACGCTTTGCGCGCTGACGGTTCGACCTCGCAGGCGGTCAGCCGGTCCTGCGGACGCAGCAAGGCCCGCGCAAACAGCGGCGATCCCGGATAGGCCGCGAGCATGTTGGCTTGCGGATTGAACGCTCTGACGACGTCGAGATAGGGCTTGAGCAGCGCCGCGGTCGCCTCCGAAAACCGGGCCTGCAGGATGCGGGCAATCCCGGTGAGCCATTCGCCGCCGCGTTGCGCCTGCTCGCCGGTGAGATCGTAGAGGCCGGCGCCGGCATGGCTGTCGATGACACGGAAAGCGGCCGGCTTTTCATGCAGATAGGTAAGAACGCGCACGAGCACGATGTGCTTGATGACGTCGGCAAAGCCGCCCGCATGAAAGGCGTGTCGGTAATTCATGCGCCGTGGGTTACGAGGTTAGATCGAGAAAACCAACCCCTGTCATTGCGGGCGAAGCAAAGCAATCGATCATCCGCCGCGGACCGGCGGCATGGTCACCTGATCGCGGCGGCAGGCGCGGCGATCGATCTCGTCACAGTCGCGGAATTGCAAATCCTTGCTGAGGCAAATGCGCACCTCGGACAGCCGCGAGCGGTTGCAGGTCACCGCGATCGCCGCGTTCGACAGGCCCGGATTGACCTTGATGAAGGCGTCCTCGATGTCGGAGGGTGCAACCGTCTTCGGCTCGGACAATTGCAGGAAATCGGGTGGGATCTTGATCACGGCGCGCACCTTTCGGATGGTCTCGAAATAGGCGCGCTCCGAAAGGCCGGAGCAGGTGCCGTGCTTGTCCCACTCGTTGTAGATCAGGCCCGGCGCCGGCATCAGGTCGAGCATCGACCTCATGATGTTGCGATCGAGCCGGGGCGAGGGCCGCTGACAATATTCGGGAAAGCCGTGCTCATATTGCGGCCACAGCCCATGCACCACGAAGGAGAACGGTCGGCCGCCGCATTGGGCCGGGGAGCGCCCGCCGCTGCGACGTTCCTCCGCCTCTTCGCAGAAGGACGGCGACCATGACAGCGACAGCACGTAGAAATCGAACTCGCCGGGCGCATTCTGGCGCTGGTCCTGGGCCAGGGCCGGTCCGCCGGCACTGAGGAGCACGCCAAAGGCAAGCGCAAACAGGACAATACGGATCGATCTGGACATGACGGCCCCCTCACTCAACGGCCGCGGAGCCTAAGCAGGCGGTCGGAACATTTCAAGAACAGATTTTTGGAATGTGCGGCGAGGTCGCGCCGGACGGCTGGTTGGCTAAGGTCCGGCGGCCTTGCAGGCAGGATTATACGCCCAGTTGCGATCGAGCCCGGTGACGCACCACTCGACGCCCTGATCGTAGCCGGCGAACCCGCCGTCCTCGATGATCGAGAAGTTGACGATGTGCATCCTTCCGTCGCTGGTCATGGCGTTACCACTACAATAGCGGCGCGGAATGTTGTCGGACTGCCAGGGCCGGAACGCGACCTCATGGATATTGCCATAACCGGTGATGGTGAGCCGCGAGTTCCAGAAGGTGCTTTCCTTCTCCTGGAACTGGTTGGCGATGGTGCCGAGCGCCTTTTCGCACGGGGCAACCCGCCCCTCATATTGCGGGCCGGACAGCCAGAAATTGAGTTCCAGCGGGTTGGCGGCATGCGCCGGCCGGCCGAACGCCAGGAGCGCGAACGAGGCGGCAAGGCAAAGCCGCGCAAGTCCAAGGCTTTTCAAGGATGTAGCGAGGTCGCGCATGTACAATCCGTCGGATTGGATCCAACCGAGTCCGTCCCCGTCGGACCGTGCCGCGAAGCTCTCGACGGGTCAAGTGCAATGCGGCAACACTTGCAACGCAAGTCGATCTGCGGCGCCGGGCGTTCTTTTCTTGGGGTGAGATGCCTCGTAAGATGTCGCGCGCGAGATGGAGTCTTTGATGCGAAGAATTGTGGCCGCGAATCTCCTGATCCTCATCGCCATGCTGGCTGGCGCGCCGGCGAAGGCGGATTGGGTGCCTCCTTTCAAGGGTAACGACACCGGCGGCATCATCGCCTATTCGCTTGCGACCCAGGCGGATGCCCGCCAGATCGCGGTCAATCACTGCGCCAGATACGGCAAGGTCGTGAAGTTCCTGGCGATCGATGCCCAGGAGGGCGGCTACATCTCCTTCTCCTGCCGCTGGGTACCCTATGGGTCGCAGGATCGGCCCCTGCGCGTCGCCTACTGACCTTTTTTCTGCCAGAACGACCGACGACTTTCCGCCAGAACGATCCTCAAAAGCGGAGCGCGCAAATGACGCGACAGCTTCTCTTGTCCCTGCTTTGCGGCTGCGCGTTCGCGCTGCCGTCTTTCTCCCGCGCGCATGCGGACGACCTGCCGCTGCGCAAGGCGGGACTCTGGGAGCTCAAGATCGCAAAGTCCGGCTCTCAGCTTCCCGATCTGACGACGCAGCATTGCACCGACGAGTCCACCGACCGCGACATGAACAACTCGGTCACACCGATGGCCAAGCAGATCTGTTCCAAGCAGGATGTGCGGAAGACCGCGACCGGCTACACCGTCGATGCGGTCTGCAGCGTCGCCGGCATTTCGATGACTTCACATTCGGAAATCACCGGCGACCTCAATTCGGCCTATACGGTCACCACCTCCTCGCATAGCGAAGGCGGCCCCACCAGCCTGCGCGAGGTCACGACCAAGATCGACGCCAAGTGGCTGGGTGCCTGCAAGGAGGGCCAGAAGCCCGGCGACATCGTGATGCCCGGGGGCTTCAAGATCAACATCAAGGATGCCGAGAAGCTGAAGGCACTGCTGCCGAAGTCGAACAACTAGAGCAAAGTGAGCACCAGCGCGACGTAGTTCGTCACACCGGCACGCGCACCGTGGCGCGCAGGCCGCCCATCGGGCTGTCGCCAAGGCTTATATCGCCGCCATGTGACCGCGCGATGTCGCGGGCGATCGCAAGGCCGAGTCCGGTGCCGCCCTCATCCTGGTTGCGCGCATCGTCGAGCCTGAGGAACGGCTTGAACACCTCATCGCGCATCTCGGGCGGAATTCCCGGCCCGTCGTCATCGACCGTGATCGTCAGATAGCGGTGATCCCTGCGGCCGGTGATCGCGATCGCTTTGCCGTACCGCGCGGCATTGGAGACGAGGTTGGCGAGGCAGCGCTTGAACGCGGCCGGCTTGACGGTGACGACCGGCAGGCCGTGAAAGGTAGTCGTTGCGCTATGGCCGTTGCGCTCGGCATCGCTGCGCAATTCCTCCAGCGCCATCGCCATGTCGGTCGGCTGCGCATTCTCGCCGCCGTCACCGCGCGCGAAGGCGAGATAGTCCTCCAGCATCATCGACATCTCGTCGATGTCCTTGCGCATGGCGTCGACCTCGGGGCTGTCGCCGATCAGCGCCAGCTCGAGCTTGAAGCGGGTCAGGATGGTTCGCAAATCGTGGCTGACGCCGGCGAGCATCGCAGTGCGCTGCTCCATCGTGCGCTCGACGCGGGACTTCATCTCGAGAAATGCCTGCGCGGCGCGGCGAACCTCGCGCGCCCCGCGCGGGCGAAAATTCGGTGCTTCGCGGCCCTTGCCGAAACTTTCGGCGGCGTCCGCGAGGCGCAGGATCGGCTTGATCTGATTGCGCAGGAACAGGACCGCGACGATCAGCAGGATCGACGATGTCCCCACCATCCAGAACAGGAAGATTTCCGAGTTCGAGGCATAGGCCGCGCTGCGCTGCGCGAACACCCGCATCACGGAGTCGTCGAGCAGAATGCGGATTTCGACCAGGTTGGAGTTGCCGACGGTGTCGATCCAGAACGGGCGGCCGATCTGGCGCGACAACTGCACGGAGAGCGTCTGATCGAGCAGCGAGAAGAACGGCTTGGGTCCGGGCGGCGGCATGTCGCCCAGGGGAAGAAAATCGACCACGAGCCCGAGCCGCTGCTGCGCGATGCGGCGGAGCTGCGCGCGGTCCTTGTCCTGCGGATAGACCTTGTAGACATCGATGAGCCCGGCGATGTCCTGCACGACGGCCGCAGACAGCCGTCGCGTCACCGTGTTCCAGTGCCGCTCCATGAACACGAACGCGACCACCGACTGCAGCACCACCATCGGTACGATCATGATGAGCAGCGCGCGGGCGTAGAGCCCGGTCGGCATCCAGCTCTTGAAGGCATTGCCCAACCGACCGTTGGCGGCGGAGACGCGGCCCGCCGCGGTTCGGATCAGGGTGAGGCCGGTGTCGAGCGTGCTCATGACCCAACGCGTGATGAAATGAGGTTTAAGGCGAGGCGACCAGGCGATAGCCGATGCCGCGCACAGCCTGCAGGAACAGCGGATTGGCGGGATCGCGTTCGATCTTGCGCCGCAGGCGGTTGATCTGCACGTCGACGGCGCGCTCGTTGACGCTGCCATTGCCGGTCAGCGCGCCGCGCGGCACGGTTTCTCCGGGGGTGACCGCAAGGATGCGCAGCATCTCGCGCTCACGGTCGGTAAGATGGATGACCTCCTCGCCCTGGCGCAATTCGCCGCGGGTCAGATGGTAGACGTATGGCCCGAACGCTACCTGCTCCAATGTCTCCGCCGGCGGCGGCGGGGCGGCACGCTTGAGGATATTGGCGATCCGAAGCGCCAGCTCGCGCGGCTCGAACGGCTTTGCGACATAGTCGTCGGCGCCGATCTGCAGCCCCTCGATGCGGGCCTCTGCCTCGTGCCGCGCCGTCAGCATCAAGATCGGCACGGAAGAGGATTGACGGATGAAGCGCGCAAGCTCGAAGCCGGTCTCGCCCGGCATCATGACGTCGAGGATGAGCAGATCGAAATGCAGGCCGTTGAGCTTGGCGCGGGCGTCGCTGGCGCTGAGCGCGGTGGTGACGCGATAGCCCTCGCCGCAGAGAAACCGCGACAACAGGTCGCGGATACGGCGGTCGTCGTCGACCAGAAGCAGATGCGGCGCATCGTCGGCCGGTTGCGACGGCGTGCGCTGGGCGGTGGCGGCGAGCGTCACTCTCACTCCTTGGTCGCGCCGGGGGTGCGGAAGATCGTCTCCAGCACCTTGTCCGGGTCGTCGCGATCGATCATCGCCCGGAGGAAGCGGCGAACGACTTCCGCGTTGGCTGCCCCGATTTCCTCGAGCGCGCGGTTGATCCGCTTGGTTTGCAGGTTCGCGAGCTTGCCGACCAGCGCCTCACCCTTTGGCGTCGCATAGAGCAGGCGCTGACGGCGATCGTTGTTGCCGGTCTTCTGCACGATGTAGCCTTCATCGAGCAACTGCTTGAGCACGCGTCCGAGTGACTGTTTGGTGATGCGCAGGACGTCGAGCAGGTCGGCGACCTTGAGCCCCGGATAGCGATAGACGAAATGCATCACGCGGTGATGGGCGCGGCCGAAGCCGAAGGCTTCGAGCTCATGGTCGGCGTCGCCGACGAAATCGCGGTAGGCGAAGAACAACAGTTCGATGATATCCCAGCGCAAATCGCCCTCGCGCGCGGATGGCGCGCGCGTGTCCGCAGTTCGCGAATCAGCGCTTGTCATGGGGTTCGAGAAATTTATGTCAGCCATATTGACATATCTTGGGTTCAATGTTACAAAACGATCTACCCGGACGAAATATTAGATCGTTTTGCCCGCGGTGACCTTTCGAAACGGCTGGAGACGGCTAAGTGGCGGCGACAGCCGCGAATTGATCTACCGTGCGATTGTCGAGCGGCATGTCGGCAAACATACTGGACTTCCGCATCCGGCAAAAGCGTGTCCTCGCCCGGCAGGCTTTTGTGGAAATGGCCGGTTGCGGGGGCGTCCGAAAAGAGTAAACCGCGCCGCGGCGCAAAGCGCCCATCGCGCCGATCCGGGAGAGAGCCCATGGTGATTTCGTTGGATAAATCTGCCCGAAATCGGGCGAGCGGGCCAGCAGAAGGCACGCCGGCGCCAGAAGCTGCGCCGATTTCGGCTGCGGGTCTGAAATTCGAAATCCAGCCTGCGACGAATTTGACGTCCGAGAAGGACCGCGCGGCAAAACTCGTGGACCCGGGCTTCGGCCGGATTTTCACCGATCACATGGCTGTGGTCCGCTACAGTCAGGCGAAGGGCTGGCATGACGCGCGCGTCGAATCCCGCGCGAATTTCCCGCTCGATCCGGCCACAGCCGTCCTGCACTATGCACAGGAGATTTTCGAAGGTCTCAAGGCCTACAAGCGCAGCGACGGCGGCGTGAACCTGTTCCGCCCCGACGCCAATGCCCGGCGATTCCACAATTCGGCCGAGCGCATGGCCATGGCGCCGCTGCCCGAGCCGGTGTTCATCGAAGCGGTCGAGCAACTCGTGCGCATCGACCGCGCCTGGATGCCGGGCGGCGAGGGCAGTCTCTACCTGCGTCCGTTCATGATCGCGAGCGAGGTCTTCCTCGGCGTGAAACCATCAGCAGAATACATCTTCGCCGTCATCGCCTCGCCGGTCGGCTCCTACTTCAAGGGCGGACCCGCGCCGGTGTCGATCTGGGTGTCGGAGAATTTCACGCGCGCCGCGATCGGCGGCACGGGCGCCGTCAAATGCGGCGGCAATTACGCCGCGAGCCTGCGCGCGCAGGCCGAGGCCATCGATCACGGCTGCGATCAGGTCGTTTTCCTCGATGCGGTCGAGCGCCGCTACATCGAGGAACTCGGCGGCATGAACGTCTTCTTCGTGTTCGACGACGGCTCGCTCTCGACGCCGCCGCTCGGCACGATCCTGCCGGGCATCACCCGCGATTCGATCATCGCGCTGGCAAAGGATGCCGGCACGCCCGTGCGCGAAGAGGGCTACACGATCGACCAGTGGCGTGCCGATGCCGCCAGCGGAAAGCTGAAAGAGGCCTTCGCGTGCGGCACTGCGGCCGTCATCTCGCCGATCGGCAAGGTGTGTTCTGCAAGCGGCGATTTTCTCATCAGCGGCGGCGCGGCCGGCCCCGTCGCCATGGGGCTGCGCAAGAAGCTGGTCGACATCCAGTACGGTCGCGTGGCCGATCCGCACAACTGGATCAGAAAGGTGCTCTGACCGGCGGCCGCGGCCCAAGAGCCGCGGCGCACAGTTTCTCGGTTTTCGTCATGCCCGGGTCTGTCCCGGGCATCCACGTTTAAGGCAATGGTTGCCGCGTCGCGTGACCGCTGATACCAACCGGCCATGAAAGACAAACCGAAAAAGCCGCAAAAATTGAAGGCACGCCTGCCGCGCGGGCTGGAGGATCGCGGTCCGGCCGCGATCAATGCCACGCGCGAGATGCTGGAAAAAATCCGCGCCGTCTACGAGCTTTATGGCTTCGAGCCGGTGGAGACGCCGGCGTTCGAATATACCGATGCGCTCGGCAAATTTTTGCCCGACCAGGACCGGCCCAACGAGGGCGTGTTCTCGTTTCAGGACGACGACGAGCAGTGGATCTCGCTGCGCTACGACCTCACCGCGCCGCTCGCGCGCTATGTCGCGGAAAATTTCGACACGTTGCCCAAGCCGTATCGCAGCTATCGTTTCGGCTGGGTGTTCCGCAACGAGAAGCCAGGCCCCGGCCGCTTCCGCCAGTTCATGCAGTTCGACGCCGACACGGTTGGCTCCGCTTCGCCGGCCGCCGATGCCGAGATGTGCATGATGGCAGCCGATACGATGGAGGCGCTCGGCATTCCCCGCGGCTCCTATGTGGTGAAGGTCAACAACCGCAAGGTGCTCGACGGGGTGAGAGAAGCGCTCGGCATCGCCGATGACGGTCAATGGCTGACGGTGATGCGTGCGATCGACAAGCTCGATCGGCTAGGCATCGAGGGCGTGAAGCAGTTGCTCGGCGACGGCCGCAAGGATGAGTCCGGCGATTTCACCAAGGGGGCCGGGCTGAAAGATGCCGACATCGCGCTCGTCGTTGGATCGGTCGGGCAGGGCAATACGCCAGTCGATCCACGGTTGCGCGACAGCAAGATCGGCCAGCAGGGCCGCGAAGAGCTCGACGAGATCAGAAGGTTCGTTGCTGCGTCGGGCTACGGCGAAGATCGCGTCAAGATCGATCCCTCAGTCGTGCGCGGTCTCGAATATTACACCGGACCGGTGTACGAGGTTGAACTCCTGCTCGACACCAAGGACGAAAAGGGCCGGCCCGTGCGGTTCGGCTCGGTCGGCGGCGGCGGGCGCTATGACGGTCTGGTCTCGCGTTTCCGCGGCGAGCCGGTGCCGGCGACCGGATTTTCCATCGGCGTGTCGCGCCTGCAGGCCGCGCTGACCTTGCTCGGTAAAGTCGATACGCGTGCCGAATTTGGTCCGGTCGTCGTGACTGTCTTCGATCGCGATCGCGTCGCCGACTATCAGAAATTTGTCGCCGCGCTGCGCAGCGAAAACATCCGCGCCGAACTCTATCTCGGCAATCCCAAGAACATGGGCAACCAGCTCAAATATGCCGACCGCCGCAACTCGCCTTGCGTGATCATCCAGGGATCGGACGAAAAGGCGCGCGGTGAGGTGCAGATCAAGGATTTGATCGAGGGCGCCAAGGCTGCGGCGGCAATCGCCTCCAACCAGGAGTGGCGCGAGAGCCGCCCTGCGCAATTTTCATGCAAGGAAAACGAGATTGTCGCGAAGGTGCGCGAAGTGCTGGCGCGGCATGACGTGAAATGGGGATAGCCATTCGCTCATGACGTCATGCCCGGGCTTGTCCCGGGCATCCACGTCTTGTTTGATAGGCGGGATCATCGACGGCCACGACAGCCGTCTCGAGGACACAAGGGAGAAGCGAGGATGCCCGAGATTACCGTAAGCATGGCCGCCGGCCGCACCGAAGAACAGAAGATCGGCATGATGCGCGACATCACACAGGCGCTGGTGAAAAACCTCGGCGTCGATGCGGACGCGGTCGTGATCCAGATCAACGAGGCGCCGCTTCACCACAAGATGAAGGGCGGCAAGACCTTTGTAGAGCGCGCCGCGAAGAAGTGACCGGCTGTCGTCCCGCCTCACGCAGCCATCATCGGCCGCGCCTCGTGCGGACCCGTTGGCTCGGCGGGACGACGTTGTGACGGGGATGCCGATGCGCCGCAGGGAGCTTTTGGAACTGGCTGCGGCGCTGGCGGGGGCTCGTCTCCTCACGCGGATCACGCCCGCGGCTGCGCAATCGCTTGCCGGCAAGCAGATCCGCGTGGTCGTGCCGTTTCCGCCGGGCGGAGCCACCGACATTGTGGCGCGGCCGTTTGCGCAAATGCTGGGCGAGGCGGTGAAGGCAACCATCGTGGTCGACAATCGCGGTGGTGCGGGTGGTTCGATCGCCGCCGACGCGGTGGCCAAATCCGCGCCCGACGGGCAGACGCTGATGGTCGGCACCGTCGGCACGCACGCCATCAATCCCTCGCTCTACACGCGTTTGCCTTACGACGCCGTGCGCGATTTCACGCCGCTCGCCCTGATCGCGCACGCCCCGGTCGCGATCGTCGTGAATCCGGCGCAGCCTGCGAAAAACCTCGCCGAACTGGTCGCGCTTGCCAAGCGCATGCCGGGCAAGCTCAACTACGGTTCGGCCGGCGTCGGCACGCCCGGCCACCTCACCGCCGAAATGTTTCGCGCCGTCGCCGACATCGACATCCAGCATGTGCCCTACAAAGGCGGCGCGCCCGGCATCACCGACCTGATCGGCGGCCAGATCCAGATCATGTTCGATCCCCTGCAATCGGTCTTGTCCAACGTCCAGGCCGGCAAACTGCGTGCGCTTGCGGTCTCGAGCAAGACCCGCTCGCACGTCGTGCCCGACCTGCCGACCATTGCGGAGTCCGGCTATGATGGTTTTGAAACCACGGCCTGGTGGGGCGTGTTTGCGCCGGCGAAGCTGCAGGACGCGCTCGCCGCTTCGCTCGTGGCCGAGATCGAACGCATTGCCGCAAGCGACGCGTTCCGAACCAGGCTCGAGCCGCTGGGCGTGACGGCGGTCGCCGGACTTGGCGGCGCCGCCTTCGCCGAGTTTCAGAAAAGCGAGCTCGCGAAATGGGGCAAGGCCGTGCAGGACGCCGGCGTGAAGATCGATTGACCGCGATGAAACTCAACGACGAAGAACAGGACATCCTGGCGGGCAAGGCCGGACCGGTGCCGCAACAGGCCCTTCAGCACCAGATCAAGGTCGGAGCCTTCTTCGGCGCCGCCGATTTCGTGCCGGTGACGCAGGCCCACATCATGGCCGATACGGAGAGCCTGGGCGAAGCCGGCGTGCAATGGCTGGAGGCACTGGCAGCGGCCAGCGAAGGACAGCGGCGCGTGCGGATTCCGACCATTACCGATCCGCGCGGCACTGATTTTGCCAAGGCCGATCTCCTGGGCCACACCCAGGCGATGCTCGAACTGGAACGCCGCGCCGTTGCCGCGTTTGAGAAGCTCGGCGTCGCCATGACCAACACCTGCATCAACTATCAGACCATCCAGGCGCCGACCCGCAACGAGCACACGGCGTTCGGCGACACCGGCGTCGTGATCTATGCCAATTCGGTCTGCGGCGCGCGCTCCAACTTCGAGGGCGGCCCCTCGGCGCTCGCGGCGGGGCTGACCGGGCGCACGCCGCGCTACGGCTTTCATCTGCCGGAGGCGCGCCGCGGTACGCTGCGCATCCAGGTCGATCACACGCCAACCACCCTCAACGACTGGGGTGCATTGGGCGGCGTGATCGGAAAGATCGCCGGCAACTACTGGGCGGTGCCCGCAATCGAAGGCATCGAGGGCGCGCCGAAATCCGATCAGCTCAAGCATTTCGGCGCCGCGATGGCGAGCTTTGGCTCGATCGCGCTCTATCATCTGGTGGGCCTCACGCCGGAAGCGGGACGCCTGTCCGATGTCGCATCCGCCGATCTGCCGGTTCACCGCGTCTCGAGGGCGGACGTGGAGGCGCTGCAGCAGTCCTACCGTACCGCCGATCAGGTCGATGTCGTCGTCTTTTCCGCCCCGCAATTGAGTCTCTACGAGCTCGGCGATCTCGCCTCGCTCTGCGACAACAGGCGGTTTTCCGTGCCGCTGCTTGCGGTGACGAGTCCGCAAGTGAAACCGGATTCGGACCGCATGGGCTATACGGCGCGCATCGAGGCGGCCGGCGGCAGCGTGCTGTCGGGCATGTGCTTCTATCAGTCCTATGCGCGCGAGATTTCCGAAGCGCGGGGCTGGAAGCGACTCGCCACCAACAGCGCCAAACTCGTCAACATTCTCGGCGGCTACGGTTACCGGCCGATGCTGGCATCGATGGAAGCCTGCGTGGAGGCCGCCGTCAGCGGCCGGCTGGTGCGGACATGAATGCAAGGATCTTCCGCGCGCGTCATGCGATGGGGCCGACCGTGCGCGGGTTGGCGCTGGTGGCAAAGGACGGTTTCTCCGCCCGCTACGATCTCGATCGCATCAAGGGCATCTTCAGCCGCCCCTCGCACAAGCTTGCGGGCCAGTCCTATGTCGGCAAGGTCCTGGTGCTGGACACGGCAAAAGGCGGCGTCGCGACGGCATGGATGCTGCATGAGATGAAATCGCGCGGCATCGTGCCGCTGGCGCTCGTGCTGAACTCGGTCAACCCGATCCTCGCGCAAGGTGCGGCGCTCGGCGACGTCGCGATGCTCGCAGGATTCGACGAGGACATCACCGCAGCGGTTTCTCACGGCGCCGAGGTGGAAGTTGTTCCGCAACAAAGCTTGCTCAGAGTGATATAGGTTTTGGCATGGACGCACGCGACGTCATAACAATCGGCATGAGTGCGGAGCGCAGGCTTGTGGTGCCGCCGGAGCAGACGGTCGGCCATCTGCTCGCCGGCATGCCGATGGTGTTTGCGACACCGATGATGATCCTGCAGATGGAGCTTGCCTCCGGCGATGCCATCCGGACGCATCTCGATCCCGGCTGGGTCACCGTCGGCACCGAGGTCGATATCAAGCATCTCGCGGCTTCGCCGGTCGGCGCGACGGTGCGCACGACCTCGAAGGTGATCGCGGTGGAGCGCCGCGTGATCCGTTTCGAGGTCGCTTCGTTCGATGGCGAACGCAAGATCGGCGAGGGGCGTCACGCCCGCGGACTGGTCAATATCCAAGCTTTCAACAAGCGGCTGG
>Ga0306922_10002763_pt1 | contig 16316 bp, 8 predicted proteins | sample sta12Cox44000082_FD_203758 | JGI IMG/M metagenome (GOLD analysis project Ga0306922, IMG submission 203758) | Lab enrichment of tropical soil microbial communities from Luquillo Experimental Forest, Puerto Rico - statoxic.12C.oxic.44.000.082 (v2)... | ecosystem: Environmental > Terrestrial > Soil... | reverse complement strand
AAGCGCTGCTCGGCTCCACTTTGCGCATGCAGATGTGCGCGCCGCCGACGGCGGTAACCGTCCACACGAAAGTCCAGCCGTTGGCGTGAAACATCGGCAGCGTCCAGAGATAGCGGTCAGCCGGGGTCATTGAGATGTGGACCAGGGTACCGACCACATTCAAATACGCATTGCGGTGCGTAATCATGACGCCTTTCGGCCGGGACGTTGTGCCGCTCGTGTAGTTGATGGTCAACAGATCGTTTTCGCGGATCTCCGGCCGGTCGAACGTCGGGCTTGTCGCTGCGATCATCTCCTCATAATTCAGCCAGCCGCCGCCTCCTCCCTCGAGCGCGACGAAGTGCTCCACGCCGCGGATGTCGGCACGAATGGAATCGACGGCCTCCAGGTAATCGGAATGGACGCACACCACGCGCGACCCACTGTGCTCGATCATGTACGCGAAATCGGCCGGAGTCAGACGATAGTTGATGGGAACGAGCACGGCTCCGATCTGTGGCACAGCATAGAAGGATTCCAGTTGCGCATGAGTGTTTGGCGCGATATAGACGACGCGATCGCCCGGCCGGACGCCCAGCGATTGCAACGCAGCCGACCAGCGGTCCGAGCGGTCGAGGAAGGCTTCATAGGTAAACCGCCGTTCACCATCGACGATTGACTCTCGGTCCCCATACAATCGGCGGGCCCGACGCGCAAGCTCTAGAGGGCTTAGTGGAATTTCCATGGATGGCCCAGGGTTCCTATGTTAACCCAAGATAAGACTCCCGCATTTCTCAGCGGTTCGCCGCGGCGGTGACGAGCGCCTGGCAGGCCTCCTGAATGCGTGCCGGATATTCGGTGAGAAGGGTGGACTTGTCGCGGAGCCAAAGCGCATCCGCTGTGGCCTGGGTGTCGGCCTGCCGGATAGCGGCTAGGACGGGCTCGGGTGCAGGCCCCCCGGGAATACGACGGATCGTCACAAAGTGCTCAGGATCGAGCGATTCCAAAAGAATTTTGGGTGGCGCCCGCAGAGAGCGGCCTAAAACCGCCGGCGCCAGCTTGATCACGCAGTCGACGGTGCTGGCTTCGGAGTAATCGCCAACTAGCCGCCGCACAGCCTGCGAGACCAGGTCGTGCGCCTGGCGGAAACTCAGACCTTCGCTCCGCACCAGGGTATCCGCTAGTTCGGTGACGGTCAGAAAATCAGAACGGGCGCGCTCGGCCATTCGCGCGGCGTTCACTTCGCAGTCGGCGATCAGCCCGGCGAACAGGTGGAGGGCACGGATGGCGTCGGCGACCATGGTCTGGACCAGCGGCTGCAGGTCATCTTCGCTGTCGACGATGTCGCCAAAGGGCGTATTGTGCAGCGCACCGAACACCGCCTGCGCCTCGGCGAAAGCTTTGCCGGCGAGGGAACGCGTGTGTTCCAATGCGACCGGATTGCGTTTCTGCGGCATGATGCTGCTGATCTGGACCCAACGGTCGGAAAGCCTTAGATAGCCGAATTCCGCCGTAGACCACAGCAGCAGATCCTGCACCAGCCTGCCCAGATTGACCATGGCCGTAGCGACGGCGCCGGCGCTCTCGCCCAGGTAATCGGTGGCCGCAATAGCTCCGTAGGAATTCAACTGCAGGCCTTCGAAGCCAAGCAAGGCCGCGGTAAACTCACGGTCGATCGGGAAGCCTGTAGTAGTGATGGCGCACGCGCCGAGCGGGCTCCGGTTGACGGTGGCGAATGCTGCCTGGCAGCGCCGGATGTCCCGCTCAAAAAGCTCGATGGCACCGAGCAGGTAATGAGCCAGCGTGGTGGGCTGCGCCGGCTGCGTGTGGGTGTAACCGGGTATCAGGGTGGCGACGTGGCGCCGAGCGAGCGCGAGCAGCGCGGCGCGAGTGGAGTCCAGTCCGCGCACCAGCTCCAGGATTTCGCGGCGCAACCGCATGCGGTACTGCGTGATGCCCACATCATTGCGGCTGCGAGCCGTGTGAAGGCGCCCGGCGTTGTCGGCCCCGCAGGCACGATCGAGTTCTTGCTCCACACAAAAGAAGAGGTCTTCGTACCTGCCATCGTAGGGGACGGTGGCCAGGGCAGCCCGATCCAAGCTGGATAACCCCTCCAGACAGCGCCGGGCGACACTCTCCGGCAGGATCCCCTGCCGTGCCAACATCAGCAAGTGCGCGTAATGGATCTCTAGCAGCACATCGAGAAAGTAGCGCTGCGCATCGCTGAAATTGACCGATAAGACCGTCTCGGCATAAACCGGGGCCGGAAAGAGGTCGGACATCCCCCGCCTACCAGTCCACCCGGATGCCCAGCTGGATGAGGCGTCCTTCGAGCACGGTTGTGAGCGGCGCAAGCGACGGAGGTGAGGTGATAGTCCCCTGCGCATTTACGACCGCCCTGGTGCTGATGGCCGCCGCATTGCCCGCCACGTTGCGCGTGTTAAAGACGTTGTTGGATTCGGCCAGGAGCTTGATGTGGAACTGCTCCCGAACGGCAAACAAGGTCCGTGTGTAGCGGGCGTCAATCTGGTAAAGGTTGCCGGTGCGCAACGTATCACGGCCCACGAAGGCCGGCAGCACCGACGTGCCGACCGGGCCCACCGCGCCGGGCTCGTTACTCAGGTTGAGGTTGGCAACCATGTTCTGTTGGTCGCCGGATGACAGGTTGCCGAGAAGGGCCAGCTGGTTGTGGTTGGCCAATCGGTTCAGTATGTCGTTGGACAGCTTGAACGTCGGCTCCAGATAGACGCTCATATTGAGTGCCTGCGGTCGGTTCACAAAACTATTGCCGCGATCGTATTTCCGCGTAAAAGGATCCTGGATCAGGACGTTCTGCTCGAAGCTGTTGGCGTCCGGAGCATCGCTGATGGAATGCGACCAGATGTAGTTCGCGCTGATCTGAACGCCTTGCGAAAGGCGGTGCCACCAATTCACCAGCAGCGCGTTGTAGTCGGAGCTGGCGCCTACATCCTCGAGGTCAATCCCGTTGAACTGCGGGTAAAGCCGTGTGGCGGCATTGACGTTCTTCGCGAAGATGGGGCGGCCGTCGGCCAGCGTACCAACGGGGTTGATCAGGTTCATGTCGCGGAAGTATTCGAGATCGCGCGCACCGGTGTGTACGTACCCCAAAGTCAGCGAGTCGTTCCGCGTCAACTCCCGCTCGATTTGCACGCTGGTGTTGATGGTGTAGGCGTTCTTGAAGTCCGGCGCCACGGTCATGATCGTTTGAGGGCCGGCCGGCGTGGCGCCGGGCAAGAAATTGAAGACAGTGGGAAATGCGGGCGCGCCGGTCTGGGTGGGCGCGAATTGCGCCGTGAAAGCCTGGGCCGAGCCAGAGTAGGCGAACGCGTTGTACCACGTGTTGGTTGGCGGCGCTTCATAGAACCAGCCGATGCTCGCACGCACCACCGTTTTGGGAGCCACCGTCCAGGCGAAGCCCAGCCGCGGCGCCCAGTTGCGGTTCGAAGTGTGGAACTCCCGGGACCAGGCAAACGGAGCATTTGCCATGCCGTCCGGCGCCTGGAAGCGGTCCCAGCGCAAGCCGTAAATCAGAAGCAGGTTCGGACGGACCTGCCAGCTGTCCTGCGCGAAGAAATGATAGAAATACGACTTGTAGCTGGCACCCGGCACGCCCAGCACCGTCGTAAACTGCGTGTACGCGAAAGGGTCCGCGCCGCTCTTCGCCTGCAGGTATTTAGCGATGCTCGAGAACGTGTAGCTGCTATAAACGTCCCCCAGCTGGTTGTCGTTGTTCTCCTGCCACCCGAAGCCGCCTTTGACGGTGTGCCGGCCGGAAATCTTGGTGAAAGTGTCGCTGAAACTGGGAATTTTCTCGGCAAAACGGTCGCCCGCCGAGTGGGTGCCGTTGAAGGTGGCGACTTGGGTGATGACGACCTCCGGTCCGGGCCCGGTAAGCGGGTCGGGAATGTGGGCTTCGTTGCGATAAGGCTCGGAGAAACGCAGCTCATTGAGGGCGGCGGGTGAAATGGTGGTGAGCAGCTGGAGGCCAACGACATGAGCGCGGTCCCGGAAGTCCACGGCGGCGTTCAGCGCATTCGAATTTCCGTTCTGCGTATTGAACGGATACTCGTTGCGGAAATAGTTATAACGGAGGAATAGCTGATTCTTCTGGTTGATGATCCAGTCCCCGCGGAGGTTCAGAAACTGCACTTGCTGCACAGTGGGGGCGGTAGCCAGTAGGTCAGGCGCGAGTCCGATCTGGGACGCTGCATTTGGATCGATGGTCGTGGGGACTGGTGTGCCGCGCAACAGGTGTTCGTAGCCGCCGAAGATGAAAAGCTTGTCCTTGTAGATCGGGCCACTCCCGTTGAAGGCGTAATCGTGCAGATCGATCGCCGCGGCCGGCTTGCTGGAAGCCAGCAGGATCGTGCGTGCGCTAGCGTCCGGCGGACGGCCGATAAAGTAAGACTCGCCGTGAAAATGGTTGGTCCCGGAATTGGTGATGACGTTGTAGATGTTGCCCGCCGTGCCGCCGTACTCCGGGGCAAAGCTGTTGGAGACGGTCTGCACCTCGCGTACGTAGATGTCGGAAATGGGAAACAAGCGCAGGCCGTATCGGTCGGTTTCGGTGTCCACCATCCCATCCAACTGGTAGTTGATGCGGTCCAGCAGACCGTTTGTGTTGACGGTGCGCGGAATGCCGAGTTCGGGATTCGGATGGCCGCTGACGCCCGGCTGGAAGATGATGAAGTTGTAGGGATTGCGCGAGGTGAGCGGGAGGTTGTCCACTTCCTCGAGACCGATGGTACGGCCGATATTGACCTGCGCCGGATCGACCACCGGCGCGCCGCCTGTGACTTCCACTATGGTGCTGACTGAGCCCACCGCGAGCTGCCCGTCGAGAGTCACCTCCGCTCCGGCGTTAAGGATAACCCCAGGTCGTCGCTGCGCCTCGAATCCCTGCTTTTGCACGGTCACCGTGTACGTCCCCAGCGGCAGGTTGGGAAGCACGTAGAAGCCGTCCTCGCCGGTTGATTGCGAGCGTTCGAAACCGGTGGCGTCGTTTTTGACGGTCACCTGCGCTCCCGCTATGGCGGCTCCCGCGGGGTCCGTGACGCGGCCGCGAACCGTACCGTTGATGGATTGCGTTTGCGCCCATGCGAGGTGTGAGGCGACGGTAATCACGCACCAACCGGCTACAAGGAGCCGTCTACCGGTTGTTCGTTGATTTAACATGTTATAAGCTACCCCCTTTTCCAGCGAGCCTAAATCGAGTGTCCTTAAATGTTGGGTAACACCTTTAGAGACACGAGTCAAGAGAAGGCGCGCGGTGACTCCGGCGCGCGCCGGCATGATATACCTTAAGCAGGAGCGCTGGGTCGGATTTCCCTGGTTCAGGCCGGTTGCCGGGAGGCGGAAGGTGCGGAATCGTTTTGTTACCGCGAGCGCGGTCGGGCTCGCGGGCGTCTTGGGTTGGTTCGGGGTACTGCGCGCCCAAGCGCCAAGCCCAGGGCAGGCCTCGGCGGACGCGCTGCCCGTGGAGGTCGATCGCGGCGCCGCGGGACTCTCGCGGTGGCTACGCGCCTTGCAGACACGTGCCAGCCTGCTCATGGTGACCGCGCATCCCGACGACGAAGATGGCGGCATGCTCGCCTACGAAACACGCGGAGCCGGGGCCCGCGCCGTGCTGTTGACGCTGAACCGGGGCGAAGGCGGGCAAAACGCCATGTCTCCTGACCTGTACGACGCTTTGGGACTGGTGCGCACTGAGGAACTGCTGGCGGCCGATCGCTACTACGGCGTCGAGCAGTTCTGGACACGCGCCATCGATTACGGCTTCTCAAAAACACGCGAGGAGGCACTCGAGAAGTGGTCGCGCGAGCGTGTGCTATCGGATCTCGTACGAGTGATTCGCATGACGCGCCCCCTGGTCGTCACCTCGGTGTTCATCGGCGCCGCCACCGACGGGCACGGCAATCATCAGGTGGCCGGCGAAATGGCCCAGGAGGCTTTTCAGGTGGCGGGCGATCCCAGCCAGTTCCCCGAGCAGCTTCGCGAGGGCCTCCGCCCCTGGTCGCCGCTCAAGGTCTACGCCCGCGTGCCCTCGTTCGCGGTCACACCCAAGGGCATGTATGATTACGCCACGGACAAGTACGTCCCGGTGCGGTTCTATGACTACGTCAGCAAGACCTGGTCGGACCAGAAGCCTGCCACGAACGTGAAGGTGCCCGAAGGCGAGTACTCGCCGGCGGCGGGGCTGACGTTTCTGCAGATCGGACGCTTAGGCCTGGGCTTCCAGAAAAGCCAGAACGGGGGCATCGGCTTGCCGGCGCCTGCACCGTTCACCAGCGAGTACCATCGCTATGGGTCGCGGGTGCCGGCAGCCTCGCGGGAAGACACTTTCTTCGACGGTATCGATGTTTCGCTGGCCGGCATCGGCAGCCTAGCCGCGCCGGAGCCCGATTTTCTGAAACGTGGACTGCAGGCAGTCGCTTCGCTCGTGGACCGCGCTGCCCGCACCTATGCGCCGCACCATCCCAGTTCGATTGCGCCCCTGCTCGCCGAGGGCCTAAGCGCCACCCGAAGCCTTCTGGGGCAGCTCCGCTCGAGCAGCATCCCCGAGCCCGCCAAGTCCAATGTAGCGTTCGAACTCGGCGTGAAGCAGGACCAGTTTGAGAAGGCTCTTGCCGACGCGCTCGGCCTTTCACTTGGCGCCGCAGTGGCGCCCGACAAGGAATCGACGCCCGCGCGGGCCTTTGCTACCAGAGGCGGGCCGACGTTTGCCATCGCGATTCCAGGCCAGTCTTTCCACGTGGACGTGAATCTACTCAACCAAGGATCCGAGGCTGTCGACATCGAACGCGTATCACTCGGTTCCTCCGATGGCAAACCCTGGCGGATCACAACCGAGGGCGAGCCCCCCAAGAGTGTGGCGGCGCGCCAAGAGCTCAAGGTGCAGTACGCCGTGGTGGTGCCGGCTGATGCCGTTCTGACGCGCCCTTACTTCAGCCGTCCCAACGAGGAGCAACCCTTTTACGACATCAACGACGAGCGCTATCGCAACCTCTCGCTGGCGCCCTACCCGCTGTCAGTTCGGGTTCAGGCCCGGTACCACGATGCGGAGATCCCGCTCTCGCAAGTGGTGCAGACGGCGCAGCGGATCCCCGGGATGGGAACGGAGTTCGAGCCGCTGCTGGTAGGTCCCGCAATTTCGGTTACCGTGTCTGCTGCCGCCGGAGCCGTTCCGCTGGGAACGCGATCGTTTACTTTCTCCTGCACGGTGCACAGCAACGTCAAAGGGCCGGAGAGTGGCGTGCTGCGTCTGCGGCTGCCTGCCGGCTGGCGTTCTTCGCCGGAATCCGCCCCGTACTCCATGAGCCGCGATGGCGAAGACCAGACGATCACCTTCTTGCTCTTGCCCGACAAGATAAATCCGGGCGAATACCAGATCACGGCAATCGCGGAATCCCAGGGCCACGAGTACGTGGAGGGTTACCGACTGGTGGGCTATGCCGGGCTGCGTCCCTATCCTTACTACCGGCGAGCGGTCTATAAGGTAACTGGCGTCGATGTCAAGACGGCTCCCGACCTGCACATCGGTTTCCTGCCGGGCACCGGCGACGACGTGCCGCAAGCGTTGGAAAATCTAGGCCTCGGCGTCCGCACTCTGGCGGCTTCCGATATCATGAGCGGAAACCTCTCCGCCTATGATGCGATCATTCTCGGCACGCGCGCTTACGCGGTGCGGCCAGAGTTGAAGAGCGTCAACAACCGCCTGCTGGACTACGTCAACAATGGCGGCGTCCTGATCGTCCAGTACAACCTGCAGGACTTCGATCACAATTACGGGCCTTATCCGTTCAGCCTCGGCGAGAACCCGCAGAAGGTGGTGGATGAAGGCTCGAAGGTGGTTCTGCTAAAACCCGAACAGCCGCTGTTCCAGTGGCCGAACCAGATTACTGCGGCGGACTTTGCCGGTTGGGTGGAAGAGCGTGGCCACGGCTTCCTGAGTTCTTGGGATCCGCGCTACGAAGCGCTGGTGGAAACGCACGATCCCGACCAGGACCCGCAGCGCGGCGGCCTGCTGCTGGCGCGCTACGGCAAGGGAGCCTATCTCTACGATGCCTTTGCGCTGTATCGGCAGTTGCCCTCTGGCGTGCCGGGCGCTTATCGCATCTTGGCAAACCTGGTGAGCCTGGCGAAAAACCCCGGCTTCCTCGGACCCGGCGGCGGAGCCAAGTAAAAGCAGGAAGTGTTTCTCGACGCGAAGGTGCTGCGCAACGATGGCGCGTGTCTTGGCCCTGCGGTAACCGCCAACGCGCTTCGCCACCGCTGACTGGTCTACTGGCCACGCCCGCCGGGCGCACCGCCGGAAACCGGCGGGTTGATGAAGGCGCCATGCCAATGGTCTACCTTTAACGTGTCAAAGGTGAAGACCTCGTAGAAGTTCCCAGGTTCGGCTGTGGGTTCCTGACGGTTCGCTCTATGGACAATCTCTCACAATGTCGCATTCGGCCGGGATGCGAGAGCCGCGGGCGCCACGTTCATGGCTCGTCCTGGCACACGTCGTCCATCACTTCGGTATCGAGCCTCCTATAGTAGCGTGTGTAGCTGTACGGTTTCGCCAACACCCTCGGGTCCACGGCTGTCATCCTGTATTGCAGGTATTGGCCTCGCAGCACCGGATGGATCCGCTCCGTCAAATGCAGGGCGTCGCTATGCTGGGCGCCTTCTTCGTTCAACCAGGTTTTGTCGTTGAAGCCCACGGTGTCCACTACGAGAGTGTCGCCTTCCCAGCGGCCGACCGAGTCTCCGAGCCAGGTCTCCTCCAGCCTGGCCGGATGGCCTCGCTTCAGATAGATGTTGCGCATCATGCCGTGGGAAAGATCTTCGAACAGCATGACGATCATCGCGCTCACCTGCACCAGTTCGATCTTGGTGTGCTCCTTGGCCATCATTCGGAAGGGCCCGACGGGCTGGCAGATCTTCCACGGGTCCCTTTTCAAATCGACGTTTCGTGTCTGTCGCGCCGCTTCTGGCAGCAAATCGATCGCGGCCGGCGCCCCTACATTTTTCAGACCTCCCGGTAAGGTCATTCGGTCAGGAATGGATTGGTAGACACCGCGGAGATCCGGCACCTGCCCGCCTGGCTGCGCCACCATCGGCAGAGCACACAGGATTGAGACTATGAGCCTCATTTCAGCTGCCTTAGGCGGCTCTGTTGCTTCTTCAGCGCTTCGTTGCGGAATTGCTTCCAGGTGTCCGGATCTTCGGCACACACATCCTCAGGCATCTCCGCGCCGTCGGGCTGCTTCTTGTAATAGCGGTTGTAGCTGTATGGGGAATTGAGTGCGTGGCGGTCTTCGACGGTAATGTTGAGTTCCACAAAGGCCCCGTTAGCCACCCGGCGAGCACGCTCCATCAGATGGGCTTCCTCGGTGTGCGGCTCCATTCCGCCGAACAGCCAAGACTTGTCATTGAACCCGACTGTGTCCACGATCAGGGTGTCCCCCTCCCAGCGGCCGACGGAGTGGCCGTTCCAACTGGGAATCGGGTTCTTGGGATGTGGACGGTCGAGATAGATTCGGCGGACGCCGGCCGTGTTAATATTGCCGAACGCCATGATGATCCGCCCCGGCTCCTGCAGCCAGACAAACCGGCCGGCCATGCTCGGGTAGCGAAAGATTCCGTCAGGCAGGCAGACTTGCCCGGTGTCGTCTGCGATTCCATCGGTCGCCTCCATGCGTGCCTTGGCCCAGGGCTGCAAATGGGGGATGATCAGATCGTTCAGTTGCTCGCCGGGTGCGTCTTGCTTGAGGCCGGCCGGCGCCAGCTCCCGGTTTGGGGCAAGCGTGTAATATCCGGTCCAATCGGGCGGCGCCTGGGCTTGAGCCAGAACGGAGGCGAGGCCGAATCCTAATGACACAACCAGAGTCGGGGAAAGCACGTTCCGCATACGTCCCTCCCGTCTGCCGCGGAGCCGGAGTTCCGATTGAACTCTCGGTCAGTATACACCTAGCTCGATGGCTCCAAGGGTGCCGTAGGGGGTAAACAATAGAACCCCCTGTTGTTGCCCCACCCCCCTGGATGCGCGGGGGCTCAGGGTAGGCGCGCGTCGAGGGCGATGGACGCAAGGATGTCTTTAGCGGGCGCAGGCCAGATCCATTCTAGTGAACGGCGTTTCACGGGATCAATAGTCCAAGCCAGGTGTTTGCAAGAACACCGGGGTCGAGCTTTCTCCGAATTGCGCGTTATCCGCCCGAAGGAAGCCGATCGAGCTTCCCGAAACCGAACCTTGCCGGAGCGCCCCCAGATTCACGGACTATTCCACGGCAAGTGGCGGCGTCAGGCCTTTTATTTGGATAGCTCCCGTGTGCGCGGCATTGATCTGATAGGTAACAGAGGCGGGTGGCGCGGGCACCACCGCAATGCTGGTTCCGACCGAAATGTTGGTCTGGCCGAGATAAACCCCGTTGATGAACGTCAGCCCCCCCGTCGCAGCGTCGATCTGATACGCCAGCAACCCATTGTCATCAATCGCGTACACATACTGGCTCGAAGCATCCCCCGCTACTGCGTAGCAATCAGCTCCGCACAAGAACGGAGATCCCGGCACCGCTGTCAGATTCCCGCTGGCCGCGTCTACCGCGAAACCCCACAGCAAGCCGGGAGACGACCCGCTACCGCTTTGCGAGGCGTACAGGAAGTGCCCGCTCCCATCGAAGCTCACCCCTGCGCTTGCCGCTCCGGCGAAGAAGGGGAAGCCGCCGGTCAACAAAGGTGTCAGGCCTCCCGTTGTGCCATTGATCGCATAACCCACAATGCCGTTGCCGGATAAGAACAGGAATCGATTCTGCGGGTCCATCGCCAATCCGCTGCTCACGGATTCGGTGAGGAACGGCGAGCCTGCGGTTGAAGTCAGCGCCCCCGTGGTGGCATCAATCGACATCACCGCCATAACCGGGTTGTTCGGAAAAAAAGGCTCTGTGCTGGTAACTCCAGTGGCATACAGATACTTCCCGGCTCCGTCGCTGACTAAGCCGCTGACTGAGGCACCCGGGGATACGTTAATGCCAACGTTAAAGGGTGAGCCGGCAATGAGGGTCAACGCTCCCGTCGCCGGATCGATGCTAGCAGCCTGCACGTCGCCGGATGATCCTACGTAAAGAAAACGCCCTCTTGCTTCTACCGTTAGCGCGGTGATTGCCCCAGGGAGTGAATACGGGAATCCCGGTATCGGTGTCAAGATGCCAGTGCCACTGTCAATCGTGCCCCCATATAGCGTCGTGCCGGCGGCCGCGTAGACAAACCTTCCGGCCGGGTCCGATGCTACTAGACTAAATGGCCCGCTGAAGACTTGAGCTTGGCTCAACGCTCCGGTCGCCGCACCCACCAAATCGCTCGAAAGAGCAGACCCCCCAGTTGCTACGACTCCCAGAGGCCCTTGCGCCAAAGCGCCAACGTCAGCCAGGAGGCAAAGCGCAAAAGCCATAAATCCGCTGTCAAGGCAGTTCATTCCGTCATTCCCAGCGAAGTATACTAACTGGTCATTTCAAATGGATGAACTGAATGAAGGAATCCGGTAACAAAGCTACTCGTTTTTGCTTTTGCGCACGCGATCGCATTCGCCTTGCCAAATGCCTAACACAGCCTCTTGAGATCCCCAAGAATAGCTCCCGCGACCAAGCCTCTCGTATTCTCTGCCTAGATCACTTATAAACAGATGCTTTTTATGTAAACATGTCACACCTCGCAACGCCGGGCCACGTTTGTCGTGTGTACATCGGTTGTGTACATCGGTGTACCGTTGTTGACGTGACAGAACCCGATATCGACTGGATTAGTGCATGGAAGCGTGCCCCTGTAAATAAGAAGGCCGCCTACCAGGGCAAGCGATCGCACGACGGGCATGCGAAAAATATCCTGTATTCTTCGGGTCCCTAGGTCGGAAGCCGGCATGCCAGGTGCACGGAGTGGTTAACGCTTAGCCTCCAAGAAAGAGGCGATCTTAGCGCGCGCCCGATTCGCGCGATCTCCGCCCGCGTGCGCCCGGCTCTGTCTACCTGACCAAAAAAGCGCGTGCCCTTACCCGTCCGAGCAAGCTCGCGCCCGATCGTCCTATCCAAAAATGTGCGCGCCCACGCGCCGGGTTCGGTCCCAAAAAAGAGCGCACGTCCGAGCCCCCCGCATCCAGGGGCGTGGGGCAACAACAGGGTGCTCTATTGTTTACCCCCAAGGGTGCCGTGGTCTTTTCCCCGGGTTCGCGCCGCCGGCCTAGGGACGATATCGCGCCCCCCCTTTAACCGTCCGAACGGGCCGGGCCAAATTCTCAATGGCTTTCCCATGTAACCATCATGAGAACCTCGATCGGCGGACTGCCGAGTTCGCTCGCTGCGCTCTGCTATTCAATAACTGCCGCCCCGGCGACATGGTGGTGCGTATCTGGTCCGCTACGTCAGGCTAAATCTGTTTTTGCGCCTGCCGAAGCAGAATATCCGTGAACTGGACAAAAGCCCGTCGCCCTGGGTTTGCGGCTATCGGATTCGGATACGCGAATTGAATCCTCATCTCCCAGTGCGGACCGTCTCAGTCTAGTCAACCCGCAATAGCGGCAGGCCATCAACGACCAGTCTTGCGACCGCTCCCAGCACACTCCGGGCTCGAGGACGTATTGCCGGCTCGATGCGTGGACCATAGAGTTCTAATCGCTCTGGACCGTGCGTGCGAGGATCTAAACCGGCATTGACTTGGGGTCTTCGGGCCGTTACTATCCACAAAGGCGGATTCGGTCGAATGGCGGTGAGACGACGAGACTTTCTCCAGTTGGCTGGTGTAACTGCCACAGCAGGCTTCGCTTCAGGATGCGCAGTCCGAAACGACAAGGTATCCGCGACCCCATCGGCGAGGGCGGGCTCCCTGGCGGCGGCAAGCCCGACTCATGTGTCTCTCAACCTGGTCGCGCCGCGCATTTCATGGGAGCGCGTGATTCGAACCACAGTGGGCCTTCGCCCACATCGGGATTCCGGCTTCGTCTTGAAGGCGGAGAAATTCGGCGAAAAGACCGTCATTCACGATTACGGATTTGGCGGCGCGGGAATGTCGCTGGCATGGGGTTGTGGCGCGATGGCTGCAGATATGGCGTTAGAGCACAATGATCGCAAGGCCGCCGTGCTGGGCTGTGGTTCACCAGGCCTGACTGCCGCGCGGCAACTGCAACGCCGAGGTTTCGAGGTGACCATCTATGCGATGAGCGTGCCTCCTGACACAACGTCGAACATGTCCTACGCCGGTTTTACCCCCACGACAGCGCTCATCACCAACGAGCAGCGCACCCCGGCGTGGGATGTCCAATTCCGGCGCGCGGCCGAGATTTCCTACCGCCAGCTTCAGCTACTGGCCGGAGCGCCCGGTTGGGGAGTGTATTGGATCGACAGCTTCAACGCCACCGACGAGCTGAATGAGCAGCGTCCCAGCGAGCGTGAAGACGACCTGCTGCCCGAGTCTATGCGTCCTGAACGGGATCGCGAAGTATTCGGCCCTGGAGAGCATCCTTTCCCGACCCGATACGCCGTGCGCACGTCGTCGTTGGCCATCGAGCCCTCTATTTATTTGGACAAGCTCGTAGCCGATTTCCTGCTCTTCGGAGGAAAGATCGTGATCCGCAAGTTCGACACACCGCGCGATCTGACGTCAATTCCCGAATTCCTCGTTGTGAATTGCACAGGCCTGGGGTCGAAGACGTTATTCAACGACAATGAGCTCGTCCCGATCAAGGGCCAGCTCACTTTATGCATCCCGCAGCCCGAGGTGAAGTATCGTGCCTTTGGCCGGCTACGAAATAGCACGGTAGCGGCCAGCATCAGCCCCCGTAGTGATGGCATTGTGGTGGGCAATATGATGGAGCGCGATAACTGGTCGCTCGACCCCAACCCCGATGTACGCCAACAGAACATGGAGGCCGCAATCCAGTTTTTCGCGGTCATGCGTGGGCGAGGAGGGCGGGTCGCACCGCTCGATAGGACTGGCGAACTGGTGCCACGCTCTCAACCCTTTGCCTATATCCGCCCCGCCTAAGACGCTGCCACCTCTCGCGGTGCCTAGCTAGGTTTGCGGAAAAGTGCTGATCCGCCCACCCTGCAGCCGAGATCGACCGGCACGACAAACGGCCTGAACGCAGTTGCGAATTCCCGACCAGCATGCGCCGGCGAGAAACGCAGGCAAATCGTTCGCCCTCTCCTGTTGTTTTGGCGTTCATGGGCGTGACCGGGGTAGCTCGAAAGGTCGACGGCTGGAGGCTCATCAAAGCTACGGTTCGTTAGGCAATGGTCCGAAGTCGGGCGGTGGCCGGCGATGCCGGGTTGCCGCCTCGAAAGCGGAGGCTATGCGGAATAGCGTCGCTTCGTCAAATGGGCGCGCGATGAAATCGACGCCAACAGGTAAGCTGGCACGTATTGGTCCGACCAACCGGGTGCCGCCGTTTCGATCACCAACGCGATCCCAGATCTCCGTTGTAAAGCCTGCAGGTACTGTGATCGCGGGGAAACCCTGCTGACCAATCAGCGACCAGCCGATCGGAGAGCGGCCGTTCGCGCTCGGCTCGCGCGGAGCGGTGAGCTTTCGTGGTGGGACAGTGGACATCGGGGAGATGAGCGCGTCGAGCCGCTGTTCCTGCATGCACTCGAGCAAAATGTTTTGAAGGGCGAAGCGCGCCTGAAGGCGTGCCGAGGTATCTAGCGTAGTGGCGCGTTCCGCGGCCCGCCTTGCCTGTCTGCGATCGGGAAAGTTAGGATCTTCGTAGAACCTTGACTTCGCGATCAGGTCGGCGTTGGTTCGGATATTGGTGTCGCCACGTTCTCGCAGATACCGGTTCATCATGTATTTGCCCTCGCCCTCCACACCCAGTCCGTTGAGGCTGCGCAGGGAAAGACTCTGCGGCACTCGCGACGGATCGGCGTGCATGTCCAGAAGCGTGGCCGTGTGATCGGATTGGGGTTGGCCGCCGGCATCGACCGGGAACAGCGCCCGATACTGGCGCGTAAACGCCGTGTTCAAAAGCTCTGGCGCATAACGCGCAATGCAACTTTGGAACAAGGCGCCTTCCGGACCTGGATCCACGATCGTCGCGCCGAGCTTGCGAACGTCGTCGATGGCGTGCTCGACGATATCAATGCTTTCTTCGTCGGCCTTGGAGAAGAGCTTTTTATCCATGTACTCACGAATCACCCCTATACGGACGCCTTCGAGTCGCGTGGCGGCAGCGAAGCTGACATACGGCTGTGCCGGCTTGCGTCCGATGCCAAACACGGTCATCTCGTCGGCGGGGTCGTAGCCGGCGATTACGTCCAGTATCTTTGCCGCGTCTTGCACGTTGCGACAAATAGGACCGGTGCGCATGCTCAGGCCCGCGCCCATCATTCCTTTCCGGCTGACCAGTTCTTGCGTCGGCGCCAGCCCAACCAGACTGTTGACGGATGCCGGCCATCGGATGGACACGACCGTCTCCTCACCGATCGCGCACGTCACTAGGTTTGTCGATACCGAAGTCGCCGAGCCAGCGCTCGACATACCGGGCTCGCGTTCCGTGTCGTATGGATTGCAGAAAGTACCTCCAAAAGAGCTGCGTGCTCCGTCTGTTGCATACTCGGCCAGATTTGCCTTTGCCAGAATGATTGCTCCGGCGTCGCGCAGCCGTCTGACGAACGTGGCATCCTCCGGCGGGCGGTCGTTAGCGTAAGGGGCGTCGGCCCCGGAAGTTGTACGCATGTCAAATGTGTCGTATTGATCTTTGATCGCCATGACGACGCCGTGCAGCGAGCCAACGAGCCTGCCGGTCTGCTTGAATTGCCGATCCTCGGCGGCTGCAACCTCTAGCGCGTCGGGCATGTTCGGATCGTTATCAACGGTGTCCGTCATGCTGCGTGCCTTACGCTCATCGAAGCCCCGGGTCTTGCGTGCCGACGGCCGCAGGTTCAGTGTCGAGAGCGCGTTGATCTGCCTGGCGTGCGAAATCGTCGTAATCGGGCCGAGAATTCCCGTCGGCTCGCTGACGCAAGTGTTGTTGTAGGTCTGGATCCGCTTCAGGTACAGCTCCGCAAGCCCCACACTCGTGATCTGGTTGGCCACGATAGCCTGCTGGATGTCGCTAATACTGGCGTCCTGTAGATGAAACTTCGCTGTCGCCTGACGTTGTGCGCCAATGGTGATGTTCGCAGCAAGAAAGGAGGCCAAAAATGCGGATCTCCTCAAGCCGTAATTTGGACCGAGATTTTGGAACATAGGCCGTTCTCCTTGTGATGAACGTTCCTAGAATAGCGGTTCTGAGCATGTATCCGAAAAAGGTTTTGCCGTTGATCGCACTTCGATGATCGGGCTCCTGG
>Ga0306922_10002760_pt1 | contig 16320 bp, 16 predicted proteins | sample sta12Cox44000082_FD_203758 | JGI IMG/M metagenome (GOLD analysis project Ga0306922, IMG submission 203758) | Lab enrichment of tropical soil microbial communities from Luquillo Experimental Forest, Puerto Rico - statoxic.12C.oxic.44.000.082 (v2)... | ecosystem: Environmental > Terrestrial >... | reverse complement strand
CCCAGCCTTGTAAATCCGTTGTCGAGGCGCGAATGTCTTCAACTCTACCTGCCCGGCCAGCACCGCTGTCTCGTCCTCGTCCAACGTTGCGAACAACGGCACATGCTTCAGCACTTCCGGATTACAAGCCATGATTCCCTCCGCTCGCTGGTCCTCTCTGGGCGACAGGATTGCCAGCCTCGAAAGTCTACACTTTCCTTTTTCACGTACTACTCACGCGCCATTCATCATCCCGGCGTACGGTCCATTCCGTAGTCTCAAAACTCTGTAAGGAGCCCACCATGTCGCACGCAACCATCGAGCATCATCGTAAAGCTGCCGAACACCACGAGCACGCTGCGCGCCATCATCGCGAAGCCGCTGCCCGCCATGAGTCCGGTGATCATCACACCGCATCGCATCACGCGCTGATCGCCCAAGGTCATCTTCACCACGCCACCCACCACACCTCGGAGGCCGCCAAACACTACGCCAACTCCCACACCGAATACGTGCAGTCCGCGTCCCGCTAACGCCGTGCATTCTAGCGTGAGGGTTACCGGTAGGGGTGGCTTTACGCTGTCACCTTTCCCTTCCGGGGTATACGGTAGTCTCCGGAGGATGCTTCACGGAGGGCACCACCAGGCTGAGAAGGGAATTGGCAAACCTCACCGCCGATGCGAATAGCCATCGCCGCCGCCGCCCATGGGCTGTCTCTTGAAGGCGAGGTCGCACCATCTCAAGGTGACGCCGTCCGTCGTTCCCGTTTTTGGGGACCCAGGGACGGTGCACGCCGCTGAACAATGAAGGAAGTGCGGCCCAGGCCAAGGCTGTCTTGCTCTCTGTCACGATCAGCTCAAAACCCAAACCCCTTCGAGGGTGACGCGGCGAACGGGTTGCGTACGGGTGTTCCTCAATTCACCGGGCCCTCGGTCGCAAACTACCGTTCACTCGCTACCCTGACCGTCGCTCCGCGGTACTGCGCCAGTCAGTAACGCGCAATTCGTTCCGGTAGGCCCCACCTCACCGTCCTGCCGTCCGCCCATCCCTCGGCCACCCAAATACTACCCGCGCTCGTAACCAGTGCAGACTCCATGCCCATCGCCCGCCCGCGTGTGCTCGTTCGCTTCTGCCCCTTTTCGGTTCTCTTGACACTTGCTCTTCTCCTTAGTGCGCCCGTCCGCACACAAGAGACCGGCGACACCGCCATGTGCAGCGCTCTTCGCACTCTCGCGCTCGGCTCTGAATCCGTCAACCTCTCTAACGTCGATCTCCAGCGTGACGCCGGCAGCTTCCGCTTTCGATCCGGTACCGTCTGCTTCACCGCTCCGGTCAATGGCAAAGTCACCGGCGCCGTTTTCGTTGGTGACGGTGTCCTCCTTCTTAATCCTCCGTGATCAATTATTACGACGATGTCCTCGCGCCCAACTAGGCCCCGAGTCAGCCGTCACCCCATCACGAGTCAGCAGTGCTACAATCGCCCCCGTAACCCTCGAGCCCCGGCCCTCGTCCAAAGGAGGTCTATGCTTTCCGCCTCTCTTGATCGCCGTAACTTCCTAAAACTTAGCGCTTCCGCCGCCGGCGGCCTCCTCATTACGTATTATGCCGACCCGTGCGAGTCCCTTCTGGCGCAAACTCCTCCCGGCAACCAGAATTTCGTCGCCGCCGCGTTCGTCCACGTCTCCCCGGACAACGTCTTCACCATCACCGCCAAAAACCCCGAAATCGGGCAAGGCGTGAAAACCTCGATGCCCATGTTGATCGCCGAAGAATTCGACGTGGATTGGAAAGACGTTCGCATCCGGCAGGCCGATCTCGACGAATCGCTCTACGGGCGCCAGTTTGCCGGCGGCAGCACCGCCACTCCCACCAACTGGGATCCCCTTCGCCGTGTCGGCGCCGCATCCCGCCAACTCTTCGTCACCGCTGCGGCGCAATCCTGGGGCGTGCCGGTGTCCGAATGCCGCACCGCGTCGGGCCGCGTGCTCCATCCTCCGACGCACGGCTCCATCGTTTATGGCTCGCTCCTCGACGAGGTCGCCAAGCTCACCCCTCCCGACCTCACCTCCGTCGCTCTCAAGGATCCGAAAGACTACCGCATCATCGGGCACACTACGCCGGGGGTCGACAATTACGCCATCGTGACCGGCAAAAACCTTTACAGCATCGACTACCGCGTCCCCAACATGCTCTGGGCCGTCTACGAGAAATGTCCGGTGTTCGCCGGCAAAATCAAAACCGCCAATTTCGACGACCTCAAGAAAGAGCCCGGCGTCCGCCACGTCTTCGCCATCGCTGGCACGGAAGAACTACTCGGCTTGCATTGTGGCATCGCGGTAGTCGCTGACACCTGGTGGCAGGCTAATGCCGCGCGCGGGAAACTGAAGGTCACTTGGGACGAAGGCCCCACGGCGCAGCAGGGAAGTGATGTGTTCCTGAGAAAGGCTCACGAACTCGCCAAGCAAACTCCTCCCATAACGCTCCGCAAGGACGGCGATACCGCCGCGGCTCTGAAATCTGCCCACAAAACCGTCGAAGCCTTCTATGAATATCCCTTTCTCGCACACGCTCCCATGGAGCCGCAAAACTGTCTGGCCTATTACCACGACGATCAACTCGAGTTCTGGTCGCCGTCGCAAACGCCCGAAAATGGCCGCCAGATCGTTTCGAAAACCCTCGGCATCCCGCCCGACAAAATTATTGTTCACATGAAGCGCGCGGGTGGCGGCTTCGGCCGCCGTCTCACGAACGACTACATGCTCGAAGCGGGCGCTATCGCCAAGCAGGTTGGCGTCCCGGTAAAACTGCTATGGACCCGCGAAGACGATTTTCATCACGACCACTATCGCCCCGCCGGCTTCCACTACCTCCAAGGCGGCGTCGACAGGACCGGCAACCTGGTCGCTTGGCAAAATCACTTCATCAGTTTCGGTGAAGGCGACAAGTTTGCTCCCTCCGCCAATATTCCCGCCGACGAATTCCCCGGCACCTTCGTCAGGAATTTCTACTTCGGCGCTTCCACCATGCCGCTCGGCGTGCCCACTTACGCTCTTCGCGCCCCGCGCAGCAACGCCTTCTCCTGGGTGTTCCAGTCCTTTATCGATGAACTCGCCCACGCCGCGGGGAAGGATCCGGTGCAGTTCCGTCTCGATATTCTCAACATGCCGCGCTTCAGCAATCCCGACGTGAAGCCCGATGCCTACGAACTCGACGCTTCGCGCATGATCGGCGTGCTCAAACTCGCCGCCGAAAAATCCGGCTGGGGCCAGCGGAAGCTTCCGCCCGGCACCGCCATGGGCGTTGCGTTCCAATTTTCGCATCGCGGTCATTTTGCCGAAGTCGTCGAGCTCAGCGTCAACGCCAAGAAACAGGTCAAGGTCAGTAAAGTGATCGTCGCCGGTGACATTGGCGGCCAGATCATCAATCCCGGTGCGGCCGAGAACGAATGCCAGGGCGCCGTTATCGAAGGGCTCAGCTCCGTCATGAGTTACGAAATCACTATCGACCAGGGCCGCGCCGTCCAATCCAACTTCCACGAATACGAGCCGGTGCGCATGAATCAAGTCCCGCCCGTCATCGAAATCCACTTCCTCAAGACCGACAATGCGCCTACAGGACTAGGCGAACCCGCGCTGCCTCCGGTGCTCCCCGCGGTCTCGAACGCCATCTTCGCCGCTACCGGCGAGCGCGTCCGCAGTCTCCCGCTCTCCAAGCACGGCTACTCCTGGGCCTAGGCCTACAATTGTCGAAATGACGGTCATCCTGAGCGCGCCTCCGGCCTGCGCGAGGCGAGGGGTGCGAACGGGGTTTCACGGTGCGCCTTGCCTCGTTACTTCCTTGCTTCTTTCCCGTCGTCCCATTCATGCAGCGCATCATGCAACTTCAAAAACACATGCGGTTCTCCCACCGCTTCCGTCACCCCATGGCGCTCCAGGTCCGCCCGCAACTCCGGATGTACTCGCGCGAAAACCAGCGCCACACCACGCTCCTTCAGTTCCATCGCCAACTCGCGCACGACCTGCCCCGCCGAATAATCCAGGTTCGACATGGCCTCCGCATCCACAATCACCCACTTCAACTTCGGGTCGCAATGCTCCGTCAGCCCTGCGATTTCCTCCGCAAAGCGCCCCGCGTTTGCATAAAATAACGACGACCCAAAACGGTAAATCGCCAAGCCAGGCTCGGTCACCGTTCCGGGCACCGCGGGCACCGTCTGCCAGAATTTCTGATCCGCGCGCACCAGCACGCCCGTCGGGGGCCGGTAGCTATGGGCCACGATTCGCAGCAACGACACCACCATTGCCAGCACAATCCCGGTCTCCACTCCCTGTACCACCACGGCCGCAGCGGTCATCGCCGCCAGCCAGAATTCCCCCGGGCTTTCCCGCCGGATGCTGGCCAGCCCTTTCAGGTCCACCAATTTCACGGCGATTACGAAGACAATCGCGCCCAAGACGCTGCGCGGCAAATATTGCAGCGGCTTCGTCAGAAACAGCAGCACCAGCGCCACGGTCAGCGCCGTGCCGATCTGCGCCATCTGGCTGCGTCCGCCGGAACTCTCGACCATCGCCGTTTGCGTCGGACTGCCATTCACCACAAACGTCCCGCTCAACCCCGCGCCGAGATTCGCCACCGCCAGGGCGAGCAAATCGTCGTTCTCATCGAGCGGCTGGCGGTGTCGCACCGCGTATACCCGTGCCGTCGCGGCGCTCTGCGCCACGATCATCACCAGGCACGACGCCGCCACCGGCAACAGCAACTCCGCTTCGTGCAAACTCACCGGGGGAAACGCGAGCCTCGGCAGCCCTCCGGCGATGGGCCCAAGAATTCGTATCCCATGTCCTGCAAAATCAAATTTCGCGCTTGCGGCAATCGCTCCGGCCACCGCCAGCAGCGGCACCGGTATCTTCGGTGTCATGCGCTGCAGGCACAAGATCACCACAACCACGGCGACGGAAAGCGCGACGGTCGGAACGTGCATGTGCGGCCCGTTCCGTAGCACTCGCCACAATTGCACCACCGCTCGCCGCCCTTGCACCTCCACTCCGGTCATTTCCCCGAGTACCGCAATGCCCACTTGAAAGCCCACGCCAGTCAAAAATCCCACCAGCACCGTGCGTGACAAAAAGTCCGCCACAAATCCCAGCTTCAACAGCCGCGCCACGACCAGTAGCAGCGCGGTCAACAACGCCACCAGGCTCGCCAACGCCGCATACTGCGCGCTGCCCATCGGTGCCAGCGACGAGATTCCGCTCGCCAAAATCGCTGCCGTCGCGGAATCCGCCGCCACCACCAGATAGCGCGATGATCCGAGCGCCGCGAATCCCACCAGCGGCAGCAGCAAGGTATAAAATCCCGTGACCACCGGGGTTCCCGAAATTTTCGTGTAGCCCAGTGCCTGCGGAATATTCATCGCCGCCAATTGAAATCCGGCGAGCGCATCGCGCACCGCGTCTTTTCGGGTGATGGGCCTTAAGCTTTGAAACAGTTTGAATTTTGCGGAAGGTCTATCGTCAGTACTCATGCAGTTCCCGTTCGGGCGATTCGGTCCTGCAACTTCACCGCAGCGCACCCGGCGCTTCTTTGGCGCACTATACCACGGCTGCTTCTTTGTAGTGCGCGTCTTTAGGTGCGTGTTTTTTCTGCGCTGTCCGCGACCGTGCGGTGGCGGCCGACGGTATCGAATTCCCATTTTTCAATTTCGGTTGTCGATCTTTCTGAGTACACTCTTCCTGATCCTCTGGCAGGAGGCCACATGTATCGCCGCGATTTCCTGAAAACCACTTCCGCCGCCACGTTTATGAGCTCCGCTTACCTTTCAGATATATCCACCGCCAAGCAGGACCCCGTCCCCAAACGCCGTCTCGGCAAGACGGGCGTTGACCTCTCCATCATCGCCCTCGGCGGCGTCGCCGTGATGAACGACGCGCAAGACGCCGCCAACAGTCTCGTCGCCGAAGCCTTCGATCGCGGCATCAACTATTTCGACGTCGCACCCAGTTACGGCGACGCGCAAGATCGCCTCGGCCCGGCGCTCCAGCCGTATCGCTCCCACAGCTTCCTCGCCTGCAAGACGCAAGAACGCACCCGCGACGGCTCGCGCAAGGAACTCGAAGGCTCCCTCAAAGCTCTACGCACCGACCATCTCGATCTCTACCAATTCCACGCGCTCACCAAGATGTCCGAGCTCGACCAGGTCCTCGCCCCCCAAGGCGCAATGGAAACCTTCGAAGCCGCTCGCAAGGACGGCAAAATCCGCTTCATCGGATTTTCCGCGCATTCCGTCGAAACCGCGCTCGCCGCCATGGACCGCTTCAATTTCGACACCATTCTTTTCCCCATCAACTTCGTCCTTTTCTCCCAGGCCAACTTTGGCCCGCAGATTCTCGAAAAAGCCCAGCAAAAGGGAATGGGCATTCTGGCACTGAAGGCCATGGCGAAAAGCACCTGGTCGGAAGAAGAGAAGAGGAACCACCCGCATCCCAAATGCTGGTATCACCCGGCGGGGTTTCCCGACGAAGCGGCACTCGGCCTACGCTGGACCCTCTCGCATCCCATCACCGCCGCGGTTCCCCCCGGTGAGGAATCCTATTTCCGTCTGGCCATGGATGTGGCGCAGCAATTCAAGCCCATTACCAGAGACGAAGAGCACACTCTTATCGCCGGCGCCACCGGCGCCGACCCGCTCTTCCGCCTCCACAACTCCTGATTTTGGTATTTATCTCTTGACCGGTTGGCATCGGCCCTCAGTGATCTCGAGCCGGCCGAGCCGGCGCCGCTTCCATCACGCCTTCATCTTTACCGGTCTGCTCCGACGGAGTCACTCCCGGAGTGCGTTGCTGAAATCCGCTTGGACCCACCAACGCCGCCATCGCCGGCCCTCCGCGCATCGCACCGCCGCGCATCGAAATAATAATCCGCCGCACCGGATCGCCTTCCCCTGTGCCGCCCGACATCGCATAATCGAGGTGCAATCCGTCGAGCAGCGCTGCGATCGCCTGCACCGGCGCCTGCGCCGGAACATTTACGGTCACGCTCTGCTCCAGCGCCGGTGTCTCCACCACCGCCCCGGTCGTCTCGCCCACCTTATTCAACACGTCGCGCAACGGCGCATCATGCGTCGTAATCGCTAATGCGCCCTGCTCATACGTCACGGCCACGGGTTCCCCTGGCGGTGTCGCGTCTGCCGCAGCCTGTGCGCCGACATTCGTGGCCGCCACTTCCGGCGCTGGCGCCATCGGCCCTTGATTCACAAACGGCTCTGCCCTTTCCTTCGCGGCGTGTTTGCCGTGAGGATGCGCTGCCTGCGTATGGTGCGAAGATGTTTTCGTTGGCGCCTTCGCAGGCCTCGGCCCTTGCGCGCCCGCCGCAATGTACATCGTCGCCCACACCACCAAAACCATGGCCGTTGCCTTCGGCATTATTTTTTCGCCCTAGCCTTGTTCCAAGATTTCGGCGACCCCGACAGGTTCCCAGAATTCTCGAAAACAGCCACAGCACCGCTGCCCGCAAACGCCAGCGTCGCCCACGCCCTGACCTTCGGTCTCCCGTTCATCGCCCCACCGACTCCGCTCCCACGTACCGGACGCCGAATCCTGAACTCCCCGCATCCTACTCACTCGCCCCACGGCACACAATACCATTCCCGACCCGACGGTTACTCTTTTCCCGTTCCACTCTTGTACTCTTCCACTTTTCTTACCGGCCATCGGTCGCTGGTCGCCGGTCTCCTGTCGTACCATACTGCCCATGTCTGTCTTCGACTTCTACCGCGGCAAATCCGTACTCATCACCGGTTCGTCTTCCGGCATCGGCGAAGAACTCGCCTGGCAGCTTGCGCAACTCGGCGCGCGCCTCACCCTCACCGCCCGGAGAAGAGAACTGCTCGACCGCCTCGCCCAGCGCGTCGCCGCGACCGGCAAAACCGTGCCTCTGGTCGTCGAAGCCGATGTCACCCGCGACGGCGATCTTGAGCGCGCGGTCTCTGAGACTCTCGCCGCTTACAGCAACCTCGACGTCGTTATCGCCAACGCTGGCTTCGGCGTCGTCGGTCCCATCCGTAAACTTTCTCTCGACGACTACCGGCGGCAGTTCGAAACCAATGTCTTCGGCGTCCTCCGCACCCTCTACGCTGCACTGCCTGCGCTCGAGAAATCCCGGGGTCATCTCGCCATCATGGGTAGTGTTTCCGGTTGGGCCGCTTCTCCTGGCGCTTCGCCCTACTCTATGAGCAAATTCGCCGTCCGCTCGCTCGCCAACGCCATTACTCCTGAACTACGCACCTCGGGCATCAAAGTCACGCTCATCAGTCCCGGCTTTGTCGCCAGCAATATTCGTCGCATCGACAATCGCGGCACGCTCCACGCTGCCGCCAAAGATCCCATCCCCGAATGGCTCATCATGCCTACCGACAAAGCCTGCCGGCAAATGCTTCGTGCCGTCGCCCGCGGCCAACGCGAAGTTGTCGTCACCGGACACGGCAAAGTCCTCGTCGCTCTTGAGCGTTTCACCCCCTGGATCATTCGCGCCGCTGGCCGCAAGATGGCCGGCGGCCGCGGCGGCTACCGCAGCGAACCCCAATCCACATAACCTCGTCATTCCCGAGCCGGCCTGCCCAGTTGCGTGAAGTCATTCGCAGCGCGGGTTGTGCGCCTGGCTCCGGGCGCAGGCGATGAGCGGGGAGCACCGTTACTGCTGACTGTGCTTTCCTCGAACCACGGGAGTGCGGCGGCCTTGCCGGTCAGACGAAGCCCCGGGAAGTGTGCTCCGCTTTTGAGACTTTCAACCTTGGAACGGACGACTCCCCTACACCCTCACGCGGCCGGCGCGCCGTTCTTTCCGCCTGCTGCCGCCCCGCGCGCCTGCAACTCCTCGCTAGCGGTCGCCTCGCCTATCCACGCTTCGCGTTTCGTCTCAAGCTTCGACGGGCTTGGCGCATTCTCGTCCACCTGTTCCCAGACGCTGTCCTTCTTCGCGGCCTTCACCGCGAACCCGATCAGGCACACACCCACTACCAGTACCACCGCCGTCAGGATTAGGATGAGCCACATACGCATCTCCTTCCTGCCGCAAAGTCGCCACCAACAACCCGCGTCAGTTCGTTTGTTTATCGATGACTTGCTTCGGAGGGGCGGGTCCGCCGTTCACAACTCATACGTCTCGCGCTTTGCGCGAATCGTTCTTTGTTTGCACAGCGGACGGGAACTGCGCCGTCGCTCGCTTCCCGCGGCGACATACACGAAGAATGAAGATCCTTTGGCCTTATAACCTTTCCCATTACCCAGGGTCAAGTGAATTTGCGCTGTACCATCGTCCCGTATTCTGTGTATCGACCGAGAACACGATTTGCGCTTTGGAGCATCGTCATTTTTTTCCGTACGCCCTTGACAGCTCCCTGCCTCGCGCGTACACACTGAATTCAGTACACCCGGACCCTGTTTTTCTCGGAGGTTCCTTATGCCTCGCTATGAGTTTTATTGCGATGATTGCAAAAAATCTTTCGAACTCGTCCTTACTCTCGAGGAGCACAACAAAGGCCAATTCAAATGCCCAAAGTGTGCCGGCAAGAAAGTCCACCAGGAAATGGCCGCCTTCTTCGCCGTCACGTCCAAGAAAAGTTGATCGCCGTATCGCTCCGGTCGCGGCTTCTTTCCGCCGCGGAGTCAATGTTAGGGCTCGGTCGGCAGTTCTCAGGTATTCACCCTAGTACCGCGTTAACGGGCCTTCCTGTCCTCAGAAACCTGTACTTGACTGTCCTCTTCCTTGTCCCTTTGTACTATTGCTCTTGCTGCTCCTGAACTTATGATTGGCGCGTTGGTCCGCCCGTGCCCGATACCTCTACCCGCCAGCGCGCCGAAGCCCGCATCCCTCAGCGGATGTTTGTTCGCCTGTACCTTCCGGACGGCATCACTTTCGAAATGGGCCAGACCATCGATATCAGCCGTCATGGTGCTCGCGTCTCTACCAAGCGCTTTTGGCCCCTGAATCAGCACCTCGTAGTGCGCTCCCTTCGCGGCAATCTGAGCTCCTACGCTCGAGTCGTCCATTGCGAGTCCCTAGCCGAAAACTCGTTCCACCTCGGTCTCGAACTCTACAACCCCGTCGGCGACTGGGGTACCGCCGGCCGCACCCCCTAGACGGTCCGGAACTTTCCCATCTTCCAACTCGTACCATTTGACAGGGGAGGAACTATGCCTATGCGCATGTCGACTGGGACTCGGTTCGTTCGGCCGTTACACGCGGTCGTTCTTGGGGCTCTGCTCTCTATCGGTTTCGCGCCGCCCGCCGTTTCGCAGAGTCAGGACAAAGACAGTGCAGGCATCGTCGTCAGCGGTAAAGCCGATTCCAGGGACATCGGTCTTCCTCTTTATCCCGGCTCGAAACCCGCGCACGACGACTCCAAGGATTCGCAGGCTGCGCGCCTCGGTCTATGGGGTGGCGGCTCGGGGTTCAAAATGGCGGTCTTGAAGATGGCATCGTCCGATTCCATGGAAAAAGTCGCGGCCTTCTACAAAAAAGCCCTCGCGCAGTATGGAAAAGTTCTCGATTGCACCAATGCCCCGGCGGATGCCGACAAAAAGGATTCCGGCGCGCTCACCTGCGGCGACGATCATCCCGACAAAGGCGGGACGCTCTTCAAATCCGGCAGCAAAGAAAATCAACACATCGTCGCGGTTCAACCTAGCGGCAAAGGCTCCCTATATCAGCTTGTCGCCCTCAGTTCGTGGAACTCCGACTCTAAGCACTAGCACTTAAGTGCCGTATGCGCTGCCGGCTGGGATTTTGTGTATTCACAATGCATCACGTCCCTACTCCCTTTACACTATTGAACATCACCACAGGCCACCCTTGACTTCCACTCGGCCTTGGCCACGCAGGAATCTCGGTCCGGAATCGGTGCTCTTATCTCCCCGCCCTCCGAAAGTCGATGACTCAACTCCCCACGCGTTTACTTCGGCAGCGCAACTGAACTGCAGAACAGGTATCGGCGGGTGCACCAACTGCTAGGCTGACTGTAGGCCAACAAGAAAGAGCGACTCGTGGTGCGTGAGGTTGGCACCCCTAACGCAAAGTCAAACGTACTTCGCTCCGTAAGCAGGCATGCCGATGGTGTTCCGTTTGGATTACATTTCGTGCGTTCTTACCATCTTGTCCACCATCCTGGTGGGAAGGAGATTTTGGCAAGGCTGGCTGGTCGCCGGTGCAAACAGCGTCGTCGTCTGCGTGATTGCGCTTCGCACCTCGCAATTTGGCTTCGTGCCCGCGAATCTGTTCTGTATTGCGCTGTATTCCTACAACGTGTGGCACTGGCGCAAGCGATAGCCGTGGCGTTCTCGCGACACTGTCAACCCCATGGGTGATAACTAATTGCCGCGGTAGGAAGAAAACTGCCGAATACGTCGGCTAGCCCAAAACTTCTGCTGCCCCGCATGCCGGGAGTTCTGCATCCATTCAGCGACCCCCAGCACTCCAGCGCGAACCACCAGCGCCACCGACAGGGCGCCGGCTACTCCAACGCACAGCATTCCCGCGAGCCCTAGAAAAAATAGCAACTCGCTCAACACATAGATTCGCGTCGCCAGAAGGACCCCGGTCGCCAGCGCTCCCAGCAGAAGCACGACTCCGCGCACGGAGCAGCGTTTTCGCGACACTTCCCGAATTTCTCCCGCCATGGGAACCCTCCCGAGGGCGTTACCAGATCCCCAGAGGCCTGCAAGGATGCCCGTCCTCCCCACACCGGGGAACTGGCAACTTCGACAGGGGGCGTCCTCTTTGTCGCCCGCTCCCGATCACCGATTACCAACCTGTGCTACCGTAACTTCCCGGCATGCCCAACAACCCCCTTCGTTCCGGCGGTCACACCGCGCGCATCGCGGTCATTCCCGGCGACGGCATCGGCAAGGAAGTCACCCCGGTCGCGGTCCGTGTCATCCAAGCCGTCGCTTCCCAGCATCGCCGCCCCATCGAGTTTGTCGAATTCGATTGGGGCGCCGACAAATATCTCCGCGACAACGTCACCCTCCCCGACGGAGCCGTCGAAATGCTCCGCGACGAATTCGACGCCATTCTCTTCGGCGCTCTCGGCGATCCCCGGGTCCCTTCCAATCAGCACGCCGCCGACATCCTCCTCGGCCTGCGGTTCAAGCTGGACCTTTTCGTCAACGCCCGCCCTACCGAGCTCTTGCACGAGCGCTTTACCCCGCTGAAAGACCGCATCCCGAACGACATTCGCCTCATCGTGTTCCGCGAAAACACAGAAGGCATCTACGTCGGAGCGGGCGGCTTTTTCAAGAAGCATACCCCGGACGAAATCGCCATCCAGGAAGACATCAACACTCGTAAGGGTGTCGAGCGCATCATCCGTTACGCTTTCGCATACGCCCGGGCCCACAAACTTCGCCGCCTGTGCATGTCCGACAAGTCCAATGCCATGACCTTCGCCGGCGACCTCTGGCAGCGCGTCTTCCAATCCGTCCGCGCGGAACATCCGGACATCGAATCGCGGCACCTTTATATCGACACGCTGGCCATGGAGCTGGTCCGCGACCCTCGCCAGTTCGATGTGATCGTCACCAACAACCTCTTCGGCGACATCATTAGCGATCTCGCCGCCCAACTTGCCGGTGGCCTCGGCCTGGCTCCTTCCGGCAACCTGCATCCCGGCCGCACCTCCCTGTTTGAACCCGTCCACGGCTCGGCTCCGAACATCGCCGGGAAGGGCATCGCCAACCCGTTCGGCGCGGTCCTCGCCGCCGGCCTGATGCTGGAGTTCCTCGGCTGGCAGGACGAAGCCCACTTGCTGAAGCAAAGTGTCCGCGCGGCGCTCCAAGAGGGCGTCACGAGCTCCGATCTTCACGGCTCGAAGCAAACCGGCGAGGTCGCCGAATGGCTCGTGCACTACGTTTCCCAACATTCTTGACATTTGTGTGCGTCGCGCCGCTCCGTTTTGCAATTCTCTTACATCGACCAACTTGCCCTGCCGCAAACTCCCTTAGCAAGAGTTGACCTTCTTGTTGAGCTTCGCTTTCTGCGCCGCGTGCCAGATTCTGCTCTCGTCGCGACGCCACGAAAACGCTGCAGCCTTTCGCGCAGCGCCTGAACCGGGCGAGATTCAGAAGGAGCAGGTTTATGCCGACTGGCGGTAGTCCATTCATTTCGAATTGCGAAATCGCCCGTAAAACTGCGGCGAAATCAAGAAGCGACGATGGGAATGCGGCAGTGCGGCAAAGTGCCTCGGCGAAACGCCAGTGCGCGAAGCGATTTGAATTTTTTCGGGCGCCAGTGTGCTTTTACAAACATTTTACGGTTTACCGATCTGCTATGTTCTTTATTTTCGTCATCCTTGTATCCGGGCAACATGCCGCACTTGACCAAACGCAAAGTTTTCGCGCGCAACTCTCTTTACCTTCGTCTTCAACTCGCAACCGCGCTGCGAAAAAGACCGTGCTTCTTCAGGAGGGTTTCGTGCCTAGATCTTTTTCCGCGATCTCGGCAGTTACCGTGAATTCCGCGCACTCGCAGTGGGTTCCCTTTCTGCTGGTGTGTGTCATGGCCTGCTGTCTCATGTTTATTATGGATGGAAGTCTTTCTGTGGTGAACATCGCCCCCGAAGCGATGCAGAAGCCGGTACGCTTTTCGTCCACGGCTTCCTTTCCCCGTGTCGTTTCACCCGAGGGACGTTTTGCTCTGTCCTTGTTTGCTCGGCCCTTGTTCTCAGAGAAGGTAGCCGCCTCGGCGGCGGCAGCCACGCTGAACGGCCGCGTTACCTACGAAGGTACACCGAAGAAGCTCCGCCCCATTGATATGTCTGCCGAGCCCAATTGCGCCAAGTTCTACAGCACCCCGCCGATGCCCGAAGTCAGCCTCACCGGCAGCGACAACAGTCTCCAGAACGTGATCGTCTATATTTCCGCGGGTGCCCCGGAGGAGAACTTCACGGGTCCTGTGGTGCATCTTAATCAGCGCGGTTGCCGCTACACTCCGCATATCGTGGCCGTTTTGGCCAACCAGGAAGTCTGGGTTCAGAATGACGACACGGTCACCCACTCGGTGCATCCCATGGCGCACACCAACACGGAATGGAACCGCTCGCAGCCTCCCGGGACTCCACCGGTGGTCATTCGCTACGGGCAACCGGAGTTCATTCGCGTCAAGTGCGAACTGCATCCCTGGATGCGCGGGGTGCTCGCGGTCTTCAGGAATTCGCACCACGCGATCACCGACAGCACCGGCGCATTCACGCTGGCCGACTTGCCTTCGGGGACATACACCGTCACTGCATGGCACGAGGTCTACGGCTCGCAATCCAAGGAATTGACCATTGCGCCTGGCCAGAGCCCGGAACTGAACTTTGTCTTCAAAGTCACACCGTATTAGCGGGGAAGTACGGGGATCGAACCGTCGTCGATTTCCGCGGTCCCGCCGCCGACTTGTCAGGGATTCGGAGATGCGCGCAAGGCCTGTCGAGCAGACCAGGCCGGTGCGGCTCCGAAGAAGGATAGAGCGTTGGCCCTGAACCAACGAATAGGGTGTCGACCCCAAATGACTCCCTTCCAACGCTCTATCTCTTTTTGACGATGGCGGCGATCAGAAAGCCCATCACAAACCCCCCGATGTGCGCCCACCAGGCTACCCCTCCCGTGGCCACGGCCGCGCCCAAGCCGCTGACGCCTTCGAGAAATTGCAGCACGAACCAGTAACCCAAAACGAGTACGGCCGGCACGGGAATCAGGAAGATGAAGAACAGCATCAGCACCCGGGCACGAGGAAAGAGCAACGCATAAGCGCCCATCACTCCGCTGATCGCTCCGCTTGCGCCGATCGCGGGAACGGAACTATGCAGGTTAAACAGCACGTGAATTAACCCGGATCCGATCCCGCAGGAAATGTAGAACACCACATAGCCGAGGTGGCCGAACTCGTCCTCCACGTTGTCCCCGAAAACGTAAAGGAAAAGCATGTTCCCGAGCAGGTGCAGCAGTCCTCCGTGGAGAAACATGCTGGTGAAGAGCGGGTAGAAGGCGCTGTGGAATCCCACGTGGCCGGCGAGGTACTGCGGGATACGCGTCGGAATCGTGGCGTTTGCCAGCAGGAAGGCGTTGCCCGCACGGGCCGGAAGCGTCCGCTCGTAAAAGAACACGACGATGTTCACGACGATAAGCAGGACGTTGACCAGCGGAAACGTTCGAGTGGGATTGTCATCCTTGAGCGGGATCATGAGTGTGTTTCGGAGGCGTCGACTCTATTCTCGTTCATCTCCGGGCAAAGTCCACGCGCAAGCTTCACAGGAAGTTCGATAACCCACTGTCGTTCGGTCTAAAGTTCTACTTGAACGTTGCTTCCAACCCTAAAGTTCTACTTGAATTGTCGGCATGCCGACATTTTTGTTCCGCGAGCGTTGTAGCGGTGGTCCCTTTTTTCATTCTGCGGCCCGGCGTTCCGGCAGCGTCCCGCGCCGCCGTCATCACTGGTACTCTGCGCAGATTCCCGGCGCACCCGCAGCGAGGAGCTTGCAGCTCCGCCGAATCTCGTCCTCCATCAATTCGCAAGAGTTCTGCGCGTTGCACGGTGGATGGGTCGCGGGCGAAACTTGCAGACAGCGATCCACCAACTCCTGCGCTTTTTTCTTTCCCCTGGCGTCCGCGCAGCTCGCTTGCGCGCCGGTGCCACTGACCTTCTCGATCACAAATTCGCCGCGACATCCACGGTCCACCCAGATGCCTTGTTTGTCATAGCCCCAGGACACGCCTTCATCGCAGGGGCTCGGTCCCATTTGCCGAGCCAGTTGTACCGTGGCGCCGCGCGTGTCCGCGTCGCAATAGCTCTTTCTGCCGTCTGTCGAGTTGCAGGCGATGCGCGGATTCTTTTCTTTCTCGCTCACGGCGGGGTGTTCCGGGACACCCACAACAAAATCCGCGCTGCATCCCTTGTTCACCCAGATCCCGTGGGTATCGAATCCCCAGGTCTTGCCGTGGGTACAGGCCGCGTCGCTCTTCTGTTTCACCAGCTGCACATTGCCCCGGATCTCGACCGGGCAATACTTTCGCGCACCGTTCTCTGAAGAGCAGGTAATGGTTTTGCCTTCGGCGGGCTCCTCATCCCCCTGGTCGGCGTTCCCCAGCGTAAATTCGCCGCCGCATCCCTTATCGACCCAGATCCCCTCTTCGTCGTATCCCCAGGTGGTCGTCTCGATGCAGGGAGGGGTGCTCGTCTGCTTCGTCAGGTGAGCGCCATAGCGAGTATCCGCTGCGCAGTAATGCTTCTCGCCATCCTCCGACGAGCACTTTAAGGTTTCCGTCTGCGGCCGCATCGCGTTTGCGGCAGGGAAGAGCAGCGCCAGCG
>Ga0306922_10002758_pt1 | contig 16325 bp, 15 predicted proteins | sample sta12Cox44000082_FD_203758 | JGI IMG/M metagenome (GOLD analysis project Ga0306922, IMG submission 203758) | Lab enrichment of tropical soil microbial communities from Luquillo Experimental Forest, Puerto Rico - statoxic.12C.oxic.44.000.082 (v2)... | ecosystem: Environmental > Terrestrial >... | reverse complement strand
AATTGGGCCAGGGGAAGCGATTGTGCTGACGAAATACTCGAGTCGCATCGAGTACGAAGGGGAGCTTGCGGTGATCATGGGCAGAAAATGCGCGAATCTCTCGGAGGCGGAGAACCCTTTTGAGTACGTGCTGGGGTACACCTGCCTGAACGATGTGACGGCGAGGGACCTGCAAAAGAGTGATGTGCAGTTCACGCGGGCCAAGAGCTTCGACACATTTTGTCCGATAGGCCCGGAGATCGAGACGGAAATCAATCCTCGAGACGTTTTGGTCGAGACCTTTGTGAACGGGGAACGGCGACAGTCGGGAAATACCTCTCTGATGGCCTACCCCGTGGAGTTTCTGCTGCGGTGGATTTCGCGGATGATGACGCTGATGCCCGGTGACGTGATCGCGACGGGCACACCGGCAGGGGTTGGGGCCCTGCTTGGAGGAGAAACCGTAGAGGTCTCTGTTGCGGGTGTTGGCGTGTTGCGCAATCCGGTGCATGCTCGGCGGAGCTGACTTCGCAGGCATACGGGCCTTTCGGTAAGATAGGAGGCCGTGGGGAAGACGTGGGCAGCGCGTTCCTGAGCTGCTGTTCCACAAATTCTGCAGAGTGAGGGGAAAGGCGTTGAGAGAATTGCTCGCCGATTGGAAATTATTTCTGGTTTTGGGGGCCGGGAGCATCGCGGCGATCGCTTTACTGGTTTATGCGTTTGTGCGGCCAGCGACTGACCCCGAGGAAGCAGAGCGCAAGCGCCGGTTGCATCTGAATCACATAGGGCGAATCGCGGAAGGTCAGGTCGTGGAACTCGTGGAACAGGCGGCGACGGGGGCGGAGGAGAAGAGGGGGCTGCTGAAGCCGCGAGCGCGTCCGTTGATGGACCTGAGGCCGCGGCACCTGGTTTCGTACAGTTATTCGATATCGGGCGTGACCTACCATACGGCGCAAGACGTAACGGGCCTGGAAAGCCAAGTTCGGTTTGACCGGCTGGTAGCCGGGCAGCAGGCGAGCGTGAAGTACGATCCTTCGAATCCGAGCGACTCCATCCTCGTGGCTGACGACTGGTCAGGTTTGCGATAAGATGCGGTGCTTCCTGCTGCGACCCCCTCACGGAATGATGTGAGAGATGTTTCTCTCTCCCGGACATTGCCTGAAGAGGGATCCTCGCTTCGTTTGGAATGACAGCCAAACGTCCTGTTTTCGTAAGCGGTGAAGCTGCGCCCTCCCGCAAACGTTGACTACCTCTGGTGGTCTTACCGGATGCGAGCCAATATCCAAGTGAATGCGTTATGCTTTGGCAGCGGCAACAAATGGCCCGCCTATGAAACATGCATTGCTCGCGATATTAACGACGCTGTTGATTGTGGCCATGACGCTGAGCGCGATGGTGATCCTGGTGCGCGCAACGCTGTATGTGACGGCGATTCATTCGCCGCTGCCACGCGCGGGAGCGATGGCGGCGGAACTCCTGCTGGGGGTGGTTTTATTGCTGGGCACGGTGTGGCTGGCCACTCATCTTGCAGTACTGATCTTCGGCCCGAAACAGATTCCGCCGAATGGAGGGCCTCTTGGCTGACAAGAATCGGGTGACGTGGGAAACGACAGGCAAAGCGGACCGCCTCGAACAATTGCGCCGAATGTCGGCGGAAGCGGAGGCCGGCGGCGGCCCGGAGCGCCGGGAACGCGAACACAAGGCGGGCAAGCTTTCGGCGCGCGAGCGAATCGGCCTGTTGCTCGATGAAGGGACCTTTGAGGAGCTGGACAAGTTCGTGCGGCACCGCTGCGTGGATTTCGGGTCGCAGGAAAACCGGCCGACAGGGGACGGATTTGTAACCGGTTTCGGTCGCATTGACGGACGGCTGGTGTATGTATTCGCACAAGACTTTACGGTGTTTGGCGGCTCGTTGTCTGAAGCGAACGCGCAAAAAATCTGCAAGATCATGGACCTGGCGATGAGGAACGGCGCTCCGGTGATTGGGCTGAATGATTCGGGTGGCGCGCGCATCCAGGAAGGCGTGGCGTCGCTCGCGGGATATGCGGACATTTTTCTGCGGAATACGCTGGCAAGCGGAGTGATTCCACAGATCAGCGCGATTCTGGGTCCGTGTGCCGGGGGCGCGGTGTACTCGCCGGCGATTACCGATTTTATTCTGATGACAAAGGAAACTTCGTACATGTTCGTGACCGGACCGGATGTGATCAAGACGGTCACGCAGGAGGAAGTCACGAAGCAGGAGCTTGGCGGGGCGATGACGCACAATTCCGTGAGCGGCGTGGCGCACTTTGTTTCGAACGACGATGCGGATTGCTGTGCGATGGTCCGCGAGCTGATGAGTTTTCTGCCTTCGAACAACCTGGACGATGCCCCGCGAAGAGCGACGACTGATCCGGCAGACCGGCGCGAGGAAGCGCTGAACGACATCGTGCCCGAGGATCCGTTGAAGCCATATGACATGAAGGACGTGATTCACGCCGTTGTGGACGACGGGTATTTCTTCGAGGTGCACGAGCACTATGCGAAAAACATTGTGGTGGGATTCGCGAGATTCGACGGGAGGCCCGTTGGAGTCGTGGCCAACCAGCCCGCATTTCTGGCCGGCACGCTCGATATCAACGCGTCGGTAAAGGGCGCGAGGTTCGTGCGTTTCTGCGACGCGTTCAATATTCCACTGATTACCTTCGAAGATGTGCCGGGATTTTTGCCCGGTACGCAGCAGGAGTACGGCGGCATCATCAAACACGGGGCAAAGCTGTTGTTCGCATTTGCCGAAGCGACCGTACCGAAAATTACGGTGATCACGCGGAAGGCCTACGGCGGCGCATACTGCGTCATGGCTTCGAAGCATATCCGCACAGACGCAAACTTTGCCTGGCCAACAGCGGAAATTGCCGTGATGGGCCCGGAGGGCGCGGTCGACATCGTGTACAAACGCGAATTGAGTAACGCCCCGGAATCAGAGCGCGCGGTACTACGGCAAGAAAAGATCGCCGAGTTTCGGAACCGCTTCGCGAATCCGTTCGTGGCTTGCGAACGGGGTTATCTTGACGGCGTGATTGAACCGGCGGAGACGCGGCAGCATATCATTACGTCTCTGCGCGCACTGGAAAATAAGCGCGACATGAACCCGAAGAAGAAGCACGCGAACATTCCGCTATAGGCTTGCCGCCAGTGGCGGCATTTGGTAAACTCGGTGCGTTGTTGGTGCAGGCGTTTTGGCTCTGGCCTGCATCGGGAAAAGAATATGTTCATGCCTCGTATCATCCCTGCCCTTTAATCCGCTCTTAGCGCGGACCTAATCCTTTTCCGGTTTTCCTTTTATTTTCTCTGGCAGTGCGAGTGTTGCATCGGCAAACGGGCTCGCGCAGAAATACACAGGAGTATATGAATTCGCCAGAAATTGTTTTGGCTTCGCCTCCGACGGGCTTCTGGGGCTCGATTCGCGAGGCGCTGCGCGGGTCGCATCAGGACTTTACGACAGGAAGCCTGAACCGCGCGGTTGTGTTGCTGGCCATTCCCATGGTTTTGGAAATGGCGCTCGAATCGCTGTTCGCTGTCGTGGATGTGTTCTGGGTCGGGCGGCTGGGCGCTAATGCGGTGGCGACGGTGGGGTTGACCGAGTCTCTGCTCAGTCTCGTATTTGCCGTGGGATTCGGGCTGGGAATGTCGACGACGGCGATGGTGGCGCGGCGGATCGGGGAGAAAGACAGAATGGGCGCTGCCACGGCAGGCGTGCAGGCCATTTTCATCGGGCTCGCTACCTCTCTAGCCTTCGGGATCCCCTGCTACGTTTACGCGCCCAGATTGCTCGGGGTGATGGGAGCGTCGCCGGAAATCGTGGCGCTGGGATCAGGGTACGCGCGGATTGCGCTGGGCGGCTGCGGGGCGATCGTGATGTTGTTTCTGAACAACGCCATCTTCCGCGGGGCAGGGGACGCCGCGGTGGCGATGCGTTTGCTTTGGGTGTCGAACATTATCAACCTGGTGCTCGATCCTTGCCTGATTTTCGGGTGGGGCCCGTTTCCAAAGCTGGGTGTGACGGGCGCGGCGATGGCGACCTTCACGGGCCGCAGCATCGGCGTGCTCTACCAGTTTTACCGGTTGCTGCGGGGGACGGAACGCATACACATACTGGTCAGCCAGGTGCGCGTGAATGCCGGTGTGTTGCTGCGGTTGCTGCGAGTTTCGTTGACGGGAATTCTGCAATTCGCGATTGCGGACGTGAGCTGGATCGGGCTGGTGCGAATCGTCAGCGTGTTTGGCTCGGCGGCGCTTGCCGGTTACACCATTGCGATCCGCATTCTGATTTTTGTGTTGTTGCCGAGTTGGGGCTTGAGCAACGCTGCGGCGACGCTGGTGGGACAGAACCTGGGCGCGAAACAGCCGGAGCGCGCGGAGCAATCGGTGTGGCGGACGGGCTTGTACAACATGCTGTTTCTCGGAGCGGTCGGTGTGTTTTTCGTGATCGCGGCGGAACCGGTGATCCGCTTGTTCACGAATGATCCCGCCGTGGTGCCGCTGGCCGTATCGTGCTTGCGGATTCTGAGCTATGGAAATATCGGCTATGCCTACGGGATGGTGATGCTGCAGGCGTTCAACGGGGCCGGAGACACCGTGACGCCGACGATCGTGAATCTCTTCGGCTTCTGGCTGCTGGAGATTCCGCTGGCCTACGTGTTGGCGATTCCCGCCAAGTTCGGGCCGACCGGAGTCTATTATTCCATTGTGGTTGCCGAGGCAGCGATCGCCGTGGCCGGAGTTTTGATATTCCGGCGCGGGCGATGGAAGGTGCAGAAGATTTGATTGATTCCGGGCGTTCCGACGCCCTAGTTCTGGTTTGCGTTCACTTCAGGAGGAATTCCTGAAGGAACGCGACGGTAGCGTAGAACTGGTAATCCTGGTTGGGCTTTTTCTGGAAGCCGTGACCTTCATCTTTGCCCATGATGTACCAAACGGGTGTTCCCTGCTTTTTGAGGGCGGCAACAATCTGGTCGCTTTCGCTGACGGGAACGCGCGGGTCGTTCTTGCCGGCAATCACCAACATGGGCTTTTTGATTTTTTCGATGTTGTTCATCGGGGCAATGCGCTCGAGGAACTCGCGCATTTGGGGGTCGCGTTCGTCGCCATATTCCACACGGCGGAGGTCGCGACGATACGCCTCGGTATGTTCGAGAAAGGTCACCAGGTTCGATATGCCGACAACGTCGATCGAGCAGCGAATGCGATCGCTGTAAAAGGTTGCGACGGCCAGCGTCATGTGGCCGCCGTAGCTGCCGCCGGTCACGCCAATACGGGCGGCATCGAGTTCGCGTTGCGCGGCGATCCAGTCGAACAGCGCGTTGATGTCCTTGTAGGTGTCTTCGCGAAGGAAGCCATTGTCCAAAAGGGTGAAGGATTTGCCATAACCGGTAGAGCCGCGGACGTTCGGATAAATGAGCGCGATTCCCATTTCGTTGAGAAGGTAGTTGTAGCGGCCGAGGAACGTGGGGAGAGATTGACCTTCCGGTCCGCCGTGAATATTCACCACGACGGGGCGTTTGCCGGTAAATTTAGCGGGCGGGCGGTAGAGGAAGCCGCTGATCCTTTTGCCGTCGAAGGTTTTCCACTCGACCAGTTCCGCCGGAGGAAAATCGTTTGCAGGCACGGCGGTTTCGCTGTTGGTCCAGCGTTCGAGCTTTCCGGTCGTAACATCCTCAGAGTAGACGTCTGCGGGCCCTTGCGAATTTGTCAGCGTGAAGGCAAGGTCGCGGCTATTCGGGTGCCAGCGGACGGCGCCAATCACCCCGGAAGGCAGACTTTTGTGTTCATGGAGAATGCCCTGGGTGGCGGTGTTGAAGTCCCAAAGAACGCTGAGGCCGTTCTGATTAGTGACAAAGGCGATGCGCTGGCCGTCATGAGAGAGGTCGAAGGTGTCAACGTCCCAAGGAATTTTGTCTGTCAGGTAATGGTGTTCCCTCGTCGCCAAGTCCACATACCCCAGGCGGTGAAATTCCGAATCCTTGTCGGTGGTGACGTAGATTCCCTTTCCGTCCTTCGAAAATCTCCCTTCGCCGTAGGAGACTTTCTCTTTGACGTCTCTCGGCGTGAAGAGAGTTTTTGCGCCAGTCTTTGTGTCGACGAGCCAAAGATAGGATTCGTTGATGGAGATTTCTTCGAGGAGCAGGATTTGCGAGTCGTCGGGAGACCAATCGAGGGGCTGCCACCCACCGCCGGTCAACTGCGTGAGAAGGCGGTTGCTTTCGGTTGGATCGGCCGGATTCATCACCCACAGGTCGGTGTCTTTTCTGGTGCGGCGGGTTGAAGTATAAGCGATTTTGTCGCCGCGGCTCGACCACGGGCCGAGGGTGTTGCGCGACTTGCCGTCGGTAAGAAGAGTGATCGCGGCGTTTGCCATGTCGTAGCGGTACAGCTGATACCATTCGCCGCCTCCGACATCTTTAGAAAAGACGATGTAATCGCCGGCGTTCGGGTGAAAGCGACCGACACGGACGGCGTCCAGGTAAAACGTGATCTGCCGACGCTCTCCGCCGGGGGTGTTGACAAGATGCAACTGTGGCGTTTCGGCGAAGCGGGTATTGATCAGAATGGAGCGGTCCGTGGGATGCCAATCGACCACGGCCGCGCTGCGATAGGCTCCGTAGCGGCCGGCTGTCTCGGCCACGCTCGCTGAGATCGGCGGCACGCCTTCGACCATAAGGCTCTCCGGTGGCGGGACGACGGCTTCCTGGCTGAAAACCAAGGAAGCCGTGAAGAGCAAAAAGCCGGCAAGAAGCAGAAGCGGTTTTTTCATAGATCTCCCTTGATCTAGCGGGAATTTTTCATCACAACGGAGGGCGGATGCCTGACACCAACGCAACGCCCTCTCGACGCTATTGGCTGCCACGCTCGTCGACACACCTGCGGCGCATCGACAAACGGCTCATTTCATACACCGGAGAGCATTGGACACGCAAGTGACAGGTAACCTTGGGCGACATTTGAGCGCATGGTAGAATCCGGTTGATTCAGCAATCCTCTATGTTCCGTAAAATCCTGATTGCCAATCGCGGAGAGATCGCCGTGCGCGTCCTGCGCGGGTGCCGCGAGCTGGGAATTCAAACCGTGGCTGTGTTCAGCGAGGTGGACCGTTCGGCGCTGCACGTACGCCTGGCCGATGAAGCGTACCCCATCGGGGCAGCGGCTTCGCGCGAAAGTTACTTGCGCATCGACAAGCTGATGGACGTGGCGAAAGAGTCCGGCTGCGACGCGCTGCATCCAGGCTACGGGTTTCTTGCGGAAAACCCGGGGTTGCCGCGAGCTTGTACGGATGCGGGCATCACGTTCATCGGGCCCCCGGCTGAGGCGATGGAGGGTATGGGCTCAAAAACCGCCGGGAAGCAACTGGCGCGGCGAGCGGACGTACCGACGGTGCCGGGGACGAACGATCCGATTGCGAATCCGGAAGAGGCTCAGTCGCTGGCGCGGAGCATGGGTTATCCGGTTTTGCTGAAGGCAGTGGCCGGTGGCGGTGGCAAAGGAATGCGCGTGGTGCCGAATGACGCGGCGTTTGCAGGGGCGTGGCGCGACGCAGCGTCGGAGGCACTGAATGCATTTGGAGACCCACGCGTGTTTCTAGAAAAGTACCTGGTGGGTCCGAGGCACATCGAGATACAGGTTTTGGGGGATGCTCACGGCCGGGTAGTGTCCCTCGGCGAGCGCGAATGCTCGGTGCAGCGGCGGCATCAGAAGGTGATTGAGGAAGCGCCGTCTCCGGTAGTCACGCCGGAAGTGCGGCGGAAGATGGGGGAAGCGGCGGTGAGGCTCGCGCGAGCGGGGGGTTACGTAAACGCGGGCACGGTGGAGTTCCTGGTAGACAAGGAACTGAATTACTACTTTCTGGAAGTGAATACGCGGCTGCAGGTGGAGCACCCGGTGACGGAACAGGTGACGGGGCTTGACCTGGTGAAGCTGCAAATCGCGATTGCCGCCGGGCACCGGCTGCCGTTTGCGTGGGAAAGCATCACGCCGCGGGGGCACGCGATGGAAGTGCGGCTGTATGCCGAGGACCCGGACAATAATTTCTTCCCTTCCCCCGGGAAAATCATAGCGAGGCATGCGCCAACAGGACCGGGAATTCGCCTGGATGAAGGAGTTTACGAAGGTTTTACGGTCCCGATGGAATATGACCCGCTGCTCGGCAAGCTGATCGCATGGGGCAACAGCCGCGAAGAGACGATCGCGAGGCTTCGTCGAGCCCTGGACGAATACACAATCACAGGGATCCGTACGAACGCGGGCCTGTTCCGAAGGATTCTAAGTGAGCCGGAGTTTCTGCGCGGAGAAATCCACACGAAATGGCTGGATGAATTGCTGGCACGCCCGCGCCCGCCGGCAGTGCCGCCTCGCGAGGGCACAGAGGAGGCTGCTGCGATTGCGGCGGCGCTGTGGCTTTTGCTGAAGGGGGAGAGTTCGACGAGCGGCAACTGCGGGAAGCGGGCGATTTCATCGCGCTGGAAGTTGGAAGGGCGGCGGCAACAAATGGACCACCTGCCATGAAGTTCGAAATCCAGATCATCGGGATTACCGGCCAGCGAACGCACGTAGTGGAACTGAAGAAGAACGGCACGGGTTACCGGGCGCAACTCGATGGAAGAACCGTGGCTGCGGATGCAACAGAGGTTTCGCCCAACACCATATCGGTGCTGCTCGGCGGACGAGCATATGAAGTACACGTGACGCCAGCCCTCCACGGCACGCTGAAGCTCCAGTCGGGGCCGAATGAGTTCACGGCAGGTGTTCACGATCCGCGGGCATGGCGCGGCCGCAAGCAAGGCGCGCTCGAAGCAGAAGGGCGCCAGCAGATCGTTGCGCCGATGCCAGGAAAGGTGATTCGACTACTGGTGAGCGCGGGGGACGATGTTGCGGCAGGCCAGGGGCTGGTGGTCGTGGAAGCGATGAAAATGCAGAACGAGATTCGCTCGCCGAAAAGAGGGAAGGTCGAGAGGGTGCTGGCCAAGGAAGGGCAGAACGTGAATGCCGGCGAGGTTCTGGCGTGGGTGGATTGACCTGCGGGACGGTTCGCTTCCGCTGACCGTCTCTGGTCATCCTGAGGCGCGGTAGTGTGATTGACCAACGACTCGGCTACTGCGTGTTTACTGAAGTGGAGGGCGCCGCCGGTTTGACTGCGGAAACAGGGGGAGGGGGCAAGGTAGACCTGGCAGCGTCTGGTAGTTTTCCAGCGGCTTCAACGACCTGTTGCGCGAGGAAGTTGGTGACGTGCGCTTCGTCGCGGGCAACCGCGAGATAAGCGTTGCGAAGAAGTTGTTCCTTGCGGTTGCGGAGAGTGTCGCGGATGGTCTGGCGGACCTGGGGGTCGTTCACCCCGCGAAGGCCAGCGGCCTCGCGAGCGACTAATTTAAGGATGCGGATGCTGTCTTTGAGAACGACGGGTTGACTGACCTGACCGGGCTTCATAGAGAGAACGGTGTGTTTCAAGGCGGGATCGGACTGGTTTAGGGCGGATTCGGGGATGTAGCCGAGGTCGCCGCCGGTGGCGGCGGTGTTGGGATCTTCGGAGTAGTCCATCGCAAGCTGAGCGAAATCCGCGCCACTGTTCAGCTTATCCATCAACATTTTGGCTTTGCGCTCAGCCTCGGCTTCGTTGGTGGCGTCGTCGTTCTTGCGATTGCGAATCTGAGGATCCTTGCGGGGAGTAATCACAATCTGGAAGATGCGGAACTGGGGCTCGGCGACGTTAAACTGATTGTGGTTCGCGTTGTAGAAATCGGTCACTTCCTGATCGGTAATGCTGATTTTGGCGGCCACTTCGCGATTGAGGAGCTTCTGGATGGAGAGCTGGCGGCGAAGGTCGCGCTTGAGGTCGTCGACACCCATCCCGCGCGAGCGGAGCTGGCGCTGAAATTCCTCCTCGGTGAAAGGGCTCTTCAACTCCGTGAATTTGTCCTCGACTTCGCCATCACTGGCTTCAAGGTTGAGCTTCTTGGCGCGCTCCAGAAGAATTTCATTGTTGACGAGTTGCTCGATGACATTGAGCTTGAGGGAAAGAGCCTCTTCCTGGGAAGGCTCCTGACCTTCGGGATTGACCTGGGAGCGGTAGTATTTTTCGACTTCGTCGCGCTTGATTTCGATGCCGTTGACCATGGCCCAGACGTCCGGCGAGTGCCGCTCTTGCTGCTTGCATCCAGCCAGCAAGGACACAACAACGGCCAGATGCACGAAGGGCGCGATGTTGCGAAGCCCAACGAATCTCTGCAATCTGGACGAGGGATTCAGAGGCAAATTCAAAGTTTTGACTCAGGCAGCTTTCTTCACGCGACCCAAACGAATGCATCCGGTGCAGACACGAATGTGCTTGCGAACTCCGTCAACGACGGCGCGAACCCGCCTGAGGTTGGGGTTCCAGCGGCGCCGGCGGGTGTTGTTAGCGTGGCTGACCACGTTGCCGTAATGCGGCGCTTTGCCGCAAATTGCACACTTCACTGAGGTGACTCCTTTTATGCTCCAAAGGATTGAAAAGCGAAGCCTTAATTTTAGCAGAAGAGCCGAGAAACGCAAAGCGTATGGAGGCAGTGAGGTTGTGGGGATTCCGAATTTTGCTGCTTGCCTGTGAGAGTATGGCATCTTTGGCGCCGTACTTTGCAAAGAGAGCCAAAGGGAGCCTATGCTGCGGCGGGAAAGGAGCGGCACCCATGAACATGACAGGAAATACGATGCTCATCACCGGAGGTGGCACGGGCATCGGACGCGGACGGGCTGAGGAGTTTCATAAGCTCGGAAACCAGGTGATTATCGCAGGCCGACGCCAGGCAGTGCTGGACGCGGTGACGGCTGCAAATCGAGGAATGAAGGCGGTGGTCTTCAGATGTACAGAATCTGGACGAAATTCCAAAGTTCGCGGCGGGGATGGCGAAGCAATACCCCCCGCTAAACGTTCTGATCAACAACGCAGGAATCATGAAGACGGAAAACCTGCGGGACGGCGGAGAGAACTTCGCAACCGCCGAGTCAATCGTGACGACGAACCTGCTCGCGCCGATGCGGCTGACGGCGGCGTTGGTTCCGCTATTCAAGAAGCAGAATCATGCGACCGTGATGACGGTATCTTCCGGCCTGGCCTTTATGCCGATGGCGATTACACCGACGTATTGCGCGACGAAGACGAAGGCGGCAATCCATTCCTACACGGAGTCGCTTCGTTATCAACTGAAAGACACGCAGATCGAGGTTCTCGAACTCGTGCCGCCGTACGTAGCCACGGAGTTGCTGGGAGCCCACCAGGCAAACGCCCCCCGCGCCATGCCGCTCGATGATTATCTCGCCGAGGTAATGGAGATTCTGAAGGCGCAACCGGAGGCGAAGGAGATCTGCGTGAAGCGAGTGGACCTGTTGAGGTATGCGGCGGCACAGGGACAGGCCAAATACGACGAGATATTTGAGGGCTTGAACAGCGGCGTGGCCTCCGCGACGGGGCAGTAGCAGGTTCGAAACGCCATGCATGAACAGCAGCGAGAGTCCTTCGATAAAACGTGGGGCTTCGTCGCCATGCCGGAAAATCCGAGGCATTTGAAGGCATTGAACGATTCGACGAGACGTGCGCAAAGCTGTTGTTCCCAGCAGCTTTGCTATACTGGTCCGTTCCATACGAGGTGACAAAGGTTGCCACTCCGCATATCGATCGTGCAGTACCTGAATACCGCCCCGCTCGTCAGGGGATTCACACACGGGCCTCTCCGTGGGAAATACGAGTTGTCGTTCACGGTGCCAGCGCAGTGCGCAGAGGCGCTGCGAACGGGAGCCGCAGACGTTGCGATTATTCCCGTGATCGAGTACCAACGCATGGACGATCTGGTGGTGCTGCCGGATCTGTCGATCGCTTCGAAGAAATCGGTGCGGAGCCTGTTGCTGGTTTCGAAGAAGCCAATCGAAGAAGCGGCACGGATTGCGCTGGACCGCAGTTCGCGCAGCACGCAAGTACTGGTTTGCATTTTGTGCGCGAAGCGGTGGGGAATTGCGCCGGAATGTTTCGAGGCTGGCCCGGAATTGCCGGCGATGCTGGAATCAGCAGACGCGGCGCTGTTGATCGGCGATCCAGCTTTGCGATTGGCGCTCGATGGCGAATCTCACGGGAAGCGGGATGCGGCCGGAAGAATCAGCTTTCCAGGCGAAATAGCCGGATTGCCGAAGGGCAGCGCTGTGTTTATCTACGACGTGGTTGAGCAATGGCAGGCGCTGACCCGCCTCCCCGCGGTACTGGCAGTGTGGGCTGGAAGGCGGGCCGCGATAACCACCGATGTGGTTCGGGATTTCCAGCAATCGCTGGCGTTCGGATTGGAACACCTCGATGAAATCAGTATGGAGGGGGCCCGAGCGCTTGCTTTGCCGGCAGCGAAATTGCGGCGTTATCTCGAAGAGAATATCGACTATACGTTGGATGACGAGAATCTTCGGGGACTCGGGAAGTACTTTTCCTATGCCGCAGAGCTCGGAATCATTCCCGAGGTGAGAGGGATCGTGCGAGCGGCCGAAGCCGGCGCTCCGGAGCTGTACTCGGATTTCTTCGCAGCACGAAGACACTAAGCTATTTCCTGGGATATTAAGCGAATTCTCTCGAAGAAGGAAATCGAGCGTGGAAATCACAAAACAAGAAGCGCTGGAGATGCTGGAATCGGATGACCTGGTGGGGATCGGGATGGCCGCGCACCAGGTGCGGCTGAAGAAGAACGACCCACGCATCGTGACGTACCAGATCGACCGCAATATCAATTACACAAATTTCTGCACGGAGTACTGTTCGTTTTGCGCTTTCTACCGGCCGCTCGGGGCCAAGGACGGCTACATCCTGCCGTTCGAAACGATTTACGAGAAGATTGACGAGATGCTGACCTTGGGTGGCACCGGCATACTTCTTCAGGGCGGCCTGCATCCGGATCTGCAAATCGGGTATTACGAGAATCTGCTGCGGTCGTTGAAGACGCGCTACCCGCAGGTGCACCTGCACTGCTTTTCGGCGCCCGAGATTCTGTGCATCGCGGAAGTGAGCGAGTTGAGCATTCGCGAAACCATCCAGCGGTTGATGGATGCGGGCCTGCAATCGATTCCCGGAGGCGGAGCGGAGATTCTGGATGACGAAGTTCGCGGCAAGATTGCGCGGCTGAAGTGCACAAGCGACGATTGGGTTGAGGTGCACCGCACAGCGCATTCCCTGGGCTTACGAACGACGGCCACGATGATGTTTGGCTGCGGCGAGGAACTGCGCCACCGCGTCAATCATTGGGAGCGCATACGGCAGATCCAGGAGGAAACGGGCGGATTCACCGCGTTCATTCCGTGGATTTTCGCAGCAGAAAACACGGCGCTGGGCAAGAAGGTGCAGGAAACCACGGCGGTAGATTATCTGAAGACGCTGGCGGTGAGCCGACTGTATCTCGACAATATCGATCACATTCAATCGAGCTGGCTGACGCCGGGGATCAAGGTTTGCCAGATCGGGTTGCAGTTTGGCGCGGACGATGTGGGGAGCATCCTCATTGAGGAGAATGTGGTTTATGCGGCCGGAGTGCGGCGGCGAACGAACGAGCAGGAATTGCGCCGCATCATTGTGGATGCAGGATTTCTGCCGGCGCAACGTGACACGTTATACCGGTCGTATGTGCTGAAGTCGCCGTACCAAGAGCAGGCCACGGCGGCTTAACCGCGATTCTGAGTGCTACTTTCGGATACGCAGGAGTAATTCCACTTCAGTTCCGTCCGGCAGGTCGAGCGGCTCTTCGGGCTGCAAGAGTCCGTCCTTGCACCGGGCGACGAGGCGCATGGTCATATCTTTAGACGGCGGCCTTCGAGGATTCTTGGGCGAAGCTGGGTTTGCGCGGGAGGTTTCGTCCAGGGCTTGATTTACGAGGGCGTCGGCTTCAGGGTTTTGTTCCCGGAAGAGGTGGTCGATGCGGAAGGACTCGAGAGCCTGAGACATTTTCCGGGCGCGTTCGAAAAGAGGGCGCAGGTCTTCGCTCTTGACTCTGTAGTGGCCGCGCATTTGCTTTACCAGGAGTTCGGAATCGCTCAGCACGCGCAAAGAGCGGATTCCGTGGGTTTCTGCGTAATCGAGAGCGGCGATTAAGCCAAAATATTCGGCGACGTTGTTGGTGTTTTGCCCGATATACTTTTTCAGCTTTGCAACAATTTCGCCCTTGGGGTCGCGAACGACAACACCGTAGGCCGCAGGACCGGGATTGCCTCGCGAGCCTCCATCAATGTTGGCTTGATAGGCGGCTGGGTGTTTGCGCTCGGGCACGGCATCAGGGAAGAGACCCGAACCACCCGGCGACTGGGGGCGTTTGGTCATCACGAGGTTGCCGCGCCGTCTTCGGGCTGTCGCGGCGTCGCGTGCGGAATGGGTTCGAGGGTGTAAAGAATCCGCCCGCAGGTTTCGCAGCGGAAGACTTCCTCGTCCGTTTCGGTTTTCAACAGCTGCATGGTGTGAGGCAGAATGCGCATGCCGCAGGCGCGACATTGACCGTCGCGCGCTTCCGCGAGCGCAGACCCAATGTGCTTCCGGGAGATACGCGTGTATAAGTCCAACAGATCATCGGGAACACTTTTCGCGATTTGCTCGCGCTCCACGGTCTGGGCTTCCGCTTTCCTTTTCTTTTCGCCGTATTCAACCTGCAGCTGTTTTTTCTCGGCGGCAACGGTATTTTCCGATTCTTTGAGGTCGGCTTCGGCGCGCCGGACGCGGCGTTCGACCTCTTCCACGGTGATCATTTGCTCAAGAACGAGATCCTCGGCCTTTGCGGTTTCGGCCTCGGCGTGCGCGATCTCGTGCTGCAAAGCCTTATAAGCTTCGTTGGTTTTGACCGAACTGCTCTGAGCGCGGTACTTTCTGGCGCGCTCCTTCCACTGCTCGACGTCGAGTTCCAACTTCTTGCGTTGGGTTAGAGCCTGAGTGTGAGCGTCTTTGGCGGAAGTGACGGCAGACCGGGCTCCGCTCAGTTTGGCATCCGCGTCGCGCACACGCTTCGGCATGGCATCGAGTTCGCTGCGAAGAGATGCAATCGACTGGTCAAGCCGCTGTAGCTCAAGAAGTTGCGGGATCGCATGATGCATGCAGCTTGATTCTAGCACAGGGAAGCAGAGCGCCTGCCGACCAGACGGGCTTAACGAGAATGCCGGAAACTACGAGACGCGGATGTGCAAGTCGCACCGCAAGCCCGGTGGGGCTCGACGCTCAGCGAGGAACCGGCCGTATGTTCAGGAGGCCTTTAGTTCGCGGTGAATCAGGGCCGCGTCGAGGAAGTAGCCGATGCCGACGGCAAGGGGCAAAATGCCGAACGCAGCGGCAACGAGGGTTTCGGGCTCTCCGACAACTCTAGCGATGACGGCAAACATGGCCATGAAGCCGAGCCCACCGGAAACAAGCAAAATACCCGCGCGGCGCGAGCGGGCGAACTGCGACAGTTCGGGTTCCACAGGAATCTGCGCGCCGTGGGCCAGGGCCGCCAATCGCTCTTCGGTGCGCAGTTTGCGAACCCGGTAGTAGGTGTAAAGGGCCGCCACCGGCAACCCACAAGTCAGAACCACAGCAACGAGTCCAATGAAATCTCCGCCCATAAGAGGCTCCTTATCCGGCTTAACCACTCGAGGCCGCGTCTTGCGGTCTCAGCAGAAGTTACGAAAAGAAAGATGGAAAAGTTCCCGATTAGGGAGTGGATGTAGTCTACCGCCGCCGGCGCGGCTTCCCTTCTACCGTCAAGCCCTTCGAGGGGCAGACGGCTAGTTGGCCGGAAGCTCCTGGATTTTCATAGAGGAGTCGATGGTCAAGGCAGGGTACCGGATGGGCGACGCCTGAGGAGCAGGCGGGTGCTGGGCTACAACCTGAAACTCTGTTCCGGAACAGCTGATCTGGTAGGTATAGCCATCGCGCTCGGTGCGATGCATAGAAAGGCTGCCAGAGGAAATCAGTTCATCGAGGGCGACGCAACGGCTGTTGAGAGCGATATAGGCGCGCTCGGCCTGAGCAATCTGCAATAGGTCGCTGCGCACACCGGTCAGGCTGATGGCCTGGGTGGGGGCGGTGCCTTCGTCGGTGGTAGGCATTTTCTTGAGGTAGAACACGTAGATACCGACCGCAAGGATGGCAACGACGAGGAGACTCGCAAGGGAACGCATGAAGAAAAATTGTGGCCCTCCGGAGGGCCGGGCACAAGCTTTTCGGGAAGTGTGGTGCGTTTGGCAACACCCGCTTACCCTGGTGCTACTCAGGGACTCTGCCAGTTCTCCTGAGGTCACGCGTTGTTCTTCTGTACCGTGCCGTCCGCAATCACCTTGGTGCGGTGGGTGAATGAGAG
>Ga0306922_10002757_pt1 | contig 16332 bp, 18 predicted proteins | sample sta12Cox44000082_FD_203758 | JGI IMG/M metagenome (GOLD analysis project Ga0306922, IMG submission 203758) | Lab enrichment of tropical soil microbial communities from Luquillo Experimental Forest, Puerto Rico - statoxic.12C.oxic.44.000.082 (v2)... | ecosystem: Environmental > Terrestrial >... | reverse complement strand
CCAGAACAGCGAGAAGGCAAACGCTGCTCAGAGACGCCGACGGATTTCTTGCTAGGCACAGCTACTTGAGCGCAGACAGGGTTGGCCCCGAGGCACCTCGCGGCAGCAGACTCGGTCCTGATCGTGTGAACATGCTCGCCGCATCGATCTTCGGATCGACGAGCACGCCGACGAAGCAGTTCTGCATTTCGTCCCAGTTCTGATCGCCCCAGTAGATCGTCTTGTTCGCGTCGGGATTGAACTTGTTGGCGGTGGAGTTGTCGAAATGCGCGACGCCGATGATGCGCGTGCCTTTCGGCAACGACTTCGGCTCCTCGAGATCGTATCCCATCTGCCAGTTGAAATCCCATTTCGCCTTGAACACCGTTTCTGTGTTGCCCGTCGGATACACGAGCCGCAGCTCGTAATCCTTGCCGCGCAGATGCATATGCGGCTGAACGTATACGAGCTTCATGTCGACGTTCGTCGTCATCTCCGAGACGATCTCGGCATTGCCGTCGCGCGGCGGAATCGCCAGGTTGGCTGCCGTGGGGCCATTATGCATGACGTACCGCAGTCTGGGTGTCTTCTTCGCGAAGACGAGACCGACGCGGGATCGGTCGGTCGCAGCCTTCCCGGTCGCGGTGTAATGCAGATTGAAGACGAGGTCCGATCCTCTCGGAACGAACTTCGCCGATTCGAACTGATTGAAATCCTGCGGACCCAGCCCCGGGTTGAATTTGCCGAGCGTCTCTGGAGCCTGTTTTTCCGTCCCTCCGATACTCGTCGTTTCGTACGCTTCGCCCGGCACTGCATCTTTCATGAAGTCCGAGTCAGGCGGACGGACCAGGACCCGGCCGTGATGTAGCACCTGCGGATTTCCGGGACGCATCTCCGCCGCGACCACCCACACGTCTTCCGGAAAATTCACCTTCACCAGAATGTTCTGGTAGTTGACCGTGCCGGTCGCCGGGACGTTAAACTCCCTCGGCATCTCGATGATCATGTCCGGCTCGATACTCCATCCGTCGTGAAAGGCCATCGGCGCCGGCTTGTCCTTCGCGTCACCTTCCACTGCGCCGCCGTCGACCCAGGCGCTGAGTGTCGCGATGTCCGCGTCGGTCAGTCGCTTATCGTTCGCGAAATGACCGTACGCCGGATCGGCAAACCATGGCGGCATCTGCCGCTTCGCGACTGCGACTTTGATCGCCCTCGCCCATGGCCGCACGTCTTGGTACGTGAGGAACGACATCGGCGCGATCTCTCCGGGCCGATGGCACGCCTGACAGTTCTTCTGCAGGATCGGCAGCACCTGTTTGTTGAACGTCACCCCTTCGGCGTTGGAATCCTGTTGCGGCACTGCGTGGATCGATGCCGTCACCGTTCCCAGCATCAGCAGGGCGCCCAGCGGAGCCATCTGTCTCAAGTGCATAACGCCTCCTGCGAGATTTCAGACAATAGAAGATACTAAGGCCATTCCAGGGTTCGCAGGACACCGTACTGTCCGGTCCGACCTTCCGGTTATTGCGGAGTAATAATGAACGCCGCAGGGCCTCCGATGTTGTCCGTAAGTTACTGATTTTAAAGTTGTAATTGGCTCCTCAGGCTGGAGTCCTATGAAGCCGGTCGTTGTCAAGCCCCCCGGTTTTCTTCAGCGCGTAAGCAACCTCCATCGAGCCGCCGAGCAGCCCCCAACCCAAGAGCGGGGTCTGCGCAGGCGGCGAGTCACTGACGCCGAAGTCATCCAACACAGCCGAACCCGCCGCGCGAGCGGCAGCTAGAAACTCCAGCCAATCTTGATGGACGCCTCGGCGATGGCCGCGCGAGGTTCGTACACCCGGCTGCCGACGACGGCTTTCGTATCGCCAGCGATCTGCCAGTGACCCGCCGCCCAAGGGTTCAGGTACAGATGCCGCCCAATGCCAAGCACCCACCCGCCGCCAACGGTCGCCATCCAGGTTTGATACATGCCCGTCGCGACCTCCGCTGGATGCCCAACGCGATTGTCCCAGTACTCGATGCCTCCACCAGCCCACGGTCCCCTGAAAGATGGTCGCCAGAAATAATCGAGAAGCGCAGCGTAGGCTTGCGTCTGACCATTCGTGAAGTTTTCCTTGAGCGTGAAATCCGGAGGATTCACTTTGGATGCGACCAATCGGGCACGAAGCTGATTGTAGCCAAGCCAAGCAGACGCGTACCATCCCCCGTGACGTACGGCAACACGTCCACTTCGACGCCGATCGTGGGCGAGGTTGACTCATCGTTTCCTGAGCGTTCTTGCGCGTACATCGTGGCCGGAGGCAGAAACCACAATGATAGAACGACCGGCACGAATTTCCAGTTCACTTGAGTTCCCTTGCAAAGGTCACGCACTAGCACGTCCGGTGGTTCATGGAAGAAAGGACCAGCCGTGTCGGTACTTGAGCAGCAGCATCTTTTCAACAAGGACCTTCATCCAATCGCCAAACAGATTCGGCAGCATCATCGCGAACTTCCGCGGGGGAAACAGGCGGTTCGTCAGGATCCACACCTCTTTGTTGCCGGCGTCCATCACGCACACCCCCGGAATGCTGCCGAACTGTTTGCACGCGAGACTCGATTGGCCCTACATGACACGTCGGATGTTCTCCACGGCGGTTTTCGCCATTTCGTCCGTCGGAAAGCCTGTCTTCGGCACGCCGAAGGGTACCGACCCGGGGAACGGATTCGCGACCCGCACCGCGAGACCCGCTGCGAAGATATTCGGAAATGTCCCGTGTCGGTAGGAGTCATCGGTAAGAACGAAGCCCTTCTCATCACCAATGCCAGGCGATTCACGTACGACGCGCGCGCCTTTGAACGCCGGCACGAGCATCTTCCAGGTGGCAGGCAACCGCTCGCCGGACTCCAGGATGACCGCATCTTTCGTGACTTCCTTAATGGCCGCGTTGGCCCGGTAATCGATCCGCTGCCACTTGAGAAAGGCTTTGAGCATCAACTCGCCGCCTCGGATGCCGCCTATACCAAAGTGGCCCAGGCGCGGTTCGGGTGTCACCCACGTGATGGGCACCTGATTGCGAACCCGGTGCTTACGGACGTAGCGGTCGAAGTTGAACAGGTATTCGTATCCCGCTCCCATGCAACTCGCCCCGGGCACGGCGCCAATCACGGCTGGGCCAGGCGCCTCCAAGAATTTTTGAAACGATGCGTACGTAGCCTCCGCATCAGGCGGCGTAAAGATCGAGTGCGTAAACGCTCGAGGACCGAGCCCGGGAAGCGAGTCCCAGACCAGCTCCGCCCCGGTAGCGATGATGAGGAAGTCGTATGACAGTTCTCGACCGGAGGCCAGACGAACCGTACTCGCTTCTGGATTGATCCGAGTCGCCTCGTCGAGCACGAACTCGATGCCAGCCTTCCGGAATGTTGCCTCCGCAGAGAATGTGATGTCCTTTAATGATCGCCTTCCAAAAGGCACCCAGATGAGCGAAGGGATGTACACGAACTCTTTTTGTCTGGACACAACGACCACGCGCGCCTGCATTCGGAGCTTGCGCTGGAGCTCGAACGCGCTGGTCATCCCACCGAAATTGCCGCCGAGGACGAGAATCGTGGTCATGAGAACGTCTCACTTGAACTGGATTCCAAGAAGTTGATCCCTTCTGGGAAGGCAGCCTCTGATTTGTTGGCTGCAAGGGACGTTCCGCAGGAATGGTTGGATGTTCGACTCGCTCAGATGTGGCACTCGTGACGGCTGGGGATCTTTTCCCACGTCGCAGGATTTTTTCGCGGGCGGCCTGTGCTGAGAAACCCCGTTGTCCCTGCGGGAAACCCCGTACATCTCGCGGCTGTTGAGCTTGGCGGTCTCACTGACACGCGTCCGAGCTATCTAGACAGACGTAACTGTTCAGGGGTCTGTACAAGTTGAACCGATCGGCGTACCGTGTGAGGCGTGTTCCGGCGAAAACAGCGGCAACGCGCCGACGATCGCGAGCGGTTGGAACGAGAAAACGAGCGACTGCGCCGCGAACTGGCCGACCGTGAACGGGCACTGAACGAGGCGCAGAAACAGATTACCGACGCGAAGAAACGCATTGCCGACCTCGAACGTCAGTTGGCGTTGCGACAACAAAACTCGACGACCACGTCGAAGCCGCCGTCGTCCGACGGGCTCGCCGGACGGCAACGCGTTCGCGGCCGTCGGACCAAGAGTCGCCGCCGCCGTGGCGGTCAGCCTGGGCACCCCGGCCACCGCCGTGCCCTGGTTCCGCCTGAGCGGGTGAAGGCCGTCGTGGATCTCGTCCCAACCGCGTGTGATCGGTGTCAGCGTCTGTTGCGTCGGCGGCACATCGTGGGCACGCCGCGCCGACATCAAGTCACGGAGTTGCCGAGCATCGAGGCGGACGTCACCGAATATCGTTGCTTTGAGGCCGCGTGTCCCGACTGCGGGTGTACCACCCGAGCGCGCTTGCCCCACGACGTGGTCGGCCAGTTCGGGCCGCACCTGACCGGCCTCATCGCGTATCTGACGGTCGTCTGCCGGTTGCCTCGGAACGTCGTCCAGCAGTTGCTCTACGGCGTGCTCCAGATTCCGATCAGTCTCGGCAGCACCCAGAAGGCGTGGGAAGAGGCGAGCGCGGCCGTCGCGGAGCCCTATGCCGAACTGCAACAGGCCTTGCCGCAGCAGGCGCTGGTGAATGCCGACGAAACGGGCCATCGGACCAACGGGGAGAAACGGTGGCTCTGGACACTTGTTGCGCAAACGTTCGTGTTCTTTACGATTGCCACCTCGCGCGGATCGGATGTGCTGCACGATCTGCTCGGAAAGACGTTCGCCGGGATCCTCGGCAGCGACCGATTGCCCACCTATCTGACGTACGCCGCGACGCGCCGTCAGCTTTGTTGGAGTCATTTCAAGCGCAACCTGCTGAGCGCCTTGGAGCTGGCGCGCACGGCGACGGCGCGACGCTTCTGCCGCGAAGCCCTGGTCTTGGAACGGCGATTGTTCCGGCTATGGCACCGCTATCGCGGCGACCCGGGCGCGGGGGGCGTCCCCCTCACCCGCGCCGACTTGATCACGCGTGTTTTGCCGATTGAAAAGAAGTTGTTCGCCTTGGCGGAGCGCCACGTGAACGCCGCCGATGACAACGTGCGGAACTTGGCCCGCGCGCTCTTCGAGCACCATCGGCACTTCTTTACATTCGTCTACGAGGAAGGGGTCTCGCCCACGAACAACGCGGCTGAGAGATCGCTCAGGCCAGCGGTCGTGTGGAGAAAGCTGTACTTTGGGACGCGCAGCGCAGAAGGCGAGATCGCGGTCGCTCGCTTGCTCACGATTACCAGCACCTGCCATCTGCAGCAGCTCAATGTCCTGGTGTATCTCACGGCCGCGATCACCGCTCACCGTCGTCGACAACGCGTCGCCTCGCTTCTGCCGAAGTAACCCCCTGAACAGTTACAGACAGACACTCTGCATTTTCCAGCGCGAGTTCTCGTTATTCAGGCAGTCGAAGCGCTGCGTCTGTCCACCGATTTCGGCGTCCCCGGCTACCTCAGCCGCTCTCGCCGACGAGGTTCACGCCAGTCAGGTGGAAATGCCGCGCGGCCTTCAGCATGTGGCGGTCGTTCGTATAGACCTCTTGAAATCCTTGCTCCTCGGCGCACGCCAAATGTAGCGCGTCACCAGCTCGGAGGAACACCATGCTCGGAATGTCGAGGACAGCTTTACGGGCGTTCTCCAGCAGCTCAGAGGTCACACGAAACCAATGCCACACTCCGTTCTGCTCATCTTCTTCGAAGTCTTTCAAGATGGCGCTCATCTCCCGGCCAGTCACGTGGCGCTCTCTAACATGCCGCCTGAGGATCGATGCAAACTCGAGTCGGGCGAGCTCACACGATGCGAGGCCGTCCGCAGTGTAGGCTACTTCGCGGACTCGATCCGCGCCCGGCTCATTGAGGTAGCACTTGGCGACGTACGCTGCGTCGAAGTAGATCATCGGTCCTCGCGCAGCTCGGATTGATACACGGCAGAATCCACCGGTACCTTTGACCGTTTGCGTATGGCTGCCTCTCGATTAGGCAGAGGCCGGCCGGTCATGGAAGCGTCAAACGGCTGAAGCGCCGCGACGCGTCGACCGCGATCGGTCACCGCAATCGGGCCCCGACTGGCAGCGTGGCGAACCCACTGGCCGGTCTTCAAGTGCAGTTCTCGGATGGAGATCGTCTTCATGTGCACATTGTGACACACGGACGTCGGCAGAGGCAAAGATTGGCGCCGAGCGGTCTCTAAACGCCATACGGCACGTGCGCGCGAGTTGCCCCGCGCGACGGCCCGTGGCTGGCTCGGCGTCGCGTCGACGGTCGTGGTCGGTCTGGATGTGGCGGACCTCACCGAGCCGGAACTTCGACAAGAGGTCCTCAAGCTCCGGCGACGCGTGCGGAAGCTCGCGGCACCGCTCCGGCTCGTCTCGGCCCTGCTGCACAAAGTGCAGAATGTCCGTGCAGACAGCTCCGCTCGAGATATCGGCGCTTTCACGATAAGCGTGTAAGGTGCGTAAATCGATTGCATCACGCGGCGCGAAGGTATTCGTGAACGAGCCTACCAAGACAGTCGCGACGTCTCACAGAAATCGTTATCTGGCGACGAAGGTGGTCGCGGCCTTGGCAGCTCCCTTCGCTGCTTCCGTGATGAGGTCAGCAACTTTTTGTGGCGCTTGCAGCATGGCGACGTGGCAGGTGGGGACGGAAATGGCCACTCCACGTGCTTTCTTCGCACCTGCTTCTTCCATCGCTCGGCTTAACGTGTGATCTTGTGTAGCGATCACGTGCCAGGACGGCTTCGATTTCCAAGCAGCGTGCGCGTTGGCAGCTTCTTGATGGCTTTCCCGCTCTTCTTTTCAGCCAATCGAAGCTCGTACAGAGTCTGAAGATTCAGAAAAACTGGGGGCTCATTCCGACAAAATGCGCGAGCCGTGACCTCGTCCACCGTCCATGGCTTATGATGGCGGTCGGTGGTTCTCCGACCTGAACTCATCGGGATCTTGACGATTCTCGCGTTCGGCTCCCTCCAACCGCCGGCCGCGGCCAAGCCGGAGTACACCCGGCGGACGAACAAACCGTGCACGTTCTGCCATCCCGGCCCAGGGTGGGTCCTCAACGACGCCGGCAAGTACTACCGCGATCACAACTACTCGCTGAAAGGCTACGAGCCCAAGCCGGCGCCGAAATCGTCGCACTAATCACTACTCCGGACTGGACGTCGGCAGAGTGTAGAGATTACAGATCTTGCGGGACGCCTCTGAGCACAAAGGAGGCAGAGGTGTCCCAGGCAGCGGCGGCGACTACCAGCAGACCTGGGACCGGTCGCTCGAGTAGAGGGCAGAGCCGGATCCGATCAGAGTCACTGCCCGTTAGTGGCCCCGTGCCGCTCAATTGACGAGAACACGCGCGGTAAAATGCAGAATGTTCGTGCAGATAGCTGGGCGAGCGCGAGCAGAACCGCGAGCAATACTGGAGGCGGTGCGATGACCCCGGAGTTGTCGAGATGTGATGTTTTCACGTGCACAAGCAGACGGATCGCGCCGAGAATCTCGGCCCAACAGCCTATTGTGAAAAGCCCTCCGAACGCCTAAGGGCACATTCAGCTGTTCAGCTGTCAGGAGACCCCGTACCAGTCGTTTACACAGGCGAATTTGTGGCTGAAGCCGTAGTTCCCAAGCGGCATGTGGACTGCGCCATTCTGAGAGCACGGGAGCGAGACGGAGAATGTTATCCTCCGAGTCGCAGTGAACGAAGAGAGAGAAAGCAGGCCGCGAAACCAAAGCCATGTTGTACGACGCTGTCGGTGCACATCAGCATCTGTCCGTCGTCGAGATCGTTGCCTTCTTCATTGATCCCTCAGGGCCGGCCTGGTTCGAACCGTATCGGGCGATGTCGATCATGCGGCCGCGACACGCCTATCAGCAGGCGACTCGCGCGCGCTCCGAATGTTGCCGACGCACACCTCCTTTGCAAGTGCGGTTCTCGAAAACCGGTGCTAATACCTCTCGGACTACTTCAAGCGACATCGTCAGGAATACTAACGGAGTCGGGAGAATCATGTGTCTTCCGTGCGGCAGAGCCTGTAGGCCGTCCCAATGGCAAATCCGGAGACCCGACAATCGAGACCAGAGCCTCCTACCGCTCGACAAACCCCTTTAACCGACCCAGTGCCGTATCCCAGCGCGCCGAGATAGCCTCCAAATGCCGGCGCGCCTCAGCGATCCGCTTCTGTTCCAGCTGCCAGACGGTTTCGCGTCCCTGCTGCGCGCTCCGTACGAGGCCGGCCCTTTCCATCACGCGCAGATGTTTCGTCACACCCTGGCGGGTGATCGGGAACCCGGTGCTCAGCTCGGTGATCGACGTCGGCGCGTCGTCGCACAGCCGCCGGACCAGACGCAGCCGCGTCGTGTCGCCCAGTGCGGCGAACACGGAGGCGGAGCCTTCCAGCTCCGCCATCGCGGCCGAGCTACGTGTTTTGGGCAAGGTACTTCTCCACGAGCGTCATCTGGATCGCCCATCCCTGATCGTTCGAGTCGAACGCCTGCGCACGCCGCGCGAGGGGGATTTGATCGAAACCCGATTCGATGACCGTCAACTTTACGCCATTCGTGGTCTCCTCCAGCGTCAACGTGACGAGGGTCGCCGGCTCCGTCGAGAAGTCGGCGCCGGGCTCGGCAGCGTACGGGTGCCATCGGAACGCGAAGAGCCGTTCGGGTTCGATGCGATCGACGGCGATCTCAAACTCTAGGTCTCCGTGGGCCTGCTGGGCCTTGGCGACATCGGCGTCGACCTCGGTCCCGACGAGCCGGGCGCGCACCAGCGCGCCCGCGGTGAAGGGGCCATCGACTTTGACGCCGAACCACCTGCCAAACTCCTTGAAATCTGTGACAGCGCGCCACACACGTGCGCGGGGCGCGTGCAGCAGCACGCTCTTCTCAATCCGGTCGGTGACGGTTACAGTCATATACGCAACCTCCAGGTTGCATTATATGCGAACGCCGCGCGCAAATGCAACCGTCTGGCTGCATGTCGAGGCGAGGCAAAGGTGACGACGCTCGAGACATGCCCCGCCGCCCCATGCTCGAGATCGGTGAATTGCGCGAAGACCTCCTCAACAGGGGCAGCAAGACATTCCGAGGCAGTGACTGTGGCCATGGCGCTGCTCTTGAATCCGCCGATTCGTGACAAGGTTTGAACGCACAACAACCAGTGTCAGCCGTTTAGTGCCCATTGACCCGTTTTGCGGGTACGCCATGCGCCTCGCTGTCGCCGGCGAACTGGTATTCCGTCAGCACACACCCGTAACCGAGCTCCATGTTTGGTTCAGTACGGATCGTGAACCGGTGCGGCGCATCGGCCTTTCGTGGGATGCAATGGAACGACGCGATTTCCTCGAGCGGTCCTTTCCCGGGTTCGTAGAGACGCACGGTCGTACATGGTTCTCCGCGGGACATCCGTTCCTCGTCATGCGTGAATTGCACAGGTCCCTGGACGATTGTCGAACCGATCAAGGTGGGCGAGGCCAAAAAGACAACGGCGTTCCGCCTCCGGGCATGATCGCCGTTCGCAACGAGGGCGACACTCGGGACGCCAAACGCTAGAGCAATCACGGCGAGGTGCCTGCGCATATGAATCCTCCTTGGCGGTTCCGTGTGACGGCGACGACGCTCTCATCGCTTCTGACAAATCCCATGCCTGAATCGCAACGGCCCACGTGCCCTGATTACCAGGGACTCCGGGGATCAGGTCGGGCAACGAGGAGATGGTCGAGGAATTTTGCCGGGTTGTACGGAAATTTCCCTACATGCCAAGAGGGCCTGTCGAACGATCGACGACGCGAGATCCGCTCGTTTCCACATGCCATTTAGTGACCGGCTGTATCTACGCAGATCAGATTCGCGCACTCGACAGGGTCTAGTTCGGCTGTTCTCGCTGAAACCGCGTCTCGTCGGCTTACCTGGCCCGATGCCTGTGATTAATGCCTTCGCTCGGCAGGGCGGGCTTGAACCGCTTATGGCAACCTTCACACGCTTCCACAAGTTGACCGTTCGCGACGACAAGCGCCTGGAAGTCCTTCACCTGGCTCGCCTTGATGGCCGCCACGCCTCCGTCCGACAAGGCACGCGCCCATTTCTGCCAGTCGGGCTGCTCCGTCAACGTTTTGTCGTTCACCCCGGTTCCAGGGAGCATGATCAGGCTGCCGGCCGCGGCCAGTTGTGTGGCGTGATCCTCAACGGAGACCCAATCATCGTCGGTTTTCGGAGCTTTGCCTTCGCCCTCGACATCCCAGAGGGCATGGCCTGCGTGGTCCACAAAGGACACCATTTCCGCGTTGATGCTCACAGGTGGGCCTTGTGGCGATGGGGGAAGCTGGGTAACGGGTTGCGCCGGAGGAACTGATGAAGCCGGCTGCTGGTTGGCCGGTGCGGTGCAGCCGATGAACAGGCAGATTCCGACAGAAAACGCCAGAGCAACGGGCAGCGTGGCTAACCTCATCGATCGACTCCTATAAGGTTCAAGAGGCGGCTCGATCAGCCGGACGCATCCAGAATGGGCAATTGTCACAATCGCCTTCGGACAAGTATCCACACTCAGGCCGCACCTGAGGATGTAAACATTTCCACGGCGACCACCGTCGCGCGCGATGCGACGACGCCTGCGACGGATTGCGAGCCGCGCCGAGCGCTCCACCAAATTCACTCCACTGACACGTCCATGGCACGTGACGAAAGACGTCCCTCTGTGCGGGCATGCCTCACCTCCCTGTCCGCGGTCACGTCGAGGCTGCCACGCCCCAGACAACGTCATCGGCGCACAACTGTGCCGCGCGCCATCGGTGCCCGCGAAGCGGTTCGGAGCTGTCAGCCAGGCTGTGTTCTGCACCGCCCCGCAGCAACGACGACCGTTTGCAACGCGCTTCACGATTCCCGGTCATGACGAGGTCTCTGCGCCAATGTGAAAGCAACCTGTATGCCCCCCAGGCGCCCGCGAGAAACGGACGGTCTTCGTCAGGTATCTCGTTGAACGATGGCAGTGAACGGGACCAGTTCGCGCTCACTGAGGAAAAATCCGCACTTCGTCGCGGCGTGACAGGTTTCCCGGCGGCGGTCGCCGATGACTTCCAAGCGCGACGAGAAGCGTTGGCACCGGACCACGCGTGCTTGAAGCGGCCACACTGCCCCCCCTCGCCACCCACGTCCCTTCGCGATCCCGTTCCTCGGGAGATGCACACGAGTACTTGCGAAACGACGACCTCTTCCGTCAACCGGTCTCCGCTGGTCGGGAACCAGTGCTCCATCGGTCGCCGCGATGTGACAGCTCCTCGGACAGTGGCTTACTGATCGGGGGCCTCGGCGCGCACTGGCGCACGTCGAAGGTCCACACGACTCGGATAATAGATGTACTCGACGGTGTACATGGAGACTTACTTGGATCCCGACGAAACGCCGCGATCCGCATCAGTGCACTGGCCAGTGAGCCCCGGTTGCGCGACACGGCCAACCATCGCACAATCACGTCGAGGAACTTTGTGACCCAGCGCAAGAGTCTTGCAATTCTCGTCGGCGGCGGCCCCGCCCCTGGCATCAACAGCGTCATCAGCGCCGCCACCATTCGCGGGCGGCTTGAAGGTGTCGATGTCGTTGGGATCCGCGACGGGTTCGAGTGGATCATGCAGGGGGACATCGAGCACGTGACACCCTTGACGATCGAGGGGGTCAGCCGCATTCATTTCCGGGGCGGCTCCCACATCGGCATTTCGCGCGCGAATCCGACGACCGATCCGGCACATCTCGAGAACACAGTGATCTCGCTGCTGCGCCTCAACGTGTCGATGTTGATCACGATTGGGGGCGACGACACAGCATTCTCTGCACTCACCCTCCAGGGCCACGCGGGTGGCCGCATCCACGTCGCGCACGTGCCAAAGACAATCGATAACGATCTCGGCTTGCCGCCGCATGTCGATACCTTTGGCTACCAGACGGCTCGCCATTACGGCGTCGAGATCGTGAAGAACCTGATGGTGGACGCGAAGACCACGTCGCGCTGGTACTTTGTCATCGCGATGGGTCGTAAAGCCGGGCACCTGGCCCTGGGTATTGGCAAGGCGGCCGGGGCCACCCTCACGCTTATCCCAGAGGAGTTTGGCAGCCGTCGACCGCGCCTGAAGACGGTCGTCGATACGCTGGTCGGGGCAATCATCAAGCGCCTGAGCTACGGGCGGCGCGACGGCGTAGCCGTGATTGCCGAGGGACTCGTGCTCGACATCGATCCTGGCGACTTGGCCACGTCGACAGACGTGGAGCGCGACCCACATGGGAACATCCGGATTGCGGAGATCAGTATCGGCGAAATCCTCAAGGGTGCCGTCCAGCGGCGGCTCAAAGAGTTCAACCTCAAGACCACGATTGCGGCAAAGAACATCGGCTACGAGCTGCGGTGCGCCGATCCGATTCCCTTCGATATGGAGTACACACGGGACCTTGGGTACTGCGCGGCGAAATACCTTTTGTCGGGCGGAAGTGCGACGATGATCTCGATGCAAGGCGGCCACTTTGTGCCGATTCCGTTCTCCGCGTTCATCGACCCCAAGAGCGGCCGCCCGCACATGCGATTGGTCGACATCCACTCCACGAGATACGCCATCGCACGTCGCTACATGATTCGGATTCGCCGAGATGACTTTGAGGATCCGCATGAACTCGCGAAATTCGCCGCGACCGCCGGGCTCTCGCTGGAGGAGTTCCGAACGCAGTTCGAGTATCTGATCGAGGACGAACCGCCGCCGCTCGTAGTGGACCGCGAGCATCACCGACTGATCGAGGCCCCTGCGGTGACGGGGCCGGGGCTTCGGCGTGACGACGAGGCGAGTCGTTGATACGTTCAGCCTGCCCTTGGTCCCTACGGACAAAATCCGTGTTGATTGCAAGGATCCTTGATGCTGCCCTTCACGAACAGGGTTTCCGGCCGACGTCGTTGTGCCCCAATAATTCGATCGGCGTGCTGACACGCGCGGTAGAACGGGCCTGCGAAATGTGCCCGGGGCTGCTTGCCACCTCAACAAGGCCGCTCCGTCTCCCTCTGATACGCTAAGCTCATGGCTCCGCTCTCGTATCCGCTCCAGTTCTTCGTTGTGGCCTTGGCAGGCTGGATCAACTAACACCAGCGCGACGTCATCGACTTCTTCAGGCCGAGAATCGCGTGCTCCGCGAACAGCTCGGCCCACGCCGGCTGCGCTTCACACACAAACGTCAAAAGGCGGGTGGAGGCGAATCAGTTCCGATCACCGCCACCATGGGTCTGTCCGCACACCTTGCACAAGATCGGCGGTTGGCTGTTGTCGACGTGGTGCCGAACTGGCCCGAATGTCTTCACATAGGCAAACATCGCGGCGAGATCCTCGTCCGTCAATCCGCGAAATGCGTGCCGCGGCATGACCTGATTGACCTTTCGCGCTTTGACGTACCCGGTTCGCATCGCCTCGATAAACAGCGCTTGGTCGTAGTAAGGAATCCCCGATGGATCCGGCGTGAGATTGGCGCTTGCGACACGGCCCCATGGTCCGTCCAGCACGAACCCACCAGCGAACTCAAGGCCCGCCATCGACTGCCCATGCGCGCATCCTGCGGCGTGTGGCAGTCACTGCACCCGGCGATCGTGACCAGATATTTACCCCGTTCTGTCCGAGAACCGGATCGACGTCTCGACTAAGGTCAGATCTGACCCGCGTGAGCTAAATGCCCCAGCTTACCTAGGGAACCCAGCAAGCGTGCGAGCAACTTTTGGCTGAGCTTCTGGAGTTTGACGCAAGTCCGCCTCAGCTGTTGCCGAAAAGAAAGGAGATTGCGCCGGTCAGGAGAATCCCGGACCGCGCGGGCGCCGAGCACACGGCCAAAACCCATGTCCCGGGTCAGTCAGAGTTGCCGATGAATAGCCGTGGCCGTAGACGGCGAGAACTCGCGCGCGAAAGTGCAGAATGTCCGTAGAGACAGCTCCGCGGGATGCGAGAGCGGATGCATGAGCCCAGCGTAGCAGAGGCATGCAGCGGCGGGACAGACCGCAAGCGCCGCTCGCACCTCTGACTCGTCTAAAACTCGGCTTGCCGGGACGTCGATCGAGTTCTCGGACAATACGGGTCGCATACTGCGCGCACACTCCCCGGACCTACCGATCATCCTTCGACTCCCCGACGATCTCGACCTTTTGTCCCGTGCGCTTCTCGAGCGCGGCGCGCACCTGCTGCTCCATCTCGTTGTCGAATCGCATCACGATGAACTCGTCGTCGGTGCTCATGCGCAGCGAGATCCAGTTGCGCTTGGCTCGGATCCCCAGCCTGATCAACGAGCCGCCGCTGCGAACGATTGCGACCGGCCCTTGCGGAGAGAGCCACAGCGGATCCTTGCTGTGCGAGAAGCTGATCGACTCCAGGCGATCGTACGGAAGGGCATAGAGAGCAGAGGCCGGATCGTCGGCTGGACGCACTGTGATCTTGCCTCCGCTCATCACGAGCTTGGCGTCCTGCTCCTTCGGGTTCTTCGTTCCAATGAGCACGCGGCCGTCGAACATGACATCAGCCTCGACGACGGATGGCGCCGGCGCGACGGCCGTGTCCCGCACGCGCTCAGCCACAATGGCCGACGGCGGCGCACCTGGCGAAACCGCTGCCGCCGTCAGCAACTGAGGCGTCGATGGCGGCGCGGGCCGCGACACCACGGGCATCTCGCTGCCGGCCACCGCACGCACCGGTTCCGTACGGGGTTTGGCACGGACCGGCGCGAGTGGCGCGGGCACTACGGCCTTGTCCCCCACGCGCTCAGCGACATGGGCCGGCGGCGCAACTGGCGACGCAGCTGCCGGCGGCACAACCGGGGAAGCGGCTGCCAGCGCGACCGACGAAGCGGTCGAGGGTGGACCGGCGACACTCTGTGCGTTCGGCGGTCGCGTGTCGACCACCGTTTTGCGTAACGGCTCGCCGGCTCGGCCTCGAAAGACAACCAGCGCTGTGGCTGCGGCCAGAACGCACACGGCGGCTAGTGAGCGCACCCAGGTCCAACGGACATGGTACGGGCCGGTGGCACCAGGTGACACGGCCGGAGCAGCTTCGACGATGGTGTCGTGCGGCCGCGCATCCCGGTGTGGTGCATCCTGCTCCAGTATGTTCGGCGTGGGAACGGAGCATAACGCGGGAAGCATCACGGCAAACGCCTTTGCGAGATCAGTTGAGACGAGGGGGCCGGCGGAGCGAGCCAGCGCCTCGCGAAACTCCTCGGCGGACTGAAAGCGATCCTCGCGCGCCTTCATGAGAGCGCGCTCGACGACCGGGCCGCACCACGGAGGAAGATCGGAGCGATGATTCGCGAGCGGGGTCGGCTCGTCGCGGATTTGCTGCTGCAGTACGGAGAGCGCTGAATCTGCCGTGAATGGCACAGTCCCCGTCAACATCCGATAGAGGAGGATTCCGACCGAGTACAGGTCGGCCCGACCGTCGATGGGCTGAGTAAGCGCCTGTTCCGGCGCCATGTAGGCGGGCGTACCCAGCAGCCACCCAACGAGCGTCTGCTTAACGCCGCGTACGTGCGCGATGCCGAAGTCCGTGACCTTGAGGCTGCCCACTTCGGTCACCACGACGTTGGCGGGCTTGATGTCGCGGTGGACGACACCCGCACGATGTGCGTGTTCGAGTGCAGAGAGAATCAGATCGGCGACGTACGCCGCATGTTCGGGCGCGATGGGGCCGACGCGCTCGCAGACGTTTTCGAGCGTTTCGCCCCGCAGTAGCTCCATCACCATCACGAGCTCGGCGTCCGAATGAAACAGCTCGAGAATCGTTGTGATCTGCGGGTGGTTGAGCCGGGCGAGGGTAGTGGCTTCAGTGCAAAACCGCGCCATGATTTCGGTGCCGGCAAGGTCCGGATAGAGCATCTTGACGGCCACTTCGCGGCCGAGCGACTCGTCCACGGCTTTGTAGACGATGCCTGTGCCGCCCCGTCCGATCTGACCGACGATTCGATACTTCCCGACAGTCCTGCCAATCATCTCAGGTTTGACACCATCCGGGCCGTTATCGGCGGCGCGCGATTGCACACGAGATCATGTCGTGGCGCAAACGCTGAACCACGCCCTTCCGTCCTTTCGGCGTTGGAGACGAAACCCGTTAACGACATGGTCATGGGTAGGAACGGTGCGGATACACGGCGAATTGCTGAAACTCGGCATCGCCATTTCAGAACGCACGGTCTCCCGTTATCTGCGCAGCCGCCCGCCAACACGGTCACAAACCTGGCGTACCTTCTTCGCGAACCCCTTGTGTCCAATAATTCGATGGGCGTGCTGATA
>Ga0306922_10002753_pt1 | contig 16342 bp, 11 predicted proteins | sample sta12Cox44000082_FD_203758 | JGI IMG/M metagenome (GOLD analysis project Ga0306922, IMG submission 203758) | Lab enrichment of tropical soil microbial communities from Luquillo Experimental Forest, Puerto Rico - statoxic.12C.oxic.44.000.082 (v2)... | ecosystem: Environmental > Terrestrial >... | reverse complement strand
CTCAAATCCAGTTCTTGCTTCAACCCGAAGTGACTGCCCGAGGCGTTTCCGATCAAGGCTAGCGACTTCTCGTCCAAGTGATTCAACCGGGGATCCCGGCTACCTCGCCCTACTTACTCCTTTAGTCAATTACAAACTCGACTGTGTCGAAGCCGCTCGGAGGGATCTTTAAGAACTTCGAAGTGGGCTTAAACACATCTGTGGGAGTCACTGTGACTTTATAGAGTTGTATCTGGGGATACCGCTGCAGACCAAGCACATCTATCTCCTTCGTCGCGTCGGCAGCCTTGATCTTCACAGTCTCTCCGGCATCCTGAGGTACAAATTCGATATCGACCGTTCCGCCGCGTGGTTGGTGAAGCCGATTCAACACCCTTATTTGAATGCAAATTCCGTCGGCTTCTTCCGGGTCGCCACCAAACGATGGTTCGATGTCGTCGGGGTCGCCTCCGAAGCCTTGAACCCTGGCTGCGATCTGGTCAGTGTAGCGAGCGAAAATGCTGGCCCAGCGGCTGTCCTCTGGAATGCCTTGCTGAATGTACCTCATCAAGGAGAGTTTCCTGCTCTCTTCTGGTAGGAGCTCTTCATCAGGCCTCACTGGGATCGTCATCTGGAAAGCGCCCAGCGTTTTCAGCGTGGAGCCTGAGTACTGCTCGACACTGAACTTAAACACCTGCTCTGTCTTGATCCCTTGCGGAAGGGTAAGGCTCATCAACCCAGCGATGGTCCCCTTGCGGTTCATGGGCAGCGGAACAAAGGTCACGTCCGCGAGGCGGCAGCGGAGCGTGTGCGCATCGACTTTCTCGAGCACCGTCGGATGCTGGCGAAGCGCCGAAAGAGCCAGAATTTCATCCGCTCCGATTTCCGGCATGTAGATAGTGGCTTCCGAGTTGCGGGGCACATTGTTCCAGCGGATGATGAGTTCATCCGGGCCGCGAAAACGAGTGGTGACTCCCGCGACTGCCGGAGCATCCAACGAGACCTGGGTTGGTACGGCGCCAGGCTGATCGAAAGCTATTTGAGATGGCTTGACGATAAACGTCGTTTGCACCTGATGTGTGGCCGGGAAGCCCGGATTGCCCGACCTCACCAGCACCAGGTTGCGTTGTGCCAGGCGGTCGCTGGAAGCGGGACTGGCCTCATGCGGGATCGGGTCGCCCGAGGTGCCCGACGGCCAGAAAAAGATTTCCGCCACTAGGCAGTGGTGGGTATTGAGCATCAATTGCTGGACGGATTGCGTCGCTACGGTGAACGGCCCGCCGTCAGGACTCACCGGGTCGGCATTCAGTGGGAACTCGTGGTAATTCGGATCACCGGGAGCCAGATTGATGTCCAGCCAGGCCCCGAAGAAAGCTACGTTTTCTGATCCGGTGCCGGGGATGGTCTGGATATTAGTAGTATCGGCTGGCTGCGCGGTCATTGACTGTATCGGGCCTGCACCGGAGTCGCTGGACGACGCCCTGATCCTGGGCATTGCAAAGAATGGGATCGAAGCGGTTTCCGGATGCCCCTGTGTGTCATTCTCGATTCCGAGCAGCGGGACTGCGGACCCGTTGGTGTTGCCGGTGCGCCGGTAATTGCCCCTGGTTCCGCTGGTCGCGTCGTAATCCAGTCCCGAAACCGCCGTGGTAAACACACGGAAGAAGGTGCTGACGCCGGTCCCGGTGCCGGTTCCGTCGCTGCTCGCGAACACGCCCGACGGAGCGAGGTAGCGCACTCTGGCTACCACGTAGTTGTAGACTCTCTGTTTCGAACCTGCAGGACCCACCTTCTGGGACAACTCCAGTTCGCTGGCTGTTTCATCGGTGGGGAATATCGCGACGTTATCAAACTGCGCCGGACTACCTTGCAAGGCCGACAATACCTGGTTGATAAAGGTGAATGGCGCATTGGAGTCCGCGTCCATATCCCCTTGAGTTACGCCTAGAACTGACCCGGCTGCAGGGCTTCCACCCGGGCCTGGGCCTTTCACCTGAAAGACGCGTGTATCGATGCTCAGCCAATATGGATTTTGAGCTGCCGGATCCACATCAATCATGTAGGGGTTTGGCTGATTGACGAGAACGAGTTGGCTCGTTGCGATCGCGGTCTGCGGCACTACCGTCCCACCGGTGCCAGTGTCCACGTTGTAGGTGAGGTTGGCCTGCATAGAGACGAACTTTTCACCACCGCTTGTGGGGGGGAAATCGCTCCCGTCCGCAAACGTAATGTCGAACGAGAGCATGATGCGCTGCGGCATGTCGACGGCGCCTCCGGAGTTCTCGTAGCTCACCGGATTGACCTTCGAAAGCGCGGCGGTAATCTTGCTGGCGCCCATAAAGGCGAAGGTGGGAAGGTTGGTCGGAACAGCCGGGGGGGTCGCCAGCATTTCCTTGGGAATAAAGCCGTCATACACCACATAGAATGCGTTGGGATAGGTCAGCTTGCCAGTGTTGATTTCGGATGTTGAGAAGGTGTCACGGTTGACGATGACGTAGCTTGTATGCACGGCCGTGTCATAGCTCGGCGGAATGACAAGTGTGGGGTCAGTCGAGATCTGATTATTTCCGGGCAGATTTTCCTCGTCCTCCGGCGGTTGGCCAGCAGGGGCTGCTGCCCAGGGACGAACCGGCCACACGTCCTTCATGGCAAGTGGCGTCACGGCAGCTTGAGCAGCAAATCCGGCCCAAGGTGCCAAAGGTAACTGAATGCCCCAAAAGGGCTCCCCGACTTCAACATCATTCCTTCCAGCAATGGTGGTGGTGGTCTCCTCCGTGTTGTAGACCTGAGCCGGATCAAGTCGCTCCAAGTGACCTGGCTGGCGCTGCCACATCGCCCAAAGCCGATCGATGTTCGAATGCAGGAAGAATACGAAAGGGTCACGGAAAGAGAGATGCGGGTCGCTGAGATTGCCACCAATATAGCTATGCGCATTGCCATGCGCCCCCTCGGGGAATGGGACAGTACCTTGTTCATCTCCGTACATCATGTCCCGAAACTTCTCCCAGGACGTAGCAGTAGCGAATTGGTCATCCGTCGCCCAGCCCGGACCTCCCACGGGAGGCGCCCCGGCTTGCTTCGAGCGCGTCAGGCTTTGCGGAGGATCCGCTGGATTGTAGTGGACAAAGAGAGGGGGTGTAGTTGGGTCGGGATAGCTAAAGGTTGACGGATCAGCCGGATTCGGTCTCACCAGTCTAACGGGAGAGTTATCGTCTCGAAAATTAGCCGCGGCAGGATCGTAGAAGCCAGCCCCTAGCAGCGGCTGACCAACTGCGCCACCATTAACCGTACCATCGGCATTCCCCATGAAATCAGAATCAAACAGGTTTATGGTTCCGCCTTCGCCATCAGGCATGTTAGAAGGGTCCAGAGTCCAATCCCAGTAGTGGAGAGACAATCGAGGATCGATAGTTCGAAGAAGCGCCTCGAAGCGATTCAAAAGGTCACGATGCCATGGAAGGAAAGCAGGGCAGCCGTGGACATGAGAACTTTGGTGAATCTCATCTTGTTTGAACCACTGTGACACGTGGCCGGCCGGAAAGTCTGCTCTCGATCCAGCAGGACTATAGAAGACTTGATTCAACTGTAAGATCGCGTCGCGGAGCAGGTCGCGTTCTTCCTTGGTAACTTTTGCGAGACTTCTGCGGATTCCGTCGCCTAACATGGGACACCCCTTCTTCAACTGCGCTTGGTGCGTAGTCGAGCCAAAGTCGACGCTGGAAAGAGTCGAGACCTGGTTCTGTCCGATCACAGGCTTCTCAACGTCTCTGGATTGTCGGGCGATAGTGGCGTGCTCGGTCTTAGTTCCGGAGTGACCACGTCTAGAGTTGGAGCCTAAGCTTTGGCTCCACAATCTGGGCAGAAGGCCATTGGGAACCGATCTTCCCTCTCGTGGCTTTAAGGAGCGGGCTGCGTTGAGGCGGGACGTTCTAAAAGACTCACGAGGAAACACCGTTATTATGCATGGAACGGTTAATTACACAATGGCCACTTAGTGGTGAAAATCGTGGCAGCGGCGTACCCGGAGACGGGGGTTGAATGCTCTTCTTTAGGTCACCTGATATTGTGAAGTCGGCTTGGTGACGCCGATGTGCCGAGTCAAGTCAAGTTGACGTAAAACCCTAATCGGACAAGTGGCCGCTACAAATCTGGGGACGGTTTTGTTTCAGGCTCTTATTTTCCCCGAATTTATTTTCCCCGATTTTCCCATTTTCCTATTTTTTGCTATTTTCCATTTTTTGCGCACAGCCGAGTTCGCGTCGACGGCGCGCGCTTCTCAGATCTCGGACAACTATTCGCTTGCGCGAAGTTTCGGAGGGCTTTAACGGGGTCAGGACAGACGCAACGCGCCTCAGGGCAATCGCGTTAGTCTCGCAGTAGATTCGCGGTGAGTTCACGCAGGGATTTCGAGAGCAGAAACGAATTGAGGAATTGCGCCCGCGCTTGGTGAACCCCGACCGAGGTGCCCGGCTTCCGTCTCGCGCCGAAGGACGGACAGAGCACATTCATTCTTACGAGTGCTTGGTCCAATCCCAGAACGGTTTCTGGACGTTCTCGAAATCGTGCCACATGGCGGCCGGCGCGTGAGGGCCCGCATAGAACGCCGGTTTGGTGCTCATCTTCGCGAAACCAACCATACCCAGCAGGGCGCCACCCGCCGCAAACGGATTGACCGCAGCCCCAGCCAGCGACAGCCCGATGCCAGCCACTGTGAAGCCATACTTCCAGTAAACGTCCTTTACGGCCTTCTCCACAATCGCGTTATATTTCGTCAGCATCTTGTCCATTTGCGCCACGGCGTCCTTGGGAGGAATCTTCTGTTTCACAATCTGCTCCTGCCAGTCGTAGATCGCCAGCCGGTGTTCCTTGAATTCGGGAGTCTTGGCCAACTGCACGGCCTTCTGCAGCGCCTTCTCCGGGTCCCCTTTGGGCACCGCGAAGCGCTGTCCCATCAAGAACGCCGTCTGTGCCTCTTGGTCGAGATCGGTCTCTTCGGGATAGTCGGCTCGAAACGCCGCCAGGGACTGATAGGCTGGCACCAAATTGAGCTCTCCGGCCAGTACCATGCCCGTCACTTGAAATCCGTTGACCTTCAGTCCCTTTTGTTGCAACCGCTGCATTTCCTGCGCCCATATCTGCTGGCGATTCTCGTCCCACTGAATCGGCTCCGCCAGGTCCCCGAGGACATCCAGCCGCTCCCTTTGCAGGCCGGGTTTCCAGCCCATTCTTTCCCACCGCTCTACCTCCTTAGCGTTGTCGGGCACGGGCAACCTCAGCTTGTCGTAGAGCAGGACATCGGCGGCGAGGGCTGCAGCATCGATATGGTCCTTTACAGAAAAAGCGCCCCATCGCTCCTGTGACATACGCACCTCCTCATGGCTTTTAGGATCCCACGATCCACCTCATGCCTGTGCTGGCCGCCAGGGACCTGGGAAGGATCCGCTATAGCTGGAAGAATATCAAGAGGGCCGCTCGTCTGGATCCAAGCAACCCCGGCAAATCTGGGAAATATCTACTGCTTCAAAACACTAACGGACACGGCCGCTATCGAGTATTAAAGGGCACTAGTGCTGGGTCTCGACAAAGCAGAGATGAATAATAGCTTGGGCTATAGACTCGCCAAGATCGGGCAATTTTAGGAAGCGCGAAGTTCCGAGCGCTTTAGCGGGCGTCGGTGAAGTCGCGAAGTGCGGTTACGGACAATTCTCGGAAAATGGTCCGAGTACCCCTCGCGCGATTTTCCTTCCCGCCTGCACCGAGTTTGCTTGGTTCCGAATCGTCCGCGAATCCTCCGCGAATCGGTTGCTAATCGCTGGAAAATTGGCCAGGAAAATTCGCACGGACAAACCAGAGTCCAGACTACCGGGGCACGTATCGCGCGTGGCTCCTAGGTCAGCGTGGCGCGATTGCTGCGCCGATTATTTGCGAGTTGCCTGGAAATTGTGCGCGAATTTATTTTCTCGCGGAGGGCTCTAACGGGCTCGCGGAGGGCTCTAACGGCGTCGGTGAGGTCGGTAGGCCTAAGGGCCTTACTATAAGGAGTTTTTCCGAGTGCCATGCCGAGAACTCCGGGCCTATTATTGTCAGAGAAAGTCCCGATCAGCTCTGAAGTGCATGGGCTCAAGGTCCGCCGGTCCCATGTAGCGTAACCAAATTCTGCAACCCAAGGAAACTCAGATCTCGCAAGGGCTCCGAGTTGTCCAAACTCAAATCATCGACGATCCATGGAGGCTTATCATGAGTTTGACCGCTGAACAACGCGAACAGGTTGCGACTGAACTAAAGCGTTTCGCTGCAGACCTCAACCTAACCGAAGAGCAGAAAGAGAAACTCCAGGCCGCTCTTACAGAAGCGCGAGAAAGAGTCGGAGATTACCTTAGGAACAATCCCAACACAAACAAAGCCGATATCATCGCCAAGGTGAGGGCGCACCGCGACGAGATACGTCAGCGTGTTGTTGAATTTCTAACTCCTGACCAACTCAGCAAGTGGGATAGTGAGGTTGCCAAAGCCAAGGAGTTCCTGGGACAGAAACTTGACGCATAAGATCGCACCTTGAAGGAGCCAAGCTTGGTGGCCGACAATCGAAACTGTCGGCCACCAAATCTTTAGTCATTTCCCAGGTGATGTTCTGTGTTCTCGTCCAACAAGCACGCACAGGTTGCGCCAACTTCCGTAAGACTCACACTTACCAGCTCGCTACCTCGTAGACTCACTTCCATATAGGAGTGCTCGCGCATCATGTCGTCCGCCACGCTATTGATCCACTCCCTTATCCAGGGTTCGTCTGCGTCGGCCATCCGCACCCTCCTCCGAGTTTCACAACCCGGCATTGCCGTGACGATAAGAGTTCAAGCACCTCTCCCTTACCCACGTCTCACATCGACTGATTGCTCGCCGCTGACCTTGACTAATGGACGATGTCGACACTTCCATGTACTTCTATGCTCGGGCAGCCTGCTTAATCTGCTCTCACCCCAGGCACGGAGACACGTCCATGAACCCCTGCATGAAACTACGCAAAAGGCAGTTGCGTCTTTCAGATTGTTGAGACCACCACTAAATTCAGTCGGCGAAGGGAATTTTGATCAAAGGCACTGAGAAGAACAGGGGTTTCAGGTACACGCCATCCCGTTCCACAAAAAACTGATAAAGGTACACAGTGCCGGAAAAATTCGTCGCGCCGATCCTTCTTATGTGAGCTACTTTCCGAAAGATCCCAGGTTGGCGCACAACTACGGGCGCGAACCTGGGGCACAAGCATGAGGCGGCGAAATCCGGGATACGGGACGTACTATCGCATCACTTGAGCCACTATTACCTGCACATCGTTGACGGGCCGCCCATCGGCACGCAGAGACGAGGTCTCGGAGGCCGGGAAGTTGACTCCGATGTCAGGTCCCTGCACTTTCTGCAAGGCGTAAACACCTTCGCTGTTGCGCTGAAAAGTCAGCAGCGCGACGCCATTGATAGAGGCGTCACTGGGCGAGCCCAGGAGGAAAACGCCAATACCCTTGTCATACTCGAAGATTGCGACATTCCTGGTTTGCCGATTGATAGCCAGGGTGTAATCGCCCGGCGGCAAGCTCTTCGCGCCTGCGTAAAAAGGGAACGGAATGTGCGCGCGAACCATGGGGGAGAAGTCCTGAGCAAAAGTTGCGGCGTGCAGCGCCAGCGCAAGCAATGCCAGCACCACCAAACTGCGGAAGTTCCTGTTCACATCTACTCCTCTGCCCATCGCTGGTTAGGATCACGGCGTTTTAAGTTTGGGCCGCTGTAATGCGATGGACAGACTGTTAGACAAATGCTCGAATGGATTGGACTCCGAATACATGTAACATCAATGTCAAATGATTGTCGTGAGAGGTTTGCAAAAATGCGAAGAGCCAGGTGTATTGTGCGATGAAGGGAAGGCGGCTATCAGGGAAGTAGCGCATTAAAGCAGCCGCAGAATCTCCCTTAAGGTGCCTCACGCATGCTTCCCGCAGAGAAAGCCGCATAGTGAGACAGGGCACACCTACCCTTACCCTGTTCACGTTTTGGGGCATTACGCCGCGCGCGACCTTCATTACTGGGCGTCGGTGATTTCGCGATGCTGTATTACGGACAATTCTTGGAAAATTCCTCGGACATACCAACCCGGGCGGCAGAGCTCACGATCTCTCTCCGCTAGTCTGCGCGTGCTCCGTTCGTCCGCTATTCCCCTGCGAATCGGCTGCGAGTGCGCCAGGAAGTCCCTGAACAAGCGACAGAACTAACCTAGTGGTTTCGGTCACCCTCGGACTATCGACGCGTGAAATGCACTCTAGAACCGCACTAGCGTGCGGATTCGCGCGTGCCTCGCCGAGAATTTGCTCGAGCTTTTTGTTTGCTGAGAGGATTTTGGGGCGTCGGTGAAGTCGCGAGCGCGTATTACGGACAATTATTGGAAACACAGCGGCAAGAATCCCCGGCCGTCGAAGCAGCGCATCCAACCATTTCCGGACAATTCTCACAGCATTTCGAGGACTGGAGCGTTGCGGAGTCGCTCTTAAACTGCAGATCAGTTGTTTTGAGATTCCAACGTTGGAAACGAACTGGCAATTCCTTGAAAGCCCTCCCGAAACGCTGCGCCGCGCTCCACGATGCTCGGAATTGTCCGAGATTTCGGCCGCGGTTCCCCCTGGGCTGGAAATCGTCCAAGAACTTCCATTGCGGCACCGTGCCAGCGAATGGGCCATCGACTGCGGCGTAGGACACGTCGCGGTCAGTCACGCGGGTGACCATGACCTCGCACCGGATGTGTTCACCCCACCAGCGGCTGTTGATGGTGATGGATGGAGTCATTGCGCTGCACAACCCTTTTTTGGCACGGCGTGATAGTTTGTAGTTGTTCTCCCGCCAATCACCACAACGCCACGATAAGGCTGAAGGATCGCTGAAATGACGAAGAAGCTGTTATTAGGGTTGACGGTTGTCCTCACGCCCGGATTGTGCGTGAGTGCTCAACAAAAGACCAGCTCACAACCATCACCATTTCAGAACCAGAGGCTCAAGACCCTGAAACTCCAAGATAGGCAGATCACTGGCGACAATGACCTGCGCCTTGTCACAGGGTATTGGGTGCCCGAATCCAATGATCCGTCGAAGGCACTCGTGTTACCTCAACAAGTAAAGGTTACGTGCACACGCTCTGCCAAAACTTGCAAGGAATTAAGCATTACATTGGCACCGACTCCACAGCTCGTCTCCATCCAAGACGTTGATGAACAAGATTATGACGTTGACTCATGGGACGCACACGGTTTGGTTGCCTCTTTTGGTGGAGGTGAGGGTCTTAACAGCCGTTGTCAGAGACACGTTTTGACAATGGACTTCGACTCCGGAGCAGTTTCCGTAACGGACATTCCTACGCACAAGAAGGGTTGCGAATCATTTCTGGAGACGAACTCTTATCGGCTAATTCGAGGTAACTACTATGTTGATACGACCCCGGGAAACAACGTAGACCAGCAAAAAAAAGTAAGTCCGGCAGCCCCCCAGCCAAGCCGGAAGCCAATATCCAACCATCGCCGAATCCAAAACCGAATCTTAAATTGGCTTCCGGTCTTAATCGTCGAGGCTAGACCATGCAGTGGACAGCCCTGTCGTTCACCGGGCCGAGGGAGTAACCTGTCTGCTTACCGGGTACGAATTCTGTGACCTAGAAAGGCAAGTGCATGGACATGACGATAGCGTTGCCATACATCAATACAGCGTTGTTGATCTTCGGTGGTCTTGGGCTTGGCGAATATGTGAAAAAGAGAGCCGAGAGTCTGGCCACGCGTAAAGACATTGGGGCCCTGACCAAAGAAGTAGAAGGCATAAAAGCCGAAATCTCCAAGGGTGAATGGAACCGCCAGAAACGCTGGGAACTGAAACGCGAAGTATTGCTTGAAGCTACAGAAAGGCTCGCTGAGGTTATCGAAGCTCTGCGTCTGCTTAGCGTGAGCAACCCCGACCGTGTTACTGAAAGACTTCAAGCATGGCATCGGACTTCACTGGATCTTGCCAAGACACAAGAACGAGTGGCGATTGTATGCGGGAAGGAAACATATGATTGCTTACATGCCTTCAGGCTACTTGGCAACGAGATGGCGCTAAAGTTGGAGGTTGGCAAACGACTCACGTTTGAAGAATTAGAGGCGCGTGTTTCTGCCGCACGGGCCGCAATACGCAAAGAATTGGGAATTGACAATGCGTCATGAGGCGGTGGCCAGCGCCGCCTCTTGCTCTCCGTCACAGGCTGGAAGTCTTGCAGGAACTTCCATTGCGGCACCGTGCCATCGAAGGGATGATAGATCGCTCTGTAGGACACCTCGCGGTCGGTCGAGTTTGGCTACCTCTCCGCCTCGAATTCGGGTCCTACCGACAGGCTGAGCTTCTAAATTAGTGTTTGAGTCCATCGACGCTAACGCTAAGCTGAACCTCGCATTGCTGGCCCAGCGAGTCTTGCGGGTTCCGGTTGACTTCCGGGGACTGACTTGGAGTCCTCGTTCTCTGGAAGAATCGAAGATCAGTCAAAACTCACAGCGCTTCGTGACGTTGGTCACATCGCACTAGGTTGTGGCGATGTACGGTAGAATCAAGCCGATGGCTCCATGTGCCAAATTCGCTGCATTGGTTCTGGCTTGGACACTAGGGACCTTCCCTTCAATGGTGTTTGCCTGCGCGGGCTCGACAATGCAGTCATGCCATCCCTGCTGCGGTCATGATGGGGCGCCGCAAGTAGTTGCAATGAACACTGGGGTGATTCCTCCACCGCCCTGCTGTGCTCTTTCATCGGGAAGACAATCACCAAGAACAGAGACACAGGTTCCAACTTATACGGCGGTCTCCGCCAAACCGGTTGCAAAGGTTGCGCACCTTGAAACGCCTTCTCAAGACTCAACGATAGCCGAAGATCGATATCCACTAGCGAATCACCGCCCCGCGCAGTCTTCTCTTTGTACCTTTCTGATCTGATCCCTCCTCGTAGTGTCTTTGTCGTTCGGGCGCTCTGCGCCTGGTCACATCTTCTTTTTTGACATGACGAGAGTGATTTATGAGCAGGATTGGAGTCTTTCTCCTCGTGATTTCGCTGGCTCTGCCGGCGGTCGCACAGGGGGCCGAGGCGTCTAAAGCAGCCCGGCATACAGACAACGCAAAAGGTGAACCTGAGCCGTCGCCGGTCCTCGAACTGACAGAGGTGCTGCGCGAAGCGTTAGAGAGAAACCCCGCCATTCAGAGTGCTCTGCACACTGTCGAGGGGCAGCGGCACAAGGTTCCCCAGGCAAAGAGTCTGCCCGATCCCGAGGTTTCCGTTGGCTGGATGGGTAACCTCACGCCCTTCAGCGTACAGGAGGGCGATCCGTCCAGTTATCGCGGCGTTGGAGTCATGCAGAGCCTTCCGTACCCCGGCAAGTTGAAGCTCCGAGGCGAAGTGGCCAGCCAGGATGTGCAGATGGCGCAGTGGGACTACGAAGCTGTGCGCAGGCGGATTACGGCCGACGTAAAGGACGCGTATTACGAGTATTTCTTCTACGACAAGGCGCTGGAAATCACCCGCAAGAACAAAGACCTGTTGCAAAAGCTGTCCAGCATATCGGAGGCGCGTTATCGCGTTGGCAAGGCCATGCAACAGGATGTGCTGAAGTCCCAGGTCGAAGTCTCGCTGTTATTGCAGAAGATTACGGTGCTCGAACAACAGCGGGCGACGGCGCAAGCCAGGCTGAATACATCGATGTCCCGCCTGCCTGATTCGCCACTGCCTCCACCAGCCATTGTTCAACCAGCGGCCCTAAATGAATCCCTCGATACACTGTACGCCGCTGCGAAGGCACAGGACCCCGGTTTGCAACGGGAAATGGTCGCGATCAGGCGTAGCCAACTCTCAACCGATCTTGCGCGCAAGGACTACCTGCCTGACTTTTCGATTGCCTACATGTTCGAGCAACGTCCCCTGATGCCGGATATGAATGGGATGACATTCACGGTCAATGTGCCTGTCTTCTACAAGACCAAGCAGCGTGAGCAGGTAAAGCAGGCACAGGAAGAGGTCCTTAGCGCAGAGCGCAGCCGGGACAATCGCGCCAACGAACTTCAGTTCGAGCTGAAGCAACAGTACCTGGCCGCGCAGGCTGCCAAACAGTTGCTCGACCTCTACACGAAGGCCGTGGTTCCGCAAGCCTCGCTGGCTCTGGAGTCGTCGATGTCGGCTTATGAAGTCGGCAATGTGGACTTCTTAACGATGCTAGCGAATTTCACTACGGTGCTGGACTACGAAGTGGACTACTACCGTGAGCTGGCTGACTACCAGACCGCACTGGCGCGGATGGAACCTCTGGTCGGCATGGACTTGACCTCGGCCCAGCCGCCTGACAACGGTGCAAAGCAAAAGGAGTAAGGAGTCATGAGCAGGAAATCACTACGCATTACGGCCCTGGTACTAGCGCTGATTGTGGCGCTCGGAGCGATTTACGGCCGACGCATTCTTGAATGGCAGAGTTCCCGGGGCAGCCATCGCCATTCCGAGACGACCTCGACACAGCGCAAGGTCCTCTATTACTACGATGCGATGAATCCGCAGAACCACTATGACAAGCCCGGCAAGGCCCCGGACGGGATGGATCTGGTCCCGCAGTATGCAGAGCAAGGCACGACAGGTGCAGGACCTTCCAGCACGAACACCGCATCTGGGGAGCGGGAGATTTTGTACTGGTATGACCCAATGCACCCGGCCTACAAGTCGGACAAGCCCGGCATCGCCCCGGATTGCGGGATGCAACTCGTGCCGAAGTATGCTGACGAGCAGATGAGCATGGCCAGCATGCCGGCCGGCACGGTGACGATCTCGGCTGAGAAGCAGCAGTTGATCGGCGTCCGCACTGCCAAAGCCGAAAGGCAGCGCCTCGCGCGGACGGTGCGCACCACCGCGCAACTTACCGCCGACGAAACCAAGATCGCTCACATCCACGTGAAGGTCAGAGGCTACATCGACAGGGTCTTCGTCGATTACGTCGGCCAACTGGTCAAAAAGGGCCAGCCTCTGTTTACGCTCTACAGCCCCGACCTGGTAGCTACACAAGAGGAATACCTGATTTCGAAGCGCGGCGAGAAGTACCTCGGCAACGCCCCCTACAAAGAGGTTTCTGCCGGAGCCAACTCGCTGCTCGCTGCTTCGCGCGACCGGCTGAAGCTGTGGGACATCAGCGACGAGCAGATTAAGAGACTCGATGAGACCGGCGAGGTCAGCAAGACCATGACCTTCTTTTCGCCCATCACGGGCTTCGTGACCGACCGCAAAGCGTTTCCGCAGACCTCGGTCACCCCGGACACGGAACTATACACGGTCTCTGATCTCTCGACGGTCTGGGTGAACGCCGACATATTCGAGTACGAAGTGCCCTATGTACAGGTCGGCCAGAGGGCGACGATGGAGCTTAGCTACTATCCCGGCCATGCCTGGACAGGTCAGGTCAGCTACATCTACCCAACCGTCGATCCGGTTGCGCGGACCGTGAAGGTGCGGATCGAATTTTCGAACCCGAGTTTCGAGCTGAAGCCACAGATGTTTGCAGACGTACAGCTCAATATCAACTACGGCGACAAACTGGTCGTGCCCAAAGAGGCCGTGCTTGATTCCGGCGCGGAACAGGTCGTCTTCGTCGCACACGAAAAGGGAATGTTCGAGCCACGCCGGATCTCCGTGGGTCCCGAGATGGATGGCCGGGTTGTCGTGCTCGCGGGATTGAAGCCCGGCGAGACCATCGTCACCTCAGGCAACTTCTTGATCGACTCGGAGAGCCGCCTGAAGAACGCGATGGCAGGGATGCAGCATTGAGGAGGGTGAGATGAGCGCACAACACAAAGCCGGCCCTGCAGTATTCGCATTGATTGTAGCCGGCCTTCTGGCGGTGGGCGGCTACGAATGGAAGCAGGCACAGACTCCACAAGCCTGCGGCTTCTGCCAGCGTCCTCTGCACGACAGGTTGTGGGTGCTGGCAGAAATCGACGGCGACCGGCGGCGGGTCTGCTGTCCGCAATGCGCGGTCAGCGAATCGCGCCAGGAGCACAAGCCGGTCCGGTTGATCATGGTCCACGATTACGCAAGCGGAAGAGAACTCGATCCCAAGCAGGCATGGTACGTCAACGAAAGCCGCGCCGTAGCCTGTAGCCACGACGGTATGCGCATGGATGAGATGAAGCAGACCGAAACCGTGACATTTGACCGGTGTTCGCCCGGCGCATTCGCATTCGCTCGCAAAGAGGATGCTCAGGCTTTCATCGCGCAAAACGGCGGGCAGCTCTTGAGCCTTGAGCAACTGTTCGGGGAGACAAAGCAGTGATTAACAAGATCATCGAATTTTCGGCGCACCGCAAGTTCCTCGTGTTTCTGTTCATCGGCGTTGCTCTGCTGTTTGGCTGGCAGGCGATGAAGAACACGAAGCTGGATGCCATTCCCGACCTCTCCGACACGCAGGTGATCGTTTACTCCAAGTGGGACCGCAGCCCCGACATCATGGAAGACCAGGTGACCTACCCCATCACCTCGGCGCTGCTGGGTATGCCCAAGGTCAAAGACATCCGTGGCTTCAGCGACTTTGGATTTTCCTACGTGTACATCATCTTCGACGAAGGGACGGACATTTATTGGGCGCGTTCCCGCACGCTGGAATACCTGAACTCTGTTATTCCGCGGCTCCCCAAGGGCGTTAGCGTTGAGCTGGCGAAAGATGCTACGGCAGTTGGTTGGATTTACCAGTATGCACTGGTGGATACAACTAGACAGTACAGCTTGGAGCAAATGCGCAGCTACCAGGACTGGTACCTGCGCTATGCGCTGCAATCGGTGCCTGGAGTGGCCGAAGTCGCGCCGGTAGGAGGATTCGTCCGCGAATATCAGGTTAATGTCGATCCCAACAAGCTGCTCGGCTACAAGATTCCCATCAACATGGTGGTGGATGCCGTCCAGAAGGGCAACAACGATGTGGGTGCCCGATTGGTCGAGATGACGGGCCGGGAATACATGGTACGCGGGCGGGGATACATCAAGTCTCTCGACGACATTGGGAAGATCGTCGTCATGACAAATCCGCAGACCGGTACGCCCGTGATGGTGCGCGACATCGCAACCGTCACTTTCGGCCCGGAGATGCGCCGTGGCGTGAGCGATCTCGACGGCGAAGGTGAAGCGGTAGGTGGTGTGGTCATCATGCGCTTCGGCGAGAACGCCGAAAAGACCATTGGGCGCGTAAAGGCCAAGCTGGCTGACATTACGCCGACGCTCCCCAAAGGACTGAAGATCGTCACCACCTACGACCGCTCGGAGTTGATCGAACGCTCGGTTGACAACCTGGAACACACGCTCATCGAAGAGCTTCTCATCGTCAGCCTGGTGATCATGATCTTTCTCTGGCATTTCCCCAGTGCCGTCATTCCAATCATCACCATCCCCATCACTGTGATTCTGGTGTTTATTCCCATTCAGCTTAGCGGCATGACCGCCAACATCATGTCGCTGGGCGGAATCGCGGTTGCCATTGGCGCGATGGTGGACGCGGCGGTGGTCGTCGTGGAGCAGACGCACAAGAAGCTGGAGCATTGGCAAGCCGAAGGGCGCCCGGGCGACTATCACACAGTGGTGATTTCCGCCGTCAAGGAAGTGGGCGGCCCGAGCTTCTTTGCGCTGTTGGTGATCGCCGTTTCGTTCCTGCCCGTGTTCACGCTGGAGGCACAGGAAGGCCGGCTGTTCAAGCCTCTGGCGTTCACCAAGAACTTTGCTATGGCGATAGCGGCGCTTCTGGCGATAACACTCGACCCAGCCATGCGGCTGCTGTTCACCCGCATGGACAACTTCACCTTTCGTCCGCGCTGGCTGGCAAGAATCACCAATGCCGTGCTGGTAGGCAAGATTCACCGCGAGGAAAATCATCCCATCAGCCGTCCGCTGATGAAGCTCTATCATCCCGTCGTCGAGTTCGTGCTCGAACACAAATGGAAGACGATCGCCCTCGCCGTTCTCGCCATGGCGGTCACCGTACCTGTGTTCTTCAAGTTGGGTTCGGAGTTCATGCCTCCACTGGACGAAGGCACGCTGCTGTACATGCCGTCTACGCTGCCGGGTATCTCAGTGACCGAGGCAAGCCGCCTGTTGCAGGTGCAGGACAAGCTCATACGGCAGTTCCCGGAAGTTGATAGGGTCTTTGGCAAGGCGGGACGGGTAGAAAGTGCAACCGATCCCGCGCCGTACTCGATGATGGAGACCGTTATCGTGCTCAAGCCGCAAGACCAATGGCCTAAGCAGCCGCGTTGGTATTCGGACTGGGCACCGTCGTGGTTGCAGAAAATCTTGCGGCGCGCATGG
>Ga0306922_10002750_pt1 | contig 16346 bp, 17 predicted proteins | sample sta12Cox44000082_FD_203758 | JGI IMG/M metagenome (GOLD analysis project Ga0306922, IMG submission 203758) | Lab enrichment of tropical soil microbial communities from Luquillo Experimental Forest, Puerto Rico - statoxic.12C.oxic.44.000.082 (v2)... | ecosystem: Environmental > Terrestrial >... | reverse complement strand
CACCATGGCATCGACGCTTCACAATTCCAGGCCGCACAATTCGCGGAAGCACTGGAACCATGGATTGGGCATGTCGGCGCGACGCTCTTCGCCCTCGGAATCTTTGAAGCTGGGATCGTCGCGGCGATTGCCATTTCCACTTCATCCGCGTATGCATTTGGCGAAGTGCTGCGCACCGGACACAGCCTGAACCGCCCCCTTCGCGAGGCTTGGCCGTTCTATTCAACGCTGCTGGGTTCGGCCGCCATTGCTGCGGCTCTCGTGCTAATTCCCCATGCTCCGCTGGAATTCATCGTGCTCATGGTGAATGTGATCGCCGTACTGGCCATGCCCCCAGCGCTCGCTTTTCTGCTGTTGCTGGTGAACGATCGAGAAGTCATGGGCGAGCACGTAAACACGTTTGGGCAAAACGCAGCCGCGCTTAGTGTGACCGCGCTGCTGATTTGCGCCGGAATTGGATTCGGTATCGCGGTGATTTTTCAATCGAGCTGAGCTAGGAGACACGGTGAAGCCAGGAGACGCACATCTGGATGTCAGTGCAGGCGCCCTCGAGGACCGTCCGGACAAGACCTCTCGTCCGGATCTGAAAGATCCGCGTGTCGTGCTTTCGCTTTTGGAGGCCGATCAAGTGGTCGCCGCAAAGCAACGGTCGCATTTTGGCCGTCGCCATTTCTCGCTCGGCGTGCGCATCATGCTCTGGGGCCTGCGCATTTATGTGCTCGTCATGGTGATTCTGGTTCTGATCTCTGCAATTCGTGCCATTCACTCGGCACCGTAGGAGCGGGCGGCCCGATCTCAGGGCTCTAGCTTGCAGCCGGTCTGGGAACGAGGGCAGCCCTAGGGGAAAATTTCGCCGAAATCGATAGACCCATTTCTTCAGGAGGACACCACGACACGGGGCGTGCGGCCGCAACTAGCTGGCAAGAGCCTCCGCCGCGCGGGAGTTATCGCTCTCTTCGCTCTATCAGGACTCGCCCTGGTGCTACTGATTTGGGCCGTCCAAGGCTGGAGCGCGCTGGCCAAGGCGCGGAAACTGAAGAACCCCTTCCCTGCCACGCCCGCTGCGCTCGCAGCCGGGATTGAGGTCTACACGAATCATTGCCGCCGCTGTCATGGGCAGTATGGCGATGGCCGAGGTGAGAAAGCGGCCGAGCTCTCGGTTGCGCCAGGTGACTTCACCAACGCCTCGAAGATGAACCGACTAACCGACGGCGAGCTCTACTGGCAGACCACCTATGGCCGGCGCCCGATGCCCGCCTTCGCACATAAATTGAGCGACGAGCAACGCTGGAAAGTAGTGGACTACATCCGTACGTTCGCGGCGAGCAAAAGGTAAGACTGGTTTTGAAGGAAATCGCCGGATTCTCATTTTTCCACGCGAATCGCGTGTCTCGGCGCGGCGCGAACAATCGCATTGCGGAATTTTCGCTCATCGGCAAAGGAGAGATTCCTGGTCATCTCATTCCGAACGAACTTGATGAACGCTTCCATCTCCGATTGCATCTCGCTCATCTTGTCGCGCATGTTGAGGATGATTTCGATGCCCGCCAGATTCACCCCGAGTTCGCGCGTCAGATTCAGAATCACTTCCAGCCGTTCGAGATCTTCGTCCGTGTAGAGGCGCGTGTTTCCCTGCGAACGCGAGGGTTTTAGCAGCCCCACGCGTTCGTAAAGACGGAGCGTCTGCGGGTGCAGTTTGTACAACTCAGCTACCGCGCTAATCATGTAGCCGGCCTTCGCCTTTTTTCTGGCCCGCGGTGTCATGGTCGTTCCTTGCGGATGCTCACACCGCCGCAAGCGTAAAAATATCGTGCCGCGGATCTTCCTGGTCGAGCTTACTGAGCTCCCTCAAGAGATTCCGCACGCGCTCATCCTCCGGCTTCGGCACCACTACCTGCACCTCGATAATTTGGTCGCCGCGCTTGCCCGGATGACGCACCGAAGGGGCGCCCTTTTCGCGCAACCGCAACCGCTTGCCGCTATTGGTGCCCGGCGGAATGCGCACCTGGGCCCGTCCATCGATTGTGGGCACCTCGACTTTCGCTCCGAGGGATGCCTCGCTCACGGTGATGGGCACGACCGTATAGAGGTCGTCACCGCGGCGCTCGAAAAACGGATGCGGCTGTACGTTGGTGATGATGTAGAGGTCGCCCGGCGGGGCACCGCCTGTTCCCGCATTGCCGTGTCCGGCTACGCGCACGCGCGAACCGGTCTGTGCGCCCGGCGGGATACGCACATCGAGAGTCTCAACACGTTGCACGCGCCCCTCGCCTCCGCAATTCCGGCACACGTTGCGCAGTCTGCCCGTGCCGCCGCAGCGCGAGCAGGTAATCTGGAAGCGCATTTTCCCGCTCACTTGGGTCACCTGGCCCGAGCCGTTGCATGTCGGGCAGACTTTTTCCTCTCCCGGCGCGACACCCGACCCGTGGCAAACATTGCACACATCCAGCCGCGTGAAACTCAGCTTCTTCACGGTTCCGTGCATTGCTTCGGCGAAGGTGATGTCGATCTGATATTCGAGATCGCTGCCTGGTTCGCGTTCGGGCGCATGTGCCGCCGTGGCGCCGCGGAAAAATTGACTGAACAGATCGCGGAAACTTGTGCCCCCAGTTCCCGGAGCACCGCCGAAGTCGAAGCCGCCAAAGTCGAAACGAATATCTTCGGGCGACACTCCGCCACCGTATGCTGCGCCAGCGCCCGGAGCGCCGCCTGCACCCGGCGCACTAAATCCGAACTGGTCATACATCTGCCGCTTCTTCGGATCCGAAAGAACTTCATAAGCTTCCTGAATCTGCTTGAATTTCTCTTCCGCGGACTTATCGCCGGGGTTGAGATCGGGGTGATATTTGCGCGCGAGCTTGCGGTAAGCGGCGCGGATGTCCTTTACGCTCGCTTTTCGCGAAACCCCCAGCAACTCGTAGTAATCGGTCTTGGTCGTTGTTGCCATAGGTTCACAATCTGTCTTCGGCCGTTGACTTGAACTCTTAGTCAACCATCGACGCTTTCACAATTTGGCCCAGCGCGCGTTCCATTCCGCTAGTTCTTGCGCCTCGCGCGCGAGTACTTCCTTTTTTTCGCGTTGGCCCTCGGACCGCATGGCCATCGCGGCTTCTTTTTGATTGGCCCGCTCCATCCAGCGATCAATCAAAGCGATTTTCTGCTCGACGGTGGCCGGATCCGCTTTGAAGCGCAGGAACGTACCGGTGATTTCAATCGATCGGGGAGCAAAATCGGGCGGGACCTCCAGCTGCGCGTCATAAAAAAGTCGCCGCCAATCGCCCGAAGGCGACTCGTTGATTGAGAGCTGCACCATGTAGTAGTTGTCGCGAACCTTCTGCACCGCCTGTGGCGGGCCCGCCCGCCGGATGTTGCTCATCAGTTCAGCTCCGAAAACTCGCAGGGGCGCTCGCTTAAGCGAACGCCCCTACAGTGTAGGCAATCCACGGGACCGCTTAGTTCGGCTTTTTCGACTCGTCGACGTCTACGAATTCGGCGTCGACTACATCGCCGTGGCCGCGATTCGGACCAGACTCTTGGCCCGGTGCACTGCCGCCCGGTGTGCCTGCTCCTGGGGCAGCCGCTCCGGCCGCCTGTTGCGCCTTGTAGAGCGACTCGCCCAAGTGATGCAGCGCTTTGGTCAGGCTATCGGAGGCGCCATTGAGTCTGTCCACACCGCCTTCGTTCAGCGCCCGGCGTGCATCTTCGATAGCCGCTTCCGCAGCCTTCACGTCGCCTTCGCTGAGCTTCTCGCGGTTCTCCTTGATCAGCTTCTCGCCCTGGTAGATGAGACTGTCGAGTTTGTTCTTGGCCTCCACCTCCGAGAGGCGCTGCTTATCCTCGGTCGCGTGCGACTCGGCTTCCTTCCGCATGCGCTCAGCTTCTTCCTTGCTCAAGCCGGTCGAAGCCGTGATAGTGATCTTCTGCTCCTTGTTCGTCGCGCTGTCCTTCGCCGAAACATTCAGGATGCCGTTCGCGTCGATATCGAAGGTGACTTCGATCTGCGGCAATCCTCGCGGCGCAGGTGGAATTCCGATCAGATGGAACTTCCCAAGAGAACGGTTGCCGCTCGCCACAGGCCGCTCTCCTTGCAGCACATGGATCTCAACCGAGGTCTGGTTGTCCGCTGCAGTTGAGAAGATTTCCGACTTGCGCGTGGGGATCGTCGTGTTGCGCGGAATCAGCACGGTCATCACGCCGCCGAGTGTTTCGACGCCCAAGGAAAGCGGCGTCACGTCCAGCAGCAGAATGTCCTTTACTTCTCCGCCAAGCACTCCGCCCTGAATGGCAGCGCCGACCGCTACCACTTCATCGGGGTTCACGCCCTTGTGCGGCTCTTTCCCGTTGAAGAGGTTCTTCACGATATCGACAACTCGCGGAATGCGCGTCGATCCCCCAACGAGGACCACTTCGTCGATCTTTTCCGGGCCGATGCCCGCATCGGAGAGAGCCTGCTTCACCGGACCCACGGTCCGCTGCAGCAAGTCTTCCATCAACTGCTCGAGCTTCGACCGCGTGAGCTTTACGGACATGTGCTTCGGGCCGGACGCATCTGCCGTCAAGAACGGCAGATTGATCTCGGTCTCTTGCAATTGCGACAGCTCGATCTTGGCCTTTTCCGCCGCTTCCTTCAGGCGTTGAATGGCCATGCGATCCTTACTCACGTCGACGCCCTGGTCCTTTTTGAACTCCGCCACCAGCCAGTCCACGATTCTCTGGTCGATGTCGTCACCGCCGAGGTGGGTATCGCCGTTGGTCGACTTCACTTCGACGACGCCCTCGCCCACTTCGAGGATGGAAATATCGAAAGTGCCGCCGCCAAGGTCATAGACGGCGATGGTCTCTTCTTTTTTCTTGTCGAGCCCGTAGGCCAGCGCCGCCGCCGTCGGTTCGTTGATGATTCGCAGCACTTCGAGACCGGCAATCTCGCCTGCCTGCTTGGTGGCCTGCCGCTGACTGTCGTTGAAATAGGCCGGGACGGTGATGACCGCCTTGGTCACCTTTTCGCCGAGGAAATCCTCCGCGGCGGCCTTCAGCTTCTGCAGAATCATTGCGGAAATTTCCGGAGGACTGTATGACTTGCCGGAAATTTCGACACGCGCGTCATCGTGCGGACCCTTCACTACTTTGTAGGGTACGCGCTTGATCTCGTCGGCCACTTCGTCATAGCGACGGCCCATGAAACGCTTAATCGAATAAACCGTGTTTTCCGGGTTGGTGATCGCCTGCCGCTTGGCTACCTGGCCAACCAAGCGCTCCCCGCTCTTGGTGATGCCGACGACAGATGGAGTCGTTCGGCCACCCTCCTGGTTCGGGATGACAACAGGTTCGCCTCCCTGCATCACAGCGACGACCGAGTTGGTCGTGCCCAGGTCAATGCCGATAATCTTGCTCATGTGAATCAGCTCCTAAAATGGTCGTCCTGCTACGGCTGGACAGCGCCCTGCCGTTACGACCTCCCTAGAATACACATTGAGTGTGTTATTGTCAAGTTTTCTATGCGTCCTTATTCAGCTGAAATACAAAGACTTAAATGCGCGGATGGGTCTAGCACCGCCCCGAGCCCAAGGGTCAAAGGAGACGGCGTCAGGGCCACATCCGCGGCGAGCGTCCGGGCTTGTTGTCGGGCTTTTCCCGCGACCAAGGCCGCTGCTTTTGTGAATCAGATTGTTCTAGCAGAGAAACCCGGGCCGCGGCTCCCACATTCTGCGCTCAATCCGCGTTACAATGGATCATTCCGCGTCGTATAGCTGATTACTGATGAGGGGGACGATTTGAATCAGGCATTCAGTCGATTGCTCGCGCTATCCGTTTTTCTCCTGGCCCTAGCGGCGCTGACGCTGGTCAGTCGTGCACAGTCTGCCGGTAGTACAAAATCGGACCCGCCGGCGAAATCGGCCACCAAAAAGATCACTGGCCCATCGAAAGGTGCCGCCGCAGACACTGTTGCCGAAGGGCCCATCAACAAGAGCTACGGTTCCCGCGGCGCTCCGATCAGATTGGACGTGTTCACCGACTACCAGTGCCCTTCGTGTCGCAGCTTTTACGAAGGGACGCTCAAGTACCTGATCGCTAGCGATTACATCACGAACGGAAAGGTCTATCTCGTCCACCACGACTTCCCGCTTCAAGCGCACACGTATTCAGGCCTTGCTGCACGCTGGGCTAACGCCGCCGCAAAAATCGGCCGCTTCGCTGAAGCAGAAGCTGCTTTGTACGACAATCAAGACGCTTGGCAGGCCAATGGAGACATCGCTAAGTACATCGCGGCGGCCATGCCTCCGGCAGATTTCAAGCGGGTCGAAGCATTGGTGAAGGGCTGCGAGTCACCCGCGCCGCAGTCAACCGGGGACAAATCGAACCCGCTCGCCAAGGATTCGCGTCCTTGCTCGTTTGATTACGCCGTTGCCGACGATATCGAGCTTGGCTATAAGGTCCCGGTCCAAGCAACCCCGACTTACGTGATCACCAATAAAGGTCAGAAGCTGCCGGCCGGATCAGGCGTGGTTTCGTGGCCCATATTGAAGCAATTCTTCGATTCTCTGCTGAGCCAGTAGCTCGCTTCCTTGCCGGGAAAATGGGGATGAATGTGCTGGGTTGGTTGTTGACCGAGCTCGCCACATACGGGTACTGGTTGATTCTCGCAGGCGTGATCGCCACCTTCTGCGTCCGAAACTCGGAAAATCGCCGGCAGCTAGTGCGAGTTCTCTTGATGGCTGGCGGGGTGATTGTTGGTTCGATATTTCTCGCCGCAGCCTATGGAAAGATGAAACCGCTGCCCGGCTTGGATTGGTCGTGGGCGTCCATTCAAGCGTCGATTGCCTTCTTCGCCATGCAGGTGGAGTCTTATCAGCTTCTCTCTCCACAAGGCTCGAATATGCTCGCTCATCTGCTTCCCTTTGCTGAGCTGTTTCTGGGGCTCTGGCTGGTGAGCGGTATCGGACGGCGCTTCTCCGGGATCGTCGCCAGCTTGGCACTGTCCGGATTCATCATCGCGATTATCTCGGCCTACCTGCGCGGCTTGAAAATTGACTGCGGCTGCGGCATCGGACCTCCCGAACAAGCTGGCCCGGCGGCTTTGCTTCGTGACGGTCTGAAGTTCCTTCTGCCCGCTCTGCTCGTCACTGTCGGCGCATTCTGGATGCGTCGCCAGCCGCGGGCGACCCCTGAAGGGCTTCAGGTTTGAATGTTGCTCCCCGCCTGCATAGCCCGGCATTACCGTGATCGGCGTTCGGCCCGTTTCGCGCACGGAACCTCAAAGCCATGCGCCCGCGCGCTCTCTAAGACACGCCCAGCGCATTTGGCTCAACGTAAAAGACTCATCGCAGCTGCTCATGGCGCAAACCTATGGGGCGGTCCTGCTTGTCGCATCGAGGATGCCGGCGGTTAGCCCCAGCGGTCAATCGCCGTTTTGGGCTACCGTCACGTTTGGAGACAGGTTGCGGAGGTAACGCCAGGGGTTCACCGGCGTGTTGTAAATGCGGACTTCGTAGTGCAGATGCGGGCCCGTCGAGCGGCCGCTATCGCCTTCATAGCCGATCACATCGCCCGCCTTGACGCGCGCCCCGCCTTGAATAGCGAAGCCGGAGAGGTGTCCATACCACGTGGTTACGCCAAAACCGTGATCGATAATGATCAGCCGTCCGTATCCCGCTCGCTGCTCGACCGTCTCGGCGATGCCGTCAGCAGTGGCGCGAACAGGGTCTCCATAGCGAGAGGCGATATCCATACCTGAGTGAAACGCGCCTTCACCGCTGAACGGATCGAGTCGCTCCCCAAATACTCCGGTGATCCGCCCGACCACAGGCCACAGAGTCGGCGAAACTCCCAAGCTGCTCAAGTCCGCCACCGGGAGCAACCGCATCCCGACGCTTGACATGGACAGGGTGGTCACATTTCTCTCAAGATAGCTGAATTCGTTCATAGAAGCTTGATACTGCGCCTCATCGGGCGTGGCGTTGCCGTCATTTACACCAAACGGCGTCTGGCTAAAGCGCGTGATCCCGTATGCCATGGCCACTTCCCCAGCCAGCGACTGCAGCGAATTCAAACGCTGATTGGTATCGGAGACTTGGCTCTGCAGGCGTGTGTACTGCTGCTTCAGGGACTCCTGTTCACGCCGCAGTGAGTTGTAACTGGCGGCCTTCCAGAGCATACGTGAGTAGGAACCCATGCCCGCCACAATCGTAATGCCGCCTACAACCGCAAGCACTCCAAGCAGATGCAGGACATAGAAAGGGACGTGTACTCGTCTCAGCGCGCCAGAGGCGCTCGAGGCAATAAAAAAGGTGTAAGACTTACCCTTCATTGTCTTAAGTTCGCTTCCAATATGATCGCTGCTATCGGTCGGGCTGAAGCCGCGCGCCCATTTTCGCGGCTCGCCGCACCACTTAGAACGACTGCTTCGACTATGAGTTTGAACCGAGAGCCCTGGTCCGAAACTCGACGGATTGTATTGACTTCAGCCCTGGGCGTCAACCCCGTTCTGCCGTCTGGCATGGCCCTCCGGCGCTCGCTTCCGAATCCGAGGGCTTCTATAATCCAGGGTACTTAAAAGTCTACCTGAGGCACTGGCGGACGCACAAGCTGTCCGGAGGTACAGGATGCCACCCGAGGATCAACTGATCTGGCGAATCGCTGCCGCACTCGGTTCGAGCGGCCCGAGCGCCTTTGCCAACCTCGTCGTGGGGATCGGCGATGACGCAGCTGTCATCTCGACCGGGAGCGGCACCCAATGGGCCCTGAGTTGTGATTGCTCTCTGGAAGGCGTCCACTTCCAAGCGGATCTACATCCCTCCGATTCGGTCGGTTATAAGGCACTTGCCCGTGCCACAAGCGATCTTGCCGCCATGGGCGCCAAGCCGCGATTCTTCCTGCTCACCCTGGCCCTTCCTAAGAGCCGCACCGGCGAATGGCTCGATCAGTTCCTCGTCGGACTGCGGCGCGCCGCGCGCCAATTCGGGATGAGGCTCATCGGCGGCGACACCACGCGGAGCCGCGCCGTTTTCGTCAGCATTACGGTTGTCGGCGAGAACCCCGGCCGGGGAGCGATCAGGCGATCCGGGGCCCGCCCGGGTGATCGGATCTACGTGAGTGGCGGCAACTTAGGGGCGGCTCAGCTGGGATTACTGCTGCTTAAAACAGGTGCGGCGATCCAGCCGCGGCCAAAGCAAGCGAAAGGGTCTAGCAGATTGCTCTCATCCGCGCTCCAAGCGCACTTACATCCGCAGATTCGCGTCGACTTGGGAGCGTTTTTAGCCCGCCATCAAGTGGCCTCGGCCATGATTGACATCTCAGATGGGCTGTCGAGCGACCTCGCCCGACTCTGCGCGGCGAGCCGAGTCGGTGCGCGCGTCTGGGCCCAAAGCATACCCTGCGTCGAGCTGCCGGTCGGTCCGAAAACTGCGGGTCACCTACCCGGCGGGCTCAATCGGCTCCAGCTGGCTCTCGATGGGGGCGAGGACTACGAGCTGCTCTTCACCGTACCGCCCGAGAACGAGAAACGGCTCAGACGGGCGCCTGGATTTGCCAAACTGACGCAAATCGGTGAAATCGTCCCCGGTCGCCGAGCAATACTAGTCGACACGCGTGGTCGCGAGAAACCAGTCTTGGCCGCCGGCTGGGATCCTTTCCGCGGCAGGTAGTCGCCTCAGGCTACTGCGCCGGAGTCTCGGTTGAGGGACTGGCGGCCTGCTCGGTCGCCGGCAGAATCTGGGACGCTTTGGCCGGAACCGGCGGCACCACCGATGCCGAAGGAGCCACGGCTGACTTAGAGGGCGACGGTGTTTGTGGCTGCCCGTTCTGTGTCGTCGTCAAGCCCTGCTCGGCGGCGTCCGCGGGAGGGGCGGTGTCAGGCGTGTCGACCCGCACCAGATGTGCCGGCACCTGCTTTTCCAGCGGCACGACATTTTGAAAATCCTCCACCGGCATGCCCTGCATGGCCGCCTCGAGGAACTCCAGCCAGATCGGCAGGGCCACGCGGGCGCCCGTTTCTTTCTTGCCGAGCGACTGGCCGGGGTCGTCGTTGCCCACCCACACACCCGCCGTGATTTCAGGCGTAAAACCGATGTACCACGCGTCGGTGAAATTGTTGGTTGTGCCTGTCTTGCCTGCTGATGGCCTGCCCAACTCTTTTGCGCGCACGCCCGTTCCAAATTGCACGACTTCCTCCAGCATGGCAGTCATCGTGCGCGCCGCATCGGGAGGAATCACGTCGGTTACCGTGGGACGGGCCTCCTCCAGCACCGATCCTTCATAGGATGTCACTCGCTTGATGAAATGCGGCTCCATGTGAATGCCGTCGTCAGGAAATACGCTGAAGGCCGACACATGCTCGATTGGAGTCAAATCGGCTGCGCCGAGAGCCAAGGGCAAATAGGGTGGCAGCGGACTGCTGATCCCAAACTTGCGGCAGAGACTGATCGTATTCTCAATTCCGATTTTGTCGAGAATTCGCACAGCGGGAATGTTGCGCGAATCGGCCAGGGCGCGTCGCAGAGTGATGCGGCCTTCGAATTTCTCGTCGTAGTTGTGCGGCGAGTATAGCTGTCCCCCGCTGCGGTAGCTAACCGGCTCGTCCACCACCGTATCGAACGGAGACAGGCCCTGTAGGATGGCCTCTGCGTAGACGTATACCTTGAACGAGCTGCCCGTCTGCCGCATCGCTTGCGTCGCGCGATCGAACTTCGATTCCTGGAAGTTGTAGCCGCCCACCAGCGCTTTGATTTCGCCCGTGGCGTTATCGATCGCCACCAATGCCGCTTGCGCCGCCGGCTCTTGCTCCAATTCCACCTGCGCAGAGGTGCCCACAATATCCTTGATCTCTACGATCACCAGATCACCAGGCTTCACCAGTTCGGTGACTTCTTGGTGTCCGGTCCAGGCAAAATCTTGAGGCGTGAGCAGCGCGTGAAAAGGACCAATCTTGATCCACGCGAAGCTCGGCTGTGCCGCCGTGACCAGCCCGCTGACGTAATCGCCTTTTTCTAGCGGGCCGCGCCAGTCGTCACTCTGATATTTGTCGAGCGTCCCTAGATTTTCGGTGAGGATGTTGTGCAGGTGCCCGCGCCAGCCGTGACGTCGATCATAGGCGTGCAAGCCGTCGCGCACCGCCCGATCGGCGGCTTTTTGCATTGCCACGTTCAGGGTGGTATTTACGCGGAGCCCCTGCTCGTGAACGGCGGTTGTGCCGTAGGTGTGCTCCAGATACTGGCGAATCTCCTCGACGAAATACGGCGCGAGATCGTTCCTCAACGATTCGATATGCAACCCAAGGAGCTGCTTGCTCGCCTTCTGTTCTTGGGCCGCAGTGATCTTGCCGTCGTGCTCCATCAGCGACAGAACCAGGTTTCTCCGCGCCAGCGCCCGATCCGGATGGGTAATCGGCGAATACACTGGGCCGCGAATAATCGCCGCAAGCAGGGCGGCTTCAGGAAGGGTCAGCTCACCGACCGGTTTGCTGAAATAATATTCGGACGCCGCCTCGAAGCCGTAATTCCCCGAGCCGAGATAAATCTGATTGCAGTACATTGTGAAAATCTGATCTTTCGTGTAATGCCGCTCGATTTCGATGGCCAGGATGGCTTCCTGCATCTTGCGATGGAAGCTTCGGTCCGAACGGTCGAGGAACAGCCCGCCGGCAAGCTGCATCGTAAGCGTGCTGGCGCCCTCCGCTTTGTGATGGCTGAGTAGGTCATGCCAAGCCGCGCCCAGAACACGCGGGAAGTCGATGCCCCAGTGCTGTTCAAAGTGCTGGTCCTCGGTTGAAAGAATCGCCTCGTGCAGAACTTTCGGTATTTGGTTGTAGGTGAGAAGAATGCGCCGCTGCAGGGCGAACGTGCCGATGGATTGTCCATCGTCCGCGTAGAGTTCGGTCTGCACTTCAGGACGGTAATCTTCGAGCGCGTGAATTTCCGGCAGGTCGCTGGAATAAACGAAAAGAAGTCCCACCGCCGCGCCCAGTCCAATTGCGCAAATCAGGAGAAAAACGAAAGCGAGGCGCCCCAGCAGGGTGCCTCCGCCAATCTTCATCGTTGCCCGGTAAAATCTCTCTTCCACGCCGAAACCATTCTATCGCACTGCGGCCGCAGAGTCGGGCCCGTCAGCAGCCGCCTGGTTCGGCTATCCCGCCGCATGCGGAGCGGCCTGGCAGGCCAGGCTGGATAGGTGCCGGGAACCACCCGGGTAGGGCTGGCTTTGGTGCTTGATCACCCTTCGGCGCCCGCACGCAATCAGCCCATTAGGGCCGAGCCGAACCTGGTGACGCGCAGGCTCAGGCCAATTTAGGCGAGGGCTCTTTTCAGGCGCTTGGTGGTCTTGACCAGCTGGCGCTTGAGGGCGTCGATCTGCTTGGCGATCTCCTCGAGCTCTTCTCTTGCGGCGACACCCGCTTTCGCCACTTTGTGCGCGGTGCGGTCCGCCTTGCCCAGGGCCGTTCCGATTTTCACCGCCGCCTTGTTCAACCTGTCGTTTTTCGCCACTTGACGTCCTCCTTGCCTAGCCGTCGCGCCCATCTGGCCCTGCCCCCAGATTCCGCTCCAGGTTCCCGCCATGGTCAATGGCAGAGAGAGCGAGCGCCGAAAGGATTTCAGAACTCGAGATCGCAGCTTCTAAAAGAGCCGACTGCATCGGCCGCTGCTCATCGGCGCGATTCAGGCGCTAGCCGGAGTGCAGAATTCGTTGAACACGCGCACAAGAGTAGCGGCGATCGCCAGGGGATCGCTATTTTCGATGTCACGTCGCTCCATCATGAAGGCGAGCTTGCCGTCACGCATCAGCGCAATGGAAGGCGAGGACGGCGCATAAGGGGTGAAATATTTTCGCGCCTGCGCAGTCGCTTCGGGATCCTGGCCCGCAAAAACGGTCACCAGAACTTCCGGGCGAGCCTTATTCATCACGGCGCGCGCAATGGCAGGACGCGCTTTGCCCGCCGCGCACCCGCACACGGAATTGACCACCACCAGCACCGTGCGCTTCTCTTGCCCAAGCAAGCCCTCGACCTGCTCGGGTGTCCTCAGTTCGCGGAAACCAACGCGCGTCAGTTCTTCTCGCATCTCCCGAGCGAATTCTTCAGGAATCATGGCCGCTCCTCTAAGTTTAACCGCTCAACTAAGGCAAAATATATCATGAACACTATCCTAGATCGCAGGTTGAACTCTGCTGGGCCTCCACCGGCCACTGCGGGTCACTCGTTGATCAGGAAGGTGGACATCTCGTCGAAAAACGCGCGTAGCACGTGATCGACTTCCGCGGGCAGTGTCGCCTCGGTAATCGCGTTGTTCATGAGCCGCATCCAGCGGTCCCGCGCAGACCGATCGATGCGAAACAAAAGATGCCGTGCTCGTAGACGTGGATGACCACGCTGCTGGATGTAACGTTCTGGGCCGCCAAAACGATAGATCAGAAAATCGCGGAGGCGCTGCTCGGCAGAGGCTAGGTCATGGGCAGGATACATCTTGCCGAGGATCTCATCGTACGGCACTTGGCGATAGAACGCGCCAACCAGGCGAGTAAAACCTTCCTCGCCAATCGTGGAGAAAATTTGGGCCTCGTCCATACCTTCAGATCAACTCCCCGACAGCAAGGTGCCGTAGCCGGGCGCACGCCCGCTCAGGCCGAGTAGGCGAACGCCCGCCCAGAGTGCATGCGGCAGGCTCGACACGACGGGTACCGCAGAACGCTGTTCGAGGGGCGCGAGAATCTCCAGCGTCTTCAGCGCGCCGCAAGAAATCAGGATTGCGTCGGCCTTGGGCGCGCTCTTCCAAACGTTGGTACTGAATTCGAGCAACTCGTCTTGGGTTACCGGCGGGCGATCCTCGAAGCGTTCGATGCCCATGCCCCTCATGGCGAGGATCTCAAAACGCGATTCGTCAAGGAAAGTTTCAAGACGCCGATTCACTTCTTCATTGTAGGCGGTAGCGACTGCGAGGCGATGGCCGCCCACGGCTTGCAGACCAGCGATGATGGCGGTGCTCATGGTCGTGACCGGCAAGCGCGTCGCTTTCCCGATGCTGGTCTGAAGCTGTTCATTGAATCGGGTGCCTTTGTAAAACGTGAGTGATGTACCCATGACACAGATCGCATTTGCGCCTTGCGCGGCGAGCTGCACTGCGGCGGGGACAATCCGCTCGACGACTTGGTCGTAGCCTTCCGGCGTCATGCGTTCGAGACCGACGCCGGTGGCGAGGAATCGCACGCCGGAGGGATACAGTAGGCGCGCCTCGGGCGGCACGGGAGTGTTCGTCGGAGGAAAAATCATGCCGAGCACGGGATCAGCGGCAACCTCGGCGCCGGCGCTCAGCGCGGTGAACACAGAGCTCAGGGCGGCAACCTGGAGGAATTCGCGCCGCGATTTCGGTGCCAGTCGCATCTCGCGCCTCTACTTTATGCCCAGCAGCTGGCAGGCGTTCTTGTAGTAGAGCTTCTCACGGTCTTCCGTCAAAATATCGAGTGAATCGATCACCCGAATCGTCTCGCGAATGTACATGGGACCGCCTTCAGGATCAAATGGCGCGTCGGACGCAAAAAGCACATGATCGACTCCGTAAAAGTCGAGTGCGCAAGCAAGCGCCGATTTCGAGCCAAACGTGGCAGTGTCTGCGTAAAACATTTTGAAGTAATCGAGCGGACGCTTTTTGAGCTCCTTTAGCAGCGGACGATAATCGACGTTGGAGGTTCGCGCTCCGAGCTGATCCCAGCCGGCTCCAACGCGTCCTTCGAAAAACGGAATCATGCCGCCGGCGTGGTGAATGATGAACTTCAGGTTCCCCATCTCGTCGAACATTTTCGAGAAAACAATCCGCGCCTGTGCGGCGCTCGATTCGTACGGCCAGCCGAGGGTCCACCAGATCTCATACAGTGAAAGCTGCTCGGTTGGATAGTCTGGAAAGTTAGCCGTACGCGCGGGATGGATCCAGATCGGCTTTCCGAGCTTTTCTACTTCGCGGAAGACTGGCCGAAATTCGGGAGCGTCCAGCGGCTTGCCCGCGACATTGGAATAGATCTGAATGCCACAGGCGCCCAAATCTTTCACGGCCCGGCGCGCTTCTTCCACCGCAGCATCAGGATCGCGCATGGGGACCGACGCGATAAAGCTCGGGAAGCGATCCGGATATTGGCGGCAGAGTTCGGCCATGCCGTCGCTGCCGATGCGTGCCAGGTCGCGCCAGGCCGCACGCTCGCCAGCGGCATCGGGAGGAGGCGAGGCCAGCGAGAGAATCTGCTGGTAGCCTTCGAAAAGGTCCATCACTTGAAAGCGGCGATCGAGACTCGTCATCATCGGAACCGCTTCGCTGCGGCGATGCATGTCTTTCATTTCCCCCGTGGTTTTCAGCAGCGCCTGGTGAAACGCCTTCGGCCAAATGTGCGTGAAGACATCGAGTTTTCTCATTTCACCAACCCCAAGCCGGCGATGACCGGCGGTGCGAACGATAACCCAAACGCGTCGCTTTCGGACGCCCTACCAGGGGTCCGAGACATCATTCCTTCCCAGGTAGGTGCCGGTATGCTCATCGTGTCGACCAATGACGAGCTCTACAGAGCGCTGTGCGCAGCGCTCTAGAACCTCTTCTCCGCCGGCTTTTCGGCGCATCTCAACGAGTTTTGCGACCATCTCTGGAATCCAGCGCTGCGCATCGGGCGAAGCGACGGTGCGATCAGCCAATGCAGTAGGGGCACTGCCGGGATCGAGAGCGAACGCCGTGATTCCATAGTCTTTCACTTCAACAGCGAGCAGTTGCATGAGCCGGGCTTGCGCGGTCTTGCCCATGCAGTATGCGGAGAGCATCGGCGATACCATTTTCGCTCTGGGTGACACGATGGTGATCAGACAGCCCTGGCGGCGCTCCTTCATTTGCGGCAGGACGGCACTGATAAACAGAAACGGCGCGCGGAGGTGGACCTCTTGCGCCGCCCACCACTCATCGGGGTCCAGGATACCGATGGGTCCGAAGGGACCCGGCACCCCGGCGTTGTTCACCATGATGGTGACCGGACCAAGCTGGCGATTGGTTTCGCCGACGACCCGCGCGACATCCGTGCGATTTGTGGCATCGCCCGGGATGGCCAGCGCGCGTCCACCAGTAGATGCGATTTGGGCGACCGTCTCCTCCAACAGGGCTTGTGTCCGCGAGGTCACGGTGACCGCCGCTCCTTCAGCGGCGAACCGCGTCGCGATGGCCCGGCCAAATCCGCCACCAGCGCCGGTGACGATGGCTACGTGATTTGCAAGCAATCCCATGTCGAGACTGTTTTCGTCCTACGAAAAGCGGAGAGTCCACGCGGCAAGAAGGCGGCCCCGGCGGCCTTGCGCGACCCTCCCAAAGCTGAATTACTGAAGCTCTTCGGCTGGC
>Ga0306922_10002747_pt1 | contig 16354 bp, 20 predicted proteins | sample sta12Cox44000082_FD_203758 | JGI IMG/M metagenome (GOLD analysis project Ga0306922, IMG submission 203758) | Lab enrichment of tropical soil microbial communities from Luquillo Experimental Forest, Puerto Rico - statoxic.12C.oxic.44.000.082 (v2)... | ecosystem: Environmental > Terrestrial >... | reverse complement strand
GCTCGTCATGCGAAGACTCTTATTCATGATGTCGAGACTATAATGTGCGCCGCGCGCCGAACCACCCGATTTCCAACAAAGAGAGCGGCCGCCCGTTTTACCGGACGGCCGACACGTCGCCTCAGAAATAAACCGCGTCAGGCTTGCGGCTGCGGGCCGCCGGCGCCGTCCTGCGGTTGCGCGCGGTTGCGCCGCTCGGCCATAAACGCATCGAACTCGGTCTTGTCCTTGGCGACTCGCAGCCGGTCGAGAAACTCGCGGAACTCGCGCTGCTCCTCCTCGAGCCGCCGCAGTGTCTCGGCGCGATAGTCGTCGAAGGCGCGGTTGCCGCTCGACGGAGGCCTGTTGCTCCACCAGCCGCCGCAGCCCGCGGCGTCCATCCTGGCCCGCGCGCGATCCATCTTCTCCTGCATGCGGTCCATTTTGTTCTGCCAACGGCTCATGCCGTGATAGCCGCAACCCATGCGTCCGCTCCCGATGATGAAGGCGAGCATCACAAGGCCCAGCGGCCACCACCAGACGAAGCTCAAGATCATCAGCAAGATCCAGGCCGGTTTGCCGAATTCGTCGAGTTTGGCTGCAATAGGCATCGGAAGGCTCCCGTGTGAATGTAAATAACATTTACATTGCCAACCCCCGCCTGTCAAGGGACGTCGGGCGTTGGTGGCGGATGCTGTGGTCGGACGCTCGGGCGGAGAAAGATGTAGGGATCAGGCCGGCCGGTCGGAAGCACCGCCACCGGTCGGAATGCCGAGCCCGCGCAGATAAATCAGCACATTCGCCTCAAGGAGCTCCTCGGCCGACATTGGCAAGGTGCGCCGTGCCGCATCGCCGCGGCCGAACAGCGAAGCGATGCCATGCGACATCGCCCAGATGTGCAGCGCCATCATCAACACCGGCGGCCGGCCTTGCGGCGGCATCGACGCGCAGAGTTTTTCCGCGGCGTTGCGCAACACCGCGAAGGCGCGATCGCCGGCGGCGCGCAACTCGGCCGTGGAATCCGGCGCGATGCCGGCTTCGAACATCGCCGAGTAATACGCGGGCTCGGTGCGGGCGAAAGCGAGATAGGCCTTGCCCATGCGATCGAGGGCGGTGAACGCATCGGGCCGGCCGTCTTGCCAGGCTTGCGCCAGCGCAATCTCGAATTGCTCGAAGCCACGCAGCGCGACGTTGCCGAGGAGATCGTCGCGGTCGCGAAAGTGCCGGTACGGCGCCGCCGGGCTGACGCCGGCCCAGCGCGCCGCGTCGGCAAAGGTAAAGCCTGCCGGCCCCTTCTGCGCGATCAATTCTAGCGCGGCGCGAATGAGCGCCTCGCGCAAATTGCCGTGGTGATAGCCGCGCTGCCCGCTGTCGCGACCCTGTTTCCAGCTCATGTAAATGAGCTTTACATTATCAGGCTGAGTCGGTCGAGGTGCCAAGCCTCTCGCGGTCGGCCTGCATGGCGGTGCGCGGCGGTTTTGGATAGCATTCTCATTGTCGGGTTCACGCCGCGATACTCACGGGCGGCTTCATCGCGCCCTGCACGCCGGAGTAACCCGCATGACCGGCAAAAGGCCTGCGCAAGGGCCGAGCTCAGACATGAAAGCGGAGGAAGCCCATGAACATCGACCGTCGTCACTTGGTCCTGCCCGCCGTTGCCGTCGGCCTGATCGGCGTCGTATCGGCCTTGGCGGCTTCGCCTGAAGAAGATGCCGTCGCCAAGAACCTCGAGGCGTTCCGCGCGGCCCAGATCGCGGCCGACGCCAAGGCATTCGACGTGCTATGCGCGGCGGAGCTCAGCTACAGCCATTCCGATGCACGCGTCGAGGACAAGGCGACCTTCATCGCCAACGCCACCAAGGGCAAATCGAAATTCCTGGTGCTGGAATATTTGGACCCGCAAATCCGCGTGGTCGGTCCCGCCGCAATCGTGCGGTTCCACTGGGTGGCCGAAAGCCAGTCGGCTGCCGACGGCACCAAATCCAAGACCAACCTTCATATCCTGATGAACTGGCAAAAGCAGGGCTCGGATTGGAAGCTCTTGTCCCGCGCGTCGACCAAGCTCTGATGGCGCGCGCGTACCGGAGTACAGCCGGAAAACGGAAGGTCAATCGCCGGGCGGCGCACCAACGCGGACTATTCGATCACCTCGTCGGCGCGTCGCAGGAGGGATTCCGGCACAGTCAATCCAAGAGTCCTGGCGGTCTTGAGGTTGACGACGAGCTGATACTTGGTCGGCAATTGGGCCGGCAGATCGTCGGGTTTGCTCCGCGGAAGATGCGATCGACGTAGGACGCCGCCTCCGCCGAGAAACCTATAATGACACCGATGCGCCGTATGCGCTCGGATTGCGCGGAAACTCCCGACGGCCAAGAAGCCGCCGGTACCAATGGTGCCGTGGTGAAACCCGACCGAACTCGCGGCGCTTCATCCGTCGCCCTGACTAACGATCGCGCCAAATCCGCCCCAACCTAGCACGGCCCAAAATGTCATAAGTGTGTGACAGAAAGCGCGGCGTTCCGAACACGCGCTGGAGCCTAGACGTTCCCCTTGAGGACGCGCCTTCGCCGAATCTATTGAGGCTCCATCATCGCCCGAACCTCCGGCCAAGCTTCCGCGCCACGAGACTTCATCAGCCGCAGATAATCCGCGTTCTCCCACTTGCGGATGCCTTCGTGGAAGCTCGGCCGGGCTTTGATCCGCCTGTACCAGTCGACGACCTTCGGGCGGCTGTCGATCATGCCGAGGATGTTCAAGTGCTCGAGCCGCGCGATCGCCGGCGTGAACGCCGTGTCGGCGATGGTGTATGGGTCGCCGGCAAGCCAGGCGTGCTGCGATAGCGCCTGCTGCATCTCATCGAGCAACTGCTCCATCCGCGCGACGGCAACGCGAAAGTGCATCGACTGAAGGCCCTTGTCGATGACGTCGCGGCGCCGCTCGCGCTTGAACATGTTCGGCACCTGCTCGAGCAGCTTTTTGCCGGCCTCGCCGCGATCGATGTATTGCTGCCGGAACGCGATGCCGAAGCTCAGGATGGCGACACAGGAATCGTGGACGTCCTCGTCGAGTTGCTTGGTCCATAACCTGACCTGGGCGCGGCCCATGGCGCCGTTCGGCATGAGCGGCGGATCGGGAAACTGCTCGTCGAGATATTCATTGATGACGTTCGATTCTTGAATGACCGCATCGTCGTGCACCAGGGTCGGCACCACGGCGCGCCGGTTCAGTTCAACGTACCACGGCTGCTGATGCTCGCCGGCGCGCAGGTCGAGATGGCGATTGTCCCATTGCAGTCCCTTTTCGGCCAAGCACAGCCGAACCTTCTGGGCGCAGGCGGACATGTCGTTGTGATAGAGAGCAAGCATCGGCCTGTCCTACTTCGTCCGCGCCGCTGCGGCGGCAAAGACGCCGTAGGCTTGATCGAGCCGCGGCTTGCGCTTGGCCACTTCGGCGCCGACGGCGGTGAGCGATTTCATCAGCTCGGCCAGCTCGTTCGCCGGCAGGCTGATCAGCTCGCCATGCTCGGCCCAGTTCTGCCGCGCCTTGTTGAAGAACTCGACTTCCCAGGGGTTCACTTCGGCGGCGGCCTTGCCGGCATCGGTATCGACGATCTCCTGCAGGTCCTTGGGCAGCGCGTCGAACCATTTCTTGCTCAGGAAGGCCATCGAGAAGATGAACGGCTGATTGATCTCGGTCGCATATTTCGCGGCGTCCCAAAAATGCATCGTCGAGATCACCGTCATGGCCAGGATGGAGCCGTCGATGGTGCCCTGCTGAAGCGCCGGCAGCACATCGCCCAAGGTCATGGCGACCGGCGAGGCGCCGAGCGACTTGATCATGTCCTGCTGCATGTCGGCCGCGAGCACGCGGACCTTTTTGCCCTTGAAGTCGGCTAGGCGGCGAAGCGGATTTCGCGCGATGACAAGCGACGGTTGCGCAATGAACAGCGCCGCGCCGTGCAGTCCCTTGTCGGCGCCGAGACCGAGCATGAGCTTGCGCAGCTCAGGATCGTTCACGACGCGGATCTCGTGCGACATGTCGGCGACGAGGCCGGGCGCGGACAACACCTCGTAGCGCTCGTCGATCCCGGCCAAGAACTCGGGCGGTCCGACATAGCCTTGGATTTCGCCGAACTGTACGCCCTCGATTTCGCGCGCGATCGCGCCCAACTGGCTTGCCGGATAAACCTCGCCTTTAATGCGGCCGTCGGAATCCTTCTCGACCATGGCGGCAAAGCGCTTGCACCACTCGTGCTGCGATTCGTTGATCGTGGCGGTGCCAAGCTTCATCACATACGGCTTTGCGTCGGCCGCCCATGCTGCATTGGGCGCCGGTACTGGCGACAAGACGAATGCGGCGGCGATCAACGTCAAAAAACCGACGCCATGATTGGCGAGATGCATGATGACTCCTCCCAATTGGACGCGATTTTTGTCGAAGCCCCGGCATTCTATCGAATGGCGCCGGCAAATCGAATTGCGGAAACGACGCATGCCCGATTTCGCCCGGCGGTCGTGCTGCACCGCACTTCGCCGATAGGTCTTGCCAATCGCCCGACGCAAAACGCTGCGAAGCGCAACCGGGGCGTTCGCGGTTCTCAGTCGCCGGACGGCCTCTGTCTGGGCGAACCGATGCGCACCCAATCGGCCTGCATGGCGGTGCGCAGCGGCCTTGGAATCGGCCGCGCCCGGCCGTCGGAAATGAAGGCGACACGGACGTGCGCCTCGACCAGCAACTCCTCGCCGCGTATGACGCGCTGGCGCAAGGTGATGGACGCGCCCTTGACCTCCTCCGGCTCAGTGATGACGTCGAGCACGTCGTCCATGCGCGCGGGTTTTAAGTATTCGATCTTCATCGATCGCACGACGAAGGCATAGCCCGGCGTCTCCTTCGCGGTCTCCTCGAACAGCGCGCGATGGTCGGCGCCGAGAAGCCGCAGATGATTGGTCCGCCCGCGCTCCATGTAGCGCAGATAGTTGGCGTGATAGACGATGCCGGTGAAGTCGGTGTCTTCGTAGTAGACGCGCACGGTGAGCCAGTGACGGCCGTCGCGCATCTCGCCGTCGAGAGGAACGGCCGTCATCGCGCTAACGCCACGGCACGTGCCCGGCCATGGCGTGCTCCCAGTTGCGGCCGTCGAACTCCTTGACCTCGAGCGCCGCGATATCGACGCCGTCGAGGCAGCGCACATTGACGTCGATTTTGTCGGGATCGGAGCGCGGCACGTAGAACGGATGGATGCCGCATGTGGTACAGAACGTGTGCTGCGCCACGCCGGTGTTGAAGCGATAGGTTGTCAGCGCGTCCTTGCCGGAAATGAGCACGAATTGTTCCGGTGCCACGATGAGATGCAGAAAGCCCTTCTTGGCGCACATCGAACAATTGCAATAGGTGACGCCCGACAAATCGGCGGTGACGCGAAAGCGCACGCGCCCACAGTGGCAGCTGCCTTCGTAGGTCTTTGCTTTAGTCATCGTTGTCCGATGCAAACAACCCGAACTGCGCCGGATCGCGAGCCGGCTCCGGAATGCCGAGATGGCGGAAGCCGTGGCCGGTGACGAGCCGGCCGCGCGGCGTACGCTGCAGGAAGCCGCACTGGATCAGATACGGCTCGATGATGTCCTCGATGGCGTCGCGCGGCTCCGACAGCGCCGCCGCCAGCGTCTCGACGCCGACTGGGCCGCCGCCATAGTTCAGCACGATGGTGGAGAGGTAGCGCCGGTCCATGGCGTCGAGACCGGCGCCGTCGACTTCGAGCGCGGCAAGCGCCTTGTCGGCGACCGCGCGGTCGATCGCGGGCGCGCCGGCGACAGAAGCAAAATCGCGCACGCGGCGCAGAAGTCTGCCGGCGATGCGCGGCGTGCCGCGGGCGCGGCGCGCGATCTCGTTTGAGCCATCGGCCGTGACGCCGATGCCGAGCACTTTGGCGCCGCGATTGACGATCAGTTCCAGCTCGGCCTCGGAGTAGAAATTCAGACGCACAGGAATGCCGAAGCGGTCGCGCAGCGGATTGGTAAGGAGGCCGGCGCGGGTGGTGGCGCCGATCAGCGTGAACTTGTTGAGGTCGAGCTTGACCGAGCGCGCCGCCGGCCCTTCGCCGATGATGAGATCGAGCTGAAAATCCTCCATGGCCGGATAGAGGATTTCCTCGACCGCCGGATTGAGCCGGTGGATTTCATCGATGAACAGCACGTCGCGCTCTTCGAGATTGGTGAGAAGCGCGGCAAGATCGCCGGCCTTGGCGATCACCGGGCCGGAGGTGGCGCGGAAATTGACGGAAAGCTCGCGCGCCACGATCTGCGCCAAAGTGGTCTTGCCGAGGCCGGGCGGGCCGACGAACAGCACATGGTCGAGCGCTTCTTTCCGCGCCCGCGCCGCCTCGATGAACACGGCGAGATTTTTGCGTGCCTGCTCCTGGCCGATGAATCCGCCGAGCCGCTGCGGCCGCAGCGAAGCCTCGGCCAAATCCTCGTCGCGCCGCTCGGGCGAAACCAGCTTGCGTTCCGGCGGCGAGCTCACCGTTCCGGTCCCCGGCTGTATTTGTTGGGCAGCAGCTCGCCGATCGGCACCGCCCTCGGCGTCCGCCCGTTCGGCACGATGACGCGCGCTTTGCGATCATAGTCGAAGATCAGCTCGCGGCACGCCCCGCAGGGCGACACCACCGTAATTTTTTGCGTTTTGTCCTGCGGCGAAGGATGGCGCACCGCGACGATGGTCTCGATGCCGTCATCGCCGACATCGACCAGCGCGCGGCCGAGGGCGACCGCTTCGGCGCACACCGCCATGCGGCCCAAATAGGCGTCGAGATTGACGCCGGTGAAAATCCGCCCCGAGCGCGTGCGCAGCGCCGCGCCGACCTCCTGCCAGTCGTCGCGGTAGCGCGACTTGATGGCGGCAGTCGCCGCCGCGATCAATTCCTCGTGCGCCTTGCTCAATTTCGCCGGCCGTTTCACTTCGCCAGCTCCTTCAAGCCCTGGCGGATCAGCGTCTTGGTGTCGGCGCCTTCTCCGGCGCTGCGCGCGGCGGCGGCGACCGCGGCCGCCGCCTGCGGCACCCCGTAGCCGAGGTTGACCAGCGCGGAGACGGCTTCGGCAACCGGCTGCGGCGCGCGCTTTTCGTCGATGGCGCCCGAGAGCCGCACCAGCGCCGGGTCGATCTGCGTGTAAGCGGGCGCCTTGTCCTTCAGCTCGGTGACGATGCGCTCGGCGACCTTCGGCCCGACGCCCGGCGTGCGCGCCACCATGGCCTTGTCGCGCATGGCGATGGCCGACGCGAGATCGGCGGGCTTGAGCGTGCCGAGCACCGCGAGCGCGATCCTCGCGCCGACTCCCTGCACGGTCTGCAGCAGCCGGAACCATTCGCGCTCGACGTCGGTCGAGAAACCGAAAAGGCGGATCTGGTCCTCGCGCACATAAGTTTCGATCGAGAGCGTCGCCGGCTCGCCTGCGCGCGGCAGTTCCTGCAAGGTGCGCGTCGAGCAGTGCACCAGATAGCCGACGCCGCCGACGTCGAGGATGACGAAATCCTCCCCGTAGGAATCGACCATGCCCTTGAGCTTGCCGATCATCGCGCCGCCACCTTCAGGATGACGCTCTGCCGGTGATGCGCGTGGGTGACCGCGATCGCCAGCGCATCGGCGGCGTCGTCTGATCCGGGGTCTGCCTTAGGCAGCAACACGCCGATCATCATGCGCACCTGCGCCTTGTCGCCATGACCCGCGCCGACGATGCTCTTCTTGATCAGATTCGGCGCGTATTCGGTCACCGCCACGCCGGCCTTGGCCGGCACCACCATGGCGATGCCGCGCGCCTGGCCGAGCTTCAAGGTCGCCTGCGCGTCCTTGTTGACGAAGGTCGCCTCGACCGCGGCCTCGTCGGGGCGAAACTCATCCAGGATGCGGCCGAGCCCGTCGTGAATGGCGAGGAGCCGCAGCGACAGCGCCTCGCGGTCGTTGGTGGTCACCGAGCCGCAGCCGATGAAGGTGAGCCTGTTGCCCACAATCTCGACCACGCCCCAACCGGTGCGGCGGAGCCCGGGATCGATGCCGAGGATGCGAATCGGGCGCGTCATGGACGATCCGTGATAGCGCCGGGGCAAGGCTGCGCCTAGCGCAGAACCGGATCAGTATTCGCCCCTGCCAAGGCATGTCATAGGGATAAAAAGCCCAATCCACAGCGTCCCTTCCCGCCGCAAGAGACGCCCAGCGAGCCATCCCGCCGTGACCATCCCCGACAGCGCGCTGTTGGCCGCCGCGATCCACGATCCGCGGTTCTATGTGGCGCTCGCCATCGCGATCCTGGCCGGCGTGGTGCGCGGCTTTTCCGGCTTCGGCTCGGCGCAGATCTACATCCCGCTGATCGCCGCGGTGTATAGCCCGCGCGCCGCCGCCGTGTCGCTCCTCATCATCGACACGCTCGGCGCCGCGCCCTACGCGGTGCGGGCGCTGCCCCAATGCACCTGGGCGGAGGTGCTGCCGATGTCGATCGCCGCCGGCATCGCGGTGCCGATCGGCACCTGGGCGCTGCTGGTGATCGATCCCGTGGTGCTGCGCTGGTTCATCGCGGTCCTCGTGCTCTCCCTGGTCATCGTGCTCGCCTCGGGCTGGCGCTATCACGGCCGGCCAAGTCTATTGGTGACCGCGGCGGTCGGCCTGTTCTCCGGTTTCGGCTCCGGCGCGGTGCAGATCGCCGGTCCCCCGGTTCTGCTCTATTGGCTCGGCACCGCCAACAACGTCATCACGGTGCGCGCCAATTTCCTGGTCTACTTCCTGCTGCTGGGGCTTACGTCCTGCGCGGTCTATATCTGGCAGGGCCTGTTCATGCCCGATTACCTCGCGCTCGCCATCCTGCTCGCCGCGCCGTTCTTCATCGCGACCGCCATCGGCGCCCGCTACTTCCACGGCGCCTCGGATACTTTGTATCGCCGCATCGCCTACGCCATCATCATGCTCGTGGCGCTGATCAGCATGCCGATCTTCGATCGCTTCCTGCACTGATGCTGGCGATACGTCAGAGCATGATCCGGAAAAGTGGAAGCCGGTTTTCCGGAAAGTTCATGCTCCACTAAAATGCTACGGCCATGCCGGGACCATGCCGCAGAAAACGCCGGGCCGTCATCGTCGGCGGTTCGATGTCGGGCCTGTTCAGCGCCGCGTTTCTGCGCCGCATCGGCTGGACGTTGAAGTCTATGAACGCTCAGCCCTTGAGCCGGTCGGCCGCGGCGCCGGCATCACCACCCATCCGGAATTGCTCGACGCGCTCGCGCGCTGCGGCGCCGGCACCGAAAACCTCGGCATCGAGGTCGCGCGCCGCTTTGCCATCGACCGGCACGGCCACATCACGGCGGAGCGGCACCTGCCGCAAATCCTCATCTCGTGGGATCGCTTGCAGCGGCTGCTACGCGCCACCATCGATCCGGCCCACTGCCATCTCGGCTGGACGCTCGAGCGGGTCGAGCAGGACAGCCGCGGCGTGCGCGCGCACTTCAACGGCGGCCGTGTCGAAGACGCCGACGTTCTAGTCGGCGGCGACGGCGTGCGCTCGTCGGTGCGCGGGCAGCTCGCGCCCGATCTGCAGCCGCGCTACGCCGGCTATTACATCTGGCGCGGCTTCGTCGAACGAATTTGATCTGCCACCGCGCGTGCGGGACGAAATCTTCCCGCACTTCGTCTTCTATCTGCCGCAGCGCCAGCAGGTCATCACCCACCCGATCGCCGGCTTCAACGACGACCCGCGCGGTTGGGCTAGGTTAGCCTCACTCCGCCTTGATGTTGGCCGCGCGGATCACCTCGGCCCATTTATTGGTTTCGCCGACGATGACTCTCTCGAATTCAGCGGGTGTCATCTGCATCGCCACTGAGCCCAAATCGGCAAGTCGCGCTCTAAACTTGGGATTGGCAAGAGCGGCGTTGATCTCACGGTTGAGCTTTTCGATGATCTCGGCGGATGTTTGCTTGGGTGCACCGACGCCATACCAACCGCTCGCCTCGTAGCCCGGGACGAATTCGGCCACGGCCGGTACGTCCGGCAGCGCTTGCGAGCGCGTCGCGGTGGTGACTGCGAGGGCGCGTAACCTGTCCGCCCGGATATACTCGATCAAGTGAGTTATGGGAGCAAATACGACCTGCACCTGTCCGCCTATCAGATCGGGCACGAAATTGCCGCGATACGGGACGTGAACCATGTTGATGCCGGTCATCATTTGGAACAGTTCGCCGAATATATGCGTCGAAGTCCCGATGCCGGTCGACGCCATGTTGATCTTGCCCGGATTGGCTTTGGCGTATGCGATGAATTCGGGAACGGTATGGGCCGACAGTGATGGATTGACCGCCACCACATAGGGGCTGCTGACAACGCTCGCGACTGGCGCAATGTCCCGAATGAAATTGAAATTGAGCTTTTCGTAGAGGCTGGTATTGATCGCGTTCGATGGCGTGACGAGGAGGAGCGTATAGCCGTCCGGCGGTGCCTTTACGACCGTTTCAGTACCGACATTGCTGCCCGCGCCCGGGCGGTTCTCAATGATAAATTGTTGCCCGAGTCGCTCCGACACCGATTGACCCACGAGGCGCGCGAGGATGTCGGACGCGTTACCGGCTGGGAAGCCGACAATCAGATGCACCTGCCGCGACGGATAATCGAGCGCCCACGCCAAGCGCGACGCCGCCGGCAACGCGGCAGCGCTCCCTGCCAGAAGCATAAATTCGCGGCGGAGAAACTTCATAGTGGGCACCTCCCGCAGCGCCAAAGCTATTCCTATTCCCGTTGTTCAGAAAGAGGCCGCCATTCCCGCTCGTGGCATTTTCACCCGTATCGGCATGTGGCTTCATCCCCGCGGCACCATCGGCTTACCAACGAACTTCAAGTTGTGATATCGTGGTACTATCGGCATGCTGCGCTCGATCGGGAGCGCCTGAGTTATGCGCCGTTCAGGGAAAGGGAGCGACCATGCGTAAATTGTTGGCTTTGCTTATCGGTGTGGTGATCTGCTCGGCGGCAATAGCGCAAAACACCACCGCGCAAAACACCACGGATCCGGATCAAGTCGTTGCGCAGCTGAAGCTCTGGACCAAGACCGACGCCGATCCTATTCCCGATCCTGTTTATTATGGCGAGATGACGGATTGGCAGGGCGGACATATGGCCTGCCTGGAGGTCGCCTTCATCAAATACGAAAGCGGCGTCCTGCACTACAGTTTCAAGATGTGGGCCAAGCACAACGGCAGCTGCGAGTACACCGACCAGACGACCCGCAAGGTCGACAACAGTCCGACCTGCGTTGCCGACTCGGAAAAGCCCAATCCCACGGCGGCCACGACGACGCTCCTGACCAAGAAGAACATCGATGTGGCCCATAGCGTTTTCCGCACCATGGATTTCCCAAATCGTCGCGCCGGTCAGCTTTTGCCGTGCTTGGGCCAAACCCTGGCGCAGGCGCGAGCGCTCGGCTATCTCGGTGCCGCGGGCATCGTTTCGGTCAGAATTCAAGACGGTCAATTCAAGATGCAATCGTCGGCGCATCGGATCTACCGACTGCGCCTAGCGCCTACCGATCCGCGCCATCCTCCGACCGACAAGGTGTTCTAATTCTATAGATTGGCGCGCATCCGTCGCGCCTATAGAGAACTGAAGCCGGGCGCCGTTGCGCGCCCGGATTATCACGCGCTCAGCTTCTGCATCAGCGCGTCGGACACTTCGAAATTGGCGTAGACGTTCTGCACGTCGTCGTGCTCGTTGAGCAAGTCAATGAGCTTGAGCACCTTTTCGCCCTGCTCGTCGTCGACCGCGACAGTGTTCTGCGGCCGCCACGTCAGCGCCGCCTTGCGCGGCTCGCCGAATTTCCCTTCGAGCGCCTTCGCCACCGAGCCGAAGTGATCGGGCGCGGCGTAGATCTCGTGGCCGGCCTCGCTCGAGACCACGTCGTCGGCGCCGGCCTCCAGCGCAGCGTCGAACATGGCTTCGCCCGACGCCGCCACGGCGTCGTATTCGATGACGCCGACATGGGCGAACATGAACGACACCGCGCCGGTCTCGGCCAAGTTGCCGCCGCTCTTGGTGAAGGTGGCGCGCACTTCGCCCGCGGTGCGGTTGCGGTTGTCGGTCAAGACCTCGACGATGACGGCGACGCCGCCCGGGCCGTAGCCCTCGTAGCGGATCTCCTCGTAGTTCTCGGTGTCGGCGCCGGCGGCCTTCTTGATGGCGCGCTCGATATTGTCCTTTGGCATGTTCTCGGCGCGCGCCGCGATGATAGCCGCGCGCAGCCGCGCGTTCATCGCCGGATCGGGCGTGCCGAGCCTGGCGGCGACTGTAATCTCTCGGGCGAGCTTGCCGAACAATTGTGACTTCGCCTTATCCTGCCGCCCCTTGCGGTACATTATGTTCTTGAACTGGGAATGGCCGGCCATGGCTTGTTCCTGCGCTCTTCCTCGCGCGTGCGACGTGGCAATGCGTTGATGCGGCTAGCTTATAGGGCGATGGGCCGCGGAAATAAAGTGAGGTTCGAATTCCCTTTATCAAGCCCGCGATGGCGGGACTTCCCTTAAATTGCATGGCCGCAGCCGGCTCCTACGGACGCTTCCCGCACTCACCAAAACCCCGGCTCCGCCGGCTCCAAACAGCCGTCGATCCGTACCGCGCCGACCTTCGTCGCAAGCCCGGTCGCCGCGTCGGTCTCGACCGCGAGCCCGCACAAGGTCGCAGCGCCCGTTGCCGGCTCGAACCGCGCCGACGGAATGCGCCGCGTGAAGCGCTGCAGCGGCTCGTCCTTCTGCATGCCGATCACCGAGTCGTAGTCGCCGGTCATGCCGACGTCGCTGATGAACGCGGTGCCGCCGGGCAGGATGCGCTGATCGGCGGTCGGCGCGTGGGTGTGGGTGCCGACCACGAGGCTGGCGCGGCCGTCGCAGAAATAGCCCATGGTCTGCTTCTCGCTTGTCGTCTCGGCGTGCATGTCGACGATGACGGCGTCGGCGCCGCGGCCTAGCGGACAAGCGACAAGCTCGCGCTCGACCGCGGCGAACGGATCGTCGAGCGGATCGAGAAAAATCCGTCCCATGGCGTTGACCACGAGAGCGCGCGCGCCGTTCTTTGCTTCGAGGAGCGCCGCGCCGCGGCCCGGCGTGCCGGCCGGATAATTCAGCGGCCGGATGAGCTTCGGCGCGCGCTCGATAAAGACGAGCGCCTCCTTCTGATCCCAGGCATGATTGCCGAGCGTGATCGCATCAGCGCCGGACTCGATCAGCTCGCGATAAATCGCTTCCGTGATGCCGAAGCCGCCAGCCGCGTTCTCGCCGTTGACCACGACAAGATCGAGCTTCCACTTCGCGACGAGCCCGGGCAGGCGCTCCATGACCACGGTCCGCCCCGTGCGGCCGACCACATCCCCGACGAATAGAATTCGCATGACGACCGCGCCTACTCCCTTCCCCGCTTGCGGGGGAGGGTCAGGGAGGGGGCCGGTCTTCCTTGATTCATGTTTCTCCTGTGATTCATGTTCCAAACTTACCGCAAATCGATCACCTCGCGCTCGGTTAGCACGAGATCGAGGCGCTCGTCGCGCTCCGTCGTGGGAATTTTTGGAACTTCCTGGCTGGCAAAGGCAATGCCGACCGCGGTGACAGCCTTCAGCCCGCGCAGCCGGCGGACGGTCATGTCGTAATAACCGGCGCCATAGCCGATGCGAAAACCGGCACGGTCGAAAGCAAGCAGCGGCACGAGAAGAATGTCCGGCTCGACCTCCGGCGCGTCGGCCTTCGGCTCGCGAATCCCCCACTGCCCGCGGTCGAGCGCCACGCCGAAATGCCACGCCCGCATCGTCAACGGCTTGCTGCGCCCGGCAATCGCCGGCAACGCAAGCCGCGCGCCCTGCTCCGCGAGCCTCCGCATCAGGGGCAAGGGATTGATCTCGCTCTTCAGCGGCATGAAGCCCGAGACGACGACGCCCGGCGTTATAGCAACCGGAAACGCCCGCGCCGCGATCGCCTCGGCCGCGCGCTTCCGCTCCTCCGCCGGCAGCGCATCGCGCCGCGACTGCGCGGTGGCGCGCAGTTCGGTCTTTTTGTTTGCAACGAGCTCCATGTTCGATCCGTCATCCTGAGGTGCGGGCGATGAGCGCGTTTACGCGCGTCTTCGACGCGCTATGGCGAGCCTCGAAGGATGAACGGCCCGGGCGGTCGCCCTTCGAGGCTCGGCCTTTGGCCGAGCACCTCAAGGTGACAGAACAACAAAAAATAAAGTGCGGAGCCGCGCCGGCCGTTGGAGCGACGATCCCGGGTTCCCTACGAAAGTAGGTGGGCGCCATATGTCCGAACCCACGAGCCCGGCCAGGGACAGCTCCCTTCAGGATCGATAAGGCCCCGGGGATAAGACTCCTGACGAACCAGGCAGCCCCGCGTCGGACAATGTAGTGCACGATGACGGCGAACGCCAATCTCATCCGGCGCCGTCATTACCGAAAACAAAACGCGCCTCGCGCTACCCCGGCGCAACGCCGCCGGAGCCGATGCCCTGGTTGATCTTGCGCGTGATCAGCTCGATGCGCTCGGCGGCCGCGGTGAAGGCGGCGGCGACCGCGGCTTGCGCCTCCTTGGCGCGCTCGCCGTCGGCCGCGCGCGCGTCCTGCATGGCGGCGACCTCGTCCTCGAGCCGCTTGATGCGCTGCCCGGTCTCCGACAGCGCATCAGCCAAGGTCAGCGCCGCCATCACCGTGAGCCGCGTGTCGCCGATCTCGCCGAATTTCACGCGCAAGCCCTCGATGCGGCTGTCGAGATCGCGGGCAAGCTCCATCAGGTGGGCTTCCTGGCCGTCCTCGCAGGCCATGCGGAACTGCCGGCCGTTGATTGTGACGCTGACCTGGGACATGTCCCCCTTGCCCCTTCCCTAACAATCAGCGCCACTCACGCGCGCTGCGAAACTCTTCAGTCCTCCGCGCCGAGCGCGCCGCGCACCGTTGCGATGGCGCGATCGATACGCGCGGCGACTTCGCGATTGGCCGTTTCCAGGATCCGTGTCCGCGCCGCGGCGTGGTCGAGCTCGCCGGCGAGCCGGGCGCGGTCGGCATCGAGCACGTGCAGCTGTTCGCCGAGCGCCGCCACGTTCTCGTCGGCGTCGCGCCGCCGCTCGGCCGCGGCGTTGAGCGCGTCCAGTGCCAGGGCGAGCCGCCGGCTCGCAGCCTCGATCGAATCGATGTCGCTCATGCGCCGTTCCGCCGTCACAACTGGCGCGAAAATCGTTAGCCAGCAACGATTTACGAACGGAAGTTTACGTCGCACATCGCTGCAGCGTCAACGTCTAACACGATTCTAGCGCTTGCGCCTGTGCATGACGGGAAACCGCCGCGGCCGCGGAATTGACTCATCAGGTTCCCATGTTATCTCTGCGAAAGCCCTTGAAAAATAACCGCGGCTGCAGCGATCGCTGCCGCGCTTGGCCGGTGCTTCAGGATCATGCCCGAACGTCTCCTCGCGGCGAGCGCTGCCCCCGCCCAGGCTTCCCGCATTCCCGCGGGCGGTTCCGCCGCGCCCGCTGCGCGCGCCGAGTACGACCGCATGGCGAACGCAATCCGGGCACTCGCCATGGACGCGGTCGAGCAGGCGAAATCCGGCCATCCCGGCCTGCCGATGGGCGCGGCCGATATCGCGACCGTCCTGTTCACGCGCTTCCTGAAATTCGATCCGGCCGATCCGGCGTGGCCGGACCGCGACCGCTTCGTGCTCTCGGCCGGCCACGGCTCGATGCTGCTCTACGCGCTGTTGCATCTTCTCGGCTACGAGGCGATGACCATCGACGAGATCAAGCGCTTTCGTCAGCTCGGCTCGATCACGCCCGGCCATCCCGAGCGCGGCCACACCGCGGGCGTCGAAACTACCACCGGCCCGCTCGGCCAGGGCCTTGCCAATGCGGTCGGCATGGCGATCGCCGAACGGCATCTCGCCGCGGAGTTCGGCGCCGACATCGTCGATCACTCTACTTATGTGCTCGCCTCCGACGGCGACCTGATGGAAGGCATCAGCCAGGAAGCGATCGCGCTCGCCGGGCATCTGAAGCTCAACAAGCTCATCGTGCTGTTCGACGACAACGGCATTTCCATCGACGGGCCGACGTCGCTCGCCGACAACGTCGACCAGGTGAAGCGCTTCGAGGCTGCGGGCTTTGCCGCGACCCGCATCGACGGCCACGATCCGGCGGCGATCGCGGCCGCGCTCGAAGCGGCCAAAAAATCCGAGCGGCCGTCGCTGATCGCCTGCCGCACCACCATCGGCTTCGGCGCGCCGACTAAGGCTGGCAAGGCGTCATCGCACGGCTCGGCGCTGGGCGCCGACGAGATCGAGGGCGCGCGCGAAAATCTCGGCTGGAGCTACCCGCCGTTCGAGATC
>Ga0306922_10002744_pt1 | contig 16380 bp, 16 predicted proteins | sample sta12Cox44000082_FD_203758 | JGI IMG/M metagenome (GOLD analysis project Ga0306922, IMG submission 203758) | Lab enrichment of tropical soil microbial communities from Luquillo Experimental Forest, Puerto Rico - statoxic.12C.oxic.44.000.082 (v2)... | ecosystem: Environmental > Terrestrial >... | reverse complement strand
GACACCAGGAGCGGCGACAGGCCGACCGAAGGCTCATCAACCAGAAGCAGGCGCGGCGAGGACATCAACGCACGGGCGATGGCGAGCATTTGCTGCTGTCCGCCGGACAAGGTGCCCGCGATCTGGCCCTTCCGCTCCTTCAGCACGGGAAAGGTTTCGAAGGCCATCGTGAGGTTGTGTTCGATGGTCCGCCGTGCGGCCTTGCGGAAGGCACCCAACATCAAGTTTTCCACGACCGTCAGCTTGGGAAACAGCCGCCGCCCTTCGGGAACGAGCGCCACACCGAGATCAACGATCGCCTCGGGCGAAAGCCGGGTCAGGTCGTGCGATGTTCCTTCGACCGTCAGCACCATGCTGCCGCGCCGTGGACGGACGAGCCCCATGACGCACTTCATCAACGTACTCTTGCCGTTCCCGTTGGTACCGAGCAGTGCGACGGTCTCACCCCCGACCACGTCGAGCGAGACACCGCGCAGCGCGTTCACCGCGCCGTAACCTGCATCGAGCGCTTTGATCGAGAGGCTAAGTGCCAAGATAGGCCTCCTGGACACGTGGATTGCCCATGACTTCGGACGGCGATCCGATCGCGATGATCCGGCCGGCGTCGAGGCACATCACGCGCTCCGAGAAACGCATCACAGCCTGCATGATGTGCTCGATCATGATGATGGCGATATCCTCGCCACCAAGGCTGATCAGAAGATCCAGCACTTCGTCGACCTCGGAGGTGGACAGACCCGCCATCGCCTCATCGGAAATCAGGAGCTTCGGACCTATTGCCATGGCGCGAGCGAGCTCCATCTTGCGCAATTCCACCTGCGTTAGCGCCGCCGTCGAGACGTCGGCCTTGGATGCAAGACCAATGCGCGTCAGGACCGCCATCGCGGCATCGCGCCGGTGGGACGCCGATTCCAGGAGATGGCGACTGGCAGCGAAGTCGAGCGCCACCATCAGATTTTCGATCACCGTCATGCTTCTAAACGGCCGCGGAATCTGAAAGCTCCGCGCGATGCCGCGATGCGAGCGCTGGTTCGGCGGCAATGTCGTGATATCCTCGCCGCCAAACAGCACGGACCCCTTGCTCGGACGCAGCGCGCCGGAAATGCAGTTGACCAGCGTTGTCTTTCCCGAACCGTTCGGACCGATCAGGCCGAAGCGCTCACCTTTGCCAATATCGACATTGATGTTGTCGAGTGCGACGAAGCCGCCAAAACTTTTGGTCAAGGCCTCGATCCGCAGCAATGGAGCCTCTCCGGGCGCCGTCATTTGCGATCTCCGATCCGGGAAGGAGCTCGACGCAACAGGCCGATGAGGCCTTTTGGCGCTCCAACTACGAAGACCACCAGCATGATGCCAAGAACGAGAACGTTGACCTCGGATGAAATCGTCACTGCCAGGAGTTGCTGGGTGGCACCCAGCAGGACCGCGCCGAGGACTGGCCCGATCCAGTGCGCCGTCCCGCCGATGAGCGACATGGCCAGCACCGAGACGGAGTAGTTCAGGTTGAAGGCGGATTCCGGATTGGCAAATTGCAGATACATTGCCGCGGGTGCGCCGCCGGCAGAGATCAGCGCACCCGATATCACGCAGGCCAGAAGCTTCAGCCGCAGGGTGGGCACGCCCGTACACTCGGCCGCGAGTTCGTCGTCGCGGAGCGCCTGCAGCCCGCGGCCAATCCGGGAGTTCTGGATGGTCCGTGTGGTTGCGACGGCCACGACCACCAACAGCGCCTGCACGAAGAACAGCATTTTGACATAGGTGTCGAACGGCGCCATCACCGGCGGTCGCTGGAGCTGAATGCCGGCGGCGCCGCCGACGAACCTCCAGTTCGTCACCGACGTCTCGATGATGATCGCCAGCGCAATGGTGGCAATGGAGAAAAAAATGCCGCGCATGCGCAGGGTCAGCAGGCCGACGCCGAATCCGAGCAAGCTGCCGATCACTGCGGCCACTGCGATCTGGACGCCGAGCGGCGCCTCGAAGGCCTTGATCAACAGCACGGCCGTATAGACGCCGACGCCGAAAAATGCGTTGGTTCCGAAATTGACGTAGCCGGCGTAGCCGCCCAAAATGCTCCAGGCGACCGCAAGCACCACGAATTGCAGGATCACGTAGCCGGCAAAGAACGGATATTCATTACGGATCGTCTGCGTCAGCACCAGCACGACGATCAGAAAAACCGCTGCTCCACACCAGAATGCGATCGAGCTCTTCTGCATGGGTCACCTGCCGAGCAGGCCTTGCGGCCGGACGGCAAGCACTCCCAGGAGCAACGCAAACGAAATCGCCGGTGCCCAGGAGGCGCCGAACATTGTCAGGACGATCGATTCGGAAACACCGAGTATGATGGCGGCAATCAACGTGCCTGTGATACTGCCGAGCCCGGCCATGACGACGACGCAAAAGGTTCGCCCGATATAAACGCGATCGAGTGTGGGCTCGACGGGAGCCACGATGATCAGAAGCGCGCCGGCGATGCCCAGGACCGCAGTTGCGATACCGAACGCGAATTGCTTGATCCGGACCGGGTTTGCACCCATCAGGCGCAATCCCTCCTCGTCCTGCGCCACTGCGCGGATCGCACGCCCCATGAAGGTCTTTGACAGGTACGTAGCCAGGAAAACCGTCAGCGCGAGTGCGACCGCGAAGGCAACCAATTGCCGGATCGGGATCCGCAAGTCGCCGACCCGCCAGGCCTTGCCGATATAGGATGCGGTCACCGAGCGCTGATCGACCCCGAACTGCAGGATGATCAGGACTTCGATGATGAAGGCAATACCGAAGAAGAAGGCAATGCCGCGCACGGCGGCATCGCTGCCACGCCGCTCGAAGGTCTCGTAGTAAAGCCGGTAGGTGACCAGTCCGAGCAGAAAGAACAGCGGCGCGATCAGGAGCCCGGCCAGCAATGGATCGATGTCATACTGATCGTTGCATAGGTAGACGCCGTAGGAGGCCAGCACCAGGAAGGCCGGGTGAGCCACGTGGGGCACGTCGAGCAAGCCGAACGAGATCGAGAGCCCAATGCTGACGGCTGCATAGAAGCAGCCGAGCAGCACGCCGAGCACCACTGCATCGCGCAGCAAGTCCAACGAAAACACCTGAACCGCCCTCCTCCACCGCCCTCAAGCCGGCCCCCGAAAGGTAGCGGGCCATCTAATTGCCGCGCGACGCCTCGAACGGCGTAACGAGGTCACCGGTCTTCAATCGGTCCGGAAACACAATCACTTGCTTGCCCGCAGAACGGAACTGGTCGATGTTCTTGTCCTTGACGTTGCGGAATTGCGCCTCGAGTGTCGCGCTCTCCTTCCATTCACCGTCTTCTGCGTAGGCAATCGGCCCGACAATGGTCTTGTGTACGTTTTCGCGAATGAATTTTGCGAGCGCCTTCTGGTCGAGCGATTTCGTCGCGTTGATGGCCTCCTCGATCATCTGACCCATGGCGTAGCCGTAAGGCGCAAGGTAGAAGCCGAGCGGATCGACCTTAGCCTGGATGGCACGCTTGGTGTATTTTTCGAAGAACTCCTTGGTGCCGTCGAAATACATGCTCGGTTCCGGCAGCCACGTGTTGTAATTGACGACGCCGTTGAGCAGCGATCCCAGATTCTCCATCACGGCGGCGAATTGCAGGCCGACCATGGCGCCGCCGAAGATCTTGACGTTGTCGCCGACCCCAATCTCGTTGACGGCCTTCAAGATCGCCGCAGAGTCCGGTGGATAGGATGCAACGAACACGATGTCGGGTTTTGCGGCATTGAGTGCGCGAATGATGCTGGAGAACTCGACCGTGCTCGGCAGATAGGCCTGGTCAAACACGACCTGAAGACCGATCTTCTTCGTGACGTCGCGCGCTGTCGTTACGATATTCTGGGCAAACTCCTGGTCGGAGGAGAGAAGCGCAACGGTCTTGCCGCCAGCCTTCTGGCCGAGCGTCAGGAAGCCGTTCGCCCAGCTATCAGCCGGTCCCCAGGGCGCATTGTTGAACCACATATCATGATGAATCTTGCTGTTCACCTGGAAGGAGAAATTGCCCATCAGCAACAGACCGCGCTGCTTGACCAACGGCATAATGGGCGCGGTCGGCACCGTCGCATAGGGTGCAAACAATAGATCGACCTTGTCGACGTCCAGGAGCTTCGCATAAAGCGCCGGCGTCTCCGAAGCGCTTGATTTGTCGTCATAGACCACCAGTTCGACTTTGCGGCCAAGCAAGCCACCCTTGGCGTTGACGTCGTCGCGCCAAATCTCGATCCCCAGGAGCGAGGCCTTGCCCCCGCCGGCGAGCCCACCGGTTTGTGGCATGGACATGCCGATTTTGATCGGGGGTTCTTCCGCGCTTGCGCCGGACATCAGTCCGAACATGACAGCCGCCGTCGCCCAGCCGAAAACGTCTCTACGATTCATTGATTGTCCCCAATAGGCATTGTTGCGTTGTTGGCACTCTAGTTACGTGAAACCTTGATTGATGTTCAACACCCGCGCTAGTGCGCTGCAGGCGCCGCCTCTTTCAGGATCGCCGAAGGATCGGAGCCGACGCGTCCGCTCGTCCTGTCGGCTTCGCCTTCGCGCGACAGCCGCAGGTCGAAACGGATGCTTGGCACTCCCTTAATGGGAGACTGGGGATCATCCGGCACGATATCGACCGCAAGATCATCGGAGGAGCCGAACACGACGTCGTCGGCAAGATGCGGATCATCCCGCAAATACAGTGCCGTCACCAACTCGCGATAGCCGGGCGAGCCGACTAGAAAGTGAATATGGGCCGGGCGCATGCCATGCCGCGCCTGTGCTTTCACCATGTTGCCGACAGGCCCGTCCATCGGAATCGAATATCCGCGGGGCTTGACGGTCCGCACCACATAGAGCCCTTCCGCATCGGTGGTGAAGACACCGCGATAATCGGTGGCGGTCGGGTTCTCCTGGATGTCATAGAGACCGTCGGCGCTGGTTTGCCAGACCGAGACGGTCGCGGCGGCGAGAGGCTTGTCCTTGATGTCGGTGACGCGACCGTAAAGCACGCATTCGCTGCCGGGCTTGACGTGCCTGGCAATCTGACTGCCGGCCGAAAGCCTGGGCGACGCTTCGCGATAGAATGGGCCGAGCAGGCTCGTATGCGTGCCTTCCTCGAGGGCGGTCTTGTCGTGCAAGCCGTTTACGAGGGCCGACAGACCGAGCGTGTCCGAAAGCAGGATGAACTCCTGGCGCGCCGGCGTACACATCTTGCCGACCAGGGTCATGAATTCGATGCCCTTGATCCATTCTCCCGGAGTCAAATTCACTTCTCGCGCGAAGTCGTGAAGGTGCTTGACCGCGGCCGCCATGATCTCCTTAAGGCGCGGGTCGGACGTGGTCGCCATCTGCTCGAGCACGGCGTCGGTGATCGTCTCCGGCGTTAACTCCCGCATGGTCCGTCTCCCTGATCTGCCGGCTTGTGCGGCAGCTTCGCCAAGCCTACCGCTCTCTACCCGAGAACGTCCAGTGTGCTGAAGGATTTACAGTGGATTTGAACGAACGTCCTGCCGCATACTTTGGTCGCACTGCCGCAATCGGTACCGGCACGCAAATTCAGGGCCGGTGTGTGCTCAATCCCGCGGCACTCAATTTTGTCAGCACGTCGTCCAGATGCGCACGATCCCGTGTTTCGATCACCAACTGCAGCAGGGTCGCCTTGGCCGGCAGATCGGAGAAGGTTCGTTGATGCGACACCTCGATGATATTGGCCCCGGCTTCCGCCAGCAGGGCAGCGACCGCCGCCAACTGGCCGGGCCTGTCGACGATGTCGATGGCGAGTTCGGTCAGGCGACCCTCTCGCGCGAGTTCACGGGTCAAGACGGAGGCAATCAGCCGCGTATCGATGTTGCCGCCGGTCAGAACGAGGCCGACGTTGCGTCCCGCAAACAGCGCTGGATTGGCGAGAACCGCCGCTAGCCCGGTCGCGCCTGCTCCTTCGACGACCGTCTTTTCAATGGTGATCAGCGTCGCCACTGCGCGTTCGATCTGATCCTCCGTCACGAGAAGAATGTCGTCGACGAGTTCGCGAACGACGCCGGTCGTGATCCGTCCCGGCGCCTTGACTGCGATACCTTCGGCCAGCGTATCGCCGCGCATTGGCAGATCCGTACCTCGAAGGGCGTTATACATCGACGGATAGAGCTGGGCCTCGACGCCGATGACCCGCAGCTCCCGTTTCAATGACTTTGCCGCGATCGCCATGCCTGAAATGAGCCCGCCGCCGCCGATCGGAACGACGAGCGTATCGAGGTCCGGCACGTCCTGCAGCATTTCCAGCGCGACAGTGCCCTGCCCCGCAATGACGAGCAGGTCGTCATAGGGATGGATCAGCGTCAAGCCGCGCGCGTTGCCGTGGACGAGTGCGAAGGCGCCCGCTTCCTCAACCGTTGTGCCGGTCACAATGAGGTCGGCGCCGTGCCGACGGGTGTTTTCCACCTTCACCATCGGGGTGCCGATCGGCATGACAATGGTCGCGGGAATACCCAGGCGCTTTGCGTGATACGCTACGCCCTGCGCGTGATTTCCAGCCGACATCGCGATCACGCCGCGCCGCCGCTCCTGATCCGAGAGCTCCAGGAGGCAATTTAGAGCGCCGCGTTCCTTGAAGCTGGACGTAAACTGCAGGTTCTCGAATTTGAGCCAGATCCGGCACCCGCAAATCTCGCCGAGCGTCCTGCTTTCATTGCAAGGGGTCGCGACGATCGCACCGCCGATCGTGTCTGCCGCAGCCTTCACGTCCGCCAGCGTGATCGGCAGGCCGGCAAGATCGACCGCGGTTCGCTGCGAAGTGCTGTCGGGAGCCTTTGCCATCACGTCGCCCTGAATGCTTTTGACTTCGACGCCCGCCACAGCGTCCACAGGGTAGAAAATCGCGAATTGGCCCGCGGCTCAAAAGGGTCGGTATCGGCGCGCGCCATCCGAACGAGATCGCGGCGGACGACGGCAAGCGGCAGGAAGATCGGCCGCGTCTCCGGCGGAACGGCCTCAAGCAGGGAGAATGCGGTGTCGAGGTGCTGCCGAGCCTCCGCGACGAGCTGGTCAATCGCAGCGCGGGCCGTCGACGTCTGCTTGCCTGCAAAGATCGCCTCCACGCTGCTGCCGTGTTTCGCCAACAGTTGCGTCGGTACGAATAATTGCCGGCGCGACGCGTCGCGCGGCAACGCGGCGACCACGTGAGCAAAGCCCTGCGCGAGCCCGGCATGCCGCGCCAGGTGCTCGATCGCGGCCGACGGCGGCGTCGCAATTTGCGCGGCCAGCGCAAACAGTGCCGACGACGTGTCGGTGACATAACCTTCGAGTGCCGCCATGGTAGGCATGGGGTCATTGTAGAGATCGAACTGGTGCTCGTCGATCAGACGCGACAACGGGCCGATTGGAAGGCGGAAGTGGCGGATCGCAAGCATTAGCTCGGCCGCGACGGGATTGCCCTCGGCCCCGCCCTGGCCCTTCCCCGCCAGTACGTCGCTCCACCACTGCAGCCGGACTTCGCCGGGCAGCGGCTGGCTGACCTGGTCGCGTACCCGGAAAATCTCCACGTTGAACGCGTATAGCGCGAGCAGCGCGCGACGCTGGTCCGCTGGTACGAACAACGTCGCCGCATAACGCGTAAAATCGTGCTGACGCACGAGATCGGCGCAGAATGTGGGCGCCGCGGTGTCGGGTTCGCTCATGGCACCGCAATCAAGGCGGCGGCGACGCGCCGCCGCTCGCCGATCATGATGTTGTATGTACGGATCGCGGGTCCCGTCTGCATGGCGTCCAGCACGATCCTGACGGCACGCAGGGCCGCCCGAAGCTCCTGCGGCGGCAACCAGACTTCGGTTCCGGTCCCAACGATCAGGGTATCGATGCCGTTGGCGGCGGCGAACACGCGCGCGAGCGAATAGCGGTCGATTTGTGTCGGTCGCGTGACCTCCCAGGCCCAGATTGCATCCGGCAGGCAAAGCAAAGAGCCGCGATGTGACATGCCGGCAAAGGCGAAGCCGCCCCTGCCATAGGCGTCGATCGGCGCCGACCTCGGAAGATGCGGAGCGTCACCTTGATGGGGCATGATCTTGTCCGATTTCGACTTCCCGCTAACGCGGCACGCGGGTCGCGATCAACCTCGCTTCTTCGGCGGGACTTCCGGTGCGTCCGCCCGATGGGTGCCGACGCCGAGATAAATCAGAACGGGCGCCGCGATGAAGATCGAGGTGTAAGTGCCGACCAGAACCACGCCGAACATCATGACCGCCGTGAAGCTGTGAATGGCATGGCCGCCGAACAAAAGCAGCGCGAGCAGGGCCAGCGACACCGTCAAGTGGGTGATGATCGAACGTGACAGGGTGGAATTGATCGATTCGTTCAGGAGCTGCGGCATGGGCATTTTCTTGTATCGCCGCAACATTTCCCTGATGCGGTCGTAGATCACGACTGTGTCGTTCAGCGAATAGCCGAGGATGGTGAGCAGCGCCGCAATGCTGGTGAGATCGAAATCCACCTGGGTAATCGACATGAAGCCGATGGTAAGCACGATGTCGTGCACGTTGGCGATCATGGCGCCGAGCGCGAACTGCCATTCGAAGCGGAACCAGAGGTAGATCAGGATCGCGAAGATCGCGAGCATCAGGCCCACCATGCCGTAGGCCAAAAGCTCGCCGGAAACGCGGGGGCCGACCACCTCGACGCGGCGGTACTCCACGGCATCGCCCAGCGCGCCGCGAACCTTGTTCACCGCCTCCTGCTGCGCTGCATCGCCACCGGGTTGCTCGGCGACCCGAATCAAGACGTCGGCCGGTCCGCCGAACTGCTGCAACTGGATGTCGCCAAGGCCCAGCGTGCTGAGGCTCCCGCGCATCGAGCCGATGTCGGCAGTACCGGACTTGGCCCGCACCTCCATGAGAGTGCCGCCCTTGAAATCGATGCCAAAATTCAGGCCGTGGGTGAAGAACAGCGTGATCGCCACGATCGACAGCGTCGCCGAAATCGGAAAGGAGATGCGACGGAATTGCGTGAAGTCGAAATGGGTGTCGTCGGGGACGATGCGCAGCGACGGCAAGATCCCGAGCGCGCTGACCACGGTCAGCACGGCAATCAGCACACCGAGAGAAATGAGAACGATATGTGTCACGGCAGGCCGAAGCTCCCTAGATCGGCACGCTTTGCGGCCGTTTCCACCGCACCCACCACGCCACGATGAGGCGGGTAAGCGTGAATGCGGTGAAAACCGTGGTGATGATGCCGATGCCGAGCGTCACGGCGAAGCCGCGCACCGGTCCGGTGCCGATATAGAACAGGACCGCAGCGGCGATGAAGGTCGTGATGTTGGAATCGAGGATCGTCGAGAGTGCGCGCCTGAAGCCGGCGTCTATCGCGGAGATGGCGGTCCGCCCGCCACGCAACTCCTCCCGGATGCGCTCATAGATCAGGACGTTGGAATCGACTGCGATGCCGACGGTCAACACAATGCCGGCAATACCCGGCAAGGTCAGCGTCGCGTTCAACAGGGACAGGAGGCCGAAGATCATCGCGACGTTGATGATCACGGCGACATTGGCGAACACGCCGAAGAGCCGATAGGTCACCAGCATGAAGACGATGACCATGATCGAGCCCACATAGGCCGCAAGCTCGCCCTTCTCGATCGAATCCTGTCCCAGGCCCGGACCGACGGTGCGCTCCTCGATCGGCGTCAAAGGAGCCGGCAGCGCGCCGGCCCGCAGCAAGATCGCGAGATCATTGGCCGACTGCACGGTGAAATTGCCGGAAATCTGCCCCGACCCGCCAGTGATCGGTTCGCGGATCACCGGGGCGGAAATCACCTCGTTGTCGAGTATGATGGCAAAGGGCTGTCCGACATTTTCTGAAGTGGCTTGCGCGAATTTGCGGGAGCCCGTCGTGTTGAAGCGGAAGCTCACGATCGGCTCGCCGGTTCGCTGGTCAAAGCCCGGTTGCGCATCGGTCAGGTCGCCGCCCGAGACCAGCACTTGTTTCTTGACGACATAAGGCACCTTTGGCGCCGAGGCGCTCATGAGGACCTCGACGTCGGGCGGCAGGTTGCCCCGCTGCGCCTGGTCCGCCGGCACGCTGGTGTCGACCATGCGAAATTCCATTTTCGCTGTCTTGCCGAGGATGGTCTTGAGCTGGGTCGGGTCCTGCAGACCCGGGACCTGCACGAGAATGCGGTCGGTGCCCTGGCGCTGAATTAAGGGTTCCACCGTGCCGAGCTGGTTGACGCGGCGTTCGACGATTTGAATCGACTGCTCGATGGTCTGGCGGATGCGATCGGTGATTGCAGCCTGCGGAACGGTGAGCCGGATCAACCCGCCGCCGCCGTCGGTGACCTCGAGCGAGCGCTGACCGTTAGAGCCGAGCAAGCCACCGAGCGGCTGCGACAGCTCGCGCAATTTCGCGAGCGCGGTCTGCTGGTCGGTGTCTTTGCTGATACGCACCTCGACCGCGTCATTGCGGACCGCAAGGCCAGTGTAGCCGATCTTGGCATCCCGCAAGGTCCGGCGCACATCGTCGCGCACCTGATCAAGCTTTTCCTTCTTCACGTAATTGGAATCGAGTTCCAGCAGCAGGTACGAGCCGCCCTGCAAATCGAGGCCGAGCACGATTCGGCGCTGCGCCCAGAGCGGCCAGCGCTTCACGGTGGCCTCGGGGAAGAAATTCGGCACGGCGCAGAGACACACCACAAGCGCCGTCAGAATGATGCCGAGCGCCTTCCACCGCGTGAAATACAACATCGAGTCGACTCGTCAGGTCTTGAAGGAAATTACCGCGCGCCAGATGCGCCGATCGCCGATCAGCTCGCGGAGGTCTCGTCCTTGACGATATCCGTCTTCTCCTTGGCAGGTTCTCCCTTGGAGCGGACGCCCGAGATCATCTGCCGCATCTGCCGCACGCGAACGCCGTCGGAGATTTCGAACTCGATCTGATCGTCATCGACCACCTTGGTGACCTTGCCCACGAGGCCGCCCGAGGTGACGATGGTGTCGCCGCGGCGGATGTTTTTGACGAGCTCGGCGTGATCCCGCACTTTCTTCTGCTGCGGCCGCAGAATCAGGAAATACATGATCACGAAGATCAGCGCGAACGGCAGAAGCGACATCAACATGCTGTTGGTATCGCCGCCGGCCGCAGCCTGGGCAAACGCAGGGGTGATCAGCATCAGGACAATCCTCGTGAAACGGAAGAAGGCCGGCAAGGCCGCCTTCGTGGCGGGCCGGTTCGGGCGAATTCGCGCGGACTATAGCGGCCGCGGTCCCAATTGCAACGCCGCGCAGACCCCCGATTTGGCCCGCTTGCGGGAGGCATCAAGGCCCGATAAGGCTGCACAGTCAGGAACTTGAGCCATGCCGAGAAAACCCCGGAAAACCGCGTCCCGGCCCGCTTCCAGAGCCGCTGCCGAAAGGACTGCAACGGTAGCGGCAAAACGCCCCTCGAACGCCCGTAACGACGATACGCCGGCACGGATCGCGCGTGCGCTGGAGGCTATTGCGGTCCACCTGTCGGCGGGCGCGCCGGCGCCTCCTGGGCCTGAGACGTTCGCCAACGCCGATGCCTTTGTCTGGCACCCGAACGGGCGATTGACGGATGTTCCCCGCGTCAGCCGCGTCGAGATCGGCCTGCTCAAAGGCATCGATCGCATGCGCGACATCCTGATCGAGAATACCGAACGCTTCGCCGGCGGCCTGCCCGCCAACAACGCGCTGTTGTGGGGCGCGCGCGGCATGGGCAAGTCTTCGCTGGTCAAGGCCACCCACGCCAGCATCAATGTCGACCGCCAGCCAAAGGACCGTCTGAAGCTGATCGAAATCCACCGCGAGGATATAGAGAGCCTGCCGGCTCTGATGGACCTGCTGCGCAGCTCCGAATTCCGCTTTATCGTGTTTTGCGACGATCTGTCCTTTGACGGCAATGATGCCTCCTACAAATCCCTGAAGGCGGTCCTTGAGGGCGGTATCGAAGGCAGGCCCGACAACGTGATCCTTTATGCGACCTCCAACCGCAGGCATCTGCTCGCGCGCGAGATGATCGAGAACGAACGCTCGACCGCGATCAATCCCGGCGAAGCCGTCGAGGAGAAGGTCTCTCTTTCGGATCGCTTCGGCCTCTGGCTCGGCTTCCATCGCTGCAGCCAGGACGAATACCTCGCCATGGTCAAGGGCTACTGCGGCCACTACGGCATCAAGCTGGCCGAGGAGGAATTGGAGCGCGAGGCGCTGGAATGGTCGACCACGCGGGGCTCGCGTTCGGGGCGCGTCGCCTGGCAGTTTACCCAGGAATTGGCAGGACGCCTGGGCGTCAAGCTGAGCGGGAAGTGACGCGAAGCCTTATGCCCCGTTCAGGAATTGAAGCGGGTCGACGGGCGTCGATCCTTTGCGGATCTCGAAATGGAGTTGCGGCGACCCCACCTCTCCCGACTGACCCGATTTGGCAATCACCTGGCCGCGCTTGATGGTGTCCCCGCGCTTCACCAACAACTCACTCGCATGGGCATATGCGGTGACATAGCCGTTGGAATGCCGAACCAGGATCAAATTGCCATAACCTTTCAGCTCATTTCCCGAATAGGCCACAACGCCGTCCTCGGCCGCCTTCACGGGCGTGCCTTCGGGCACGGCAAGGTTGATGCCGTCATTGGCCTTGCCGTTGGTTTTCGCGCCGTAGCCGGTGATGACCTTGCCGCGCACCGGCCAGCGGAAGGTTGGTAATGCACCCGTCGCCTCGCTCGGCTTGGCGGGCGGACCGGCCTCGACGGCTTCCGGTGCCGGATTGGCCTGCGCCAGCCGCACGCTCTGCTGCGGGGCGGCGCTCGCGAGCTTGCCGATCGCGGGCGCAGGCGTCGCCATCGGCGGAACGATGGGAGCTTGCGGCGCAACCGGGGCGGCTTCAGCGGCCCTCGTACCGGGCACGATCAGCCTGGTGCCAAGCTTGAGCCTGGCGGATGGATTGAGGTTGTTGGCCCTTGCCAGTTCCGTGACCGAGACATGATTGCGGTGCGCAATACCGGCCAGTGTTTCGCCGGGATTGACGACATGAATGCTCGAGGCCGCAGTCGCAACCGGCTTGCTCGCCGGAGCAACCGGCACAGGTGCCGTGCTGGCGACGGTCGCGCGCGGGATGATCAGCGACTGGCCCGGCGAGAGCGACCGCGGGCCCTTGTAGCCATTGGCGGCCAGAATAGCGGCGGACGTGACGTGATAGCGCTGCGCCAGCACCCCCAGCGTGTCGCTGGTACCGACAATGATGGTCGTACCACCCTGCGCGTGCGTCGCGGCGATCGAGCGCGGCGGTACGCTGGAAGTGGTCTCCAACTTCGGCCGGGGCGGCGGAGTATAGGATGCAACACCACGGCCGCCGCCGGACACCCCGCCGCCGCGAACCGGATAGGATTGCGGGGCCGCAACAACGGGCGGCAAGGATGATGACTGATACTGCGATTGCGGTCGGGCATATTGCGGCAGTTCGCGCCGCTCGACGGGCTGAGCCGGCGACGAAGCCGTGGATTCCGGCTGGAAGTTAAAGGGATTGGAAAAAGAGCTTTGCGAGAACCGCGTCGACATGTCGCCGCTGCAGCCGGCAACCCCGAACGCGATCAGCGCCAACGCCGCAAATTGCGGTACGTGGCGCGAGCCAAAAAACTCGGCAGCACGGGACATGGTTACTCACTTGTACGCAACAAACGCCGCTTTTGAGTAAACACGTCCCCAGTAAATAAGCGCTTAAGGCCTCGCATAAGGCGTTGGCCGGACAAGCAATCCGGAGTTTCACAGTTTTCCTTAGAGTTCTTTGGCAATGCCCGGTAATGCCGGCACAAACCGGACGTCGACAAGCTCCTTCCGGTCGACGCCGCCGTGGGTTTTGGTGACACGGACAAGCGTCTGGATGCCGTGGTGCGGGCCGACCGGCGCGATCAGGATCCCCTCCGGCGCGAGCCGATCGAGCAGGCTGTCCGGGATCGTCTCCATGGCCGCCGTGACCATGATGCGGTCAAACTGGCCGAACTCGGCCGGAATGTTGAGGCCGTCGCCGAGGATCACCTCGATATTGCCGTAGCCCAGTCCCGCGAGCCGCTTGCGGGCGGAATCCGCAAGCGTGCGGAAGCGCTCCATCGTCACCACTTGGCCGGCAAGCTGCGACAGGATGGCCGCCTGGTAACCCGAACCGGTCCCGATCTCGAGCACGCGATGGCTCTTCCGTATCTGGAGCTGCTCGGTCATGTAGGCCACCACGAAGGGCTGGCTGATGGTCTGCCCGCAGGCAATGCCCAGTGCACTGTCGCGGTATGCGTCAGCACGGTCGGCTGGCACGACGAACGCCTCACGCGGCACCCCCTCCATCGCGCGCAGCACGGCCTGGTCGCTGATTCCGCGACGCCGCAGCGTCAACTGAAAGATCATTTTTTCGGGAGGGCCGTGCTTGAAAGGCATTTTGGACTCAGCTTGGGCGCTTGGCGGCAGCCTATCGAGCGGATGCCTGTGCGCAACATGCGCGGTTGTTTTGACGGATTTTTTCCCTTCGCGGCTGTTCCTGCCCCGGAACCGGGACCGCCTGGCCGGCGTTAGGGCGCGACGCCATGAATCCGAGGGATGACGTCGCCAGCGGCGCGCCGTGGCGGCGGACGGGGGACGGACCATGTTGTCGTTGCACCGTTGGGCGATATTTGCAAACCTCAACAAAGGGGATGGGCAAGGACTTACACATCATGGCTACGACGCGCCCGCCGCGCGGCTCTGTTTTCCTCGTCGAAGACGAGGTCATGATCAGAATGATGGTCGCCGACATGCTGCAGGAGCTTGGCTACACGATTGCAGCCGAGGCAGGCGAAATCGGCGAAGCGATCCGGCTTGCCCAGACCACTTATTTTGATCTGGCGATTCTGGACGTCAACGTCAACGGCAAGGTGATTTCTCCAGTCGCCGATTTGCTGAAGGCGCGTAATCGCCCCTTCATTTTCGCAACAGGTTACGGTTCGTCCGGACTGCCCGAAGAGTATCGCGACCGGCCGTCGCTTCAGAAGCCATTCCAGATCGAGACGCTCGGCAAGTTGATCGAGGCCACGCTCCGTAACGCGACCGTTTAACGGCAACCGCGCACATTATTTCAGCAGTTCTGCGAGCTCTTCGGAAAACACTTCATCGGTGCGGTCGAGCCGAAGCGGCGTCACCGAGACGAAGCGGGCGGCCAGCGCCTCGAGATCGGTGCCCTCTACGGGCGTATCCAGCATCGCGGCACGTTCAAATCCGATCCAGAAGTAAGGATTGCCGCGGCCGTCGCGACGCTGATCGACTTTCAGGAAGCCGAGATTGCGCTTGCCCTGCCGCGTCACGCGGATGCCCTTGACGTCCTCCGGCGCGCAGGCCGGAAAATTCACGTTGATCACCGTGTTCTTGGGGATTCCAGCTTCGATCACCTTGCGCAGGATTGGCGGGCCGAATTTCAGCGCCGTTTCCCACAACGGCTTGTCGCGCGTCTCCATCGAAAATTCCTGCGACAGTGCAAACGATGGCAAGCCCAGAATGGTGCCCTCGAGTGCGCCGGCAATCGTGCCGGAATAGACAACGTCCTCCGCGACGTTGCGGCCCTTGTTGACGCCGGACAGCACCACGTCGGGGAATTTGGGTAAGAGAATATGGCGTGCGCCCATGATAACGCAGTCGGTCGGCGTGCCGCGCACCGCGAAATGGCGCGGGCCGACTTCGCGCAGCCGCAACGGATCGTTCAGCGAAAGCGAATGCGACACGCCGGATTGGTCGAGTTCGGGCGCCACGATCCAGACGTCGTCGGAGAGCGCGCTCGCAATCTCCTCGACCGCCTTCAGGCCGGGGGCGTGGATGCCGTCGTCATTGGTACAGAGAACTCGCATCCCGGCAAAAAGTCCTTTTTCGGTCGAATCCCTGAGCTTTCACGGCGCCGTCTTAGCCGCAGAACGCAGATCAGGCAAACCCGACGATCTCGGCCGAAAATGCCGCTCTGTCGGCCAATTCCCGCGCCGACCATAGCCCTTGCATGTCTTGCGGAGGAGCTTTGAAAGAGACTATTTTTCTGCCTGTTTGAGGGATGGCGACGGGGTTTAAGCATGACCCGCATTTCAGCCGCTGCCGCAATTTTGATTGGCCTTGTTTTGCTTGATCCTTCTGTTGCGATTGCGCAATCGGATCAGGATTCCCAGTGTTTCCCGTGGCAGGAATATCGGGACGGACGCTGCGTCGCGAAACCATCGCAGCCACCGCCGCCAATGCCGCCGCCCGCACCAGCGACTCTCAGCCCCTGCTCCGACGGTACCCGAAGCCTTTCCGGTCAATGCACGTGCCCGATCAACACGCATCTCGATACGAGCGGACATTGCGTGGCTGACGGCACCCCATTGCCTCCGACGGTCAC
>Ga0306922_10002732_pt1 | contig 16410 bp, 9 predicted proteins | sample sta12Cox44000082_FD_203758 | JGI IMG/M metagenome (GOLD analysis project Ga0306922, IMG submission 203758) | Lab enrichment of tropical soil microbial communities from Luquillo Experimental Forest, Puerto Rico - statoxic.12C.oxic.44.000.082 (v2)... | ecosystem: Environmental > Terrestrial > Soil... | reverse complement strand
GCATCGCTCCCCAGGAATCGCCTTCGAATCAACGGTTCACGTCAACGGCAAGGTGCTCTACAGCTTTCGGATCATTCCAGACCGGGGATCCTGGATCGAGGTGCAATTCGATACGGCTGATCTTCTCTATATTTATCTCGATCGGCGTAAGCGACGTCGAAAGTTTCTGGCTACGACGTTCCTGCGGGCGCTGGGGTACGGCTCCGACGAAGAGGTCATCAAACTTTTCTACAACATCGAGAACCTGAAGCTCAGCGAGAAACTCGACGAAGAGAAGCTGGCGGCCAAGGTGCTTATCGCGGATGTTCGGGATGGTGAAGTGACGGTGGCGCGTGCCTTTGAACCCCTCACTTTGGCGACTGTTCGCCAGATCATAGCGCTCAAGATTCACGAGGTGAAAGTAATTGACATCTCGAACGACGACACAATCGTGAAGGCGCTTAGAAAAGATCCGGCGCACGGCCAGGAAGAAGCGCTGAAGGACATTTATAGGCGCCTTCGCCCAGGCGATCCTCCTACGGTGGCTAATGCCCGCGCCTTGCTCAAAAGACTCTTTTTCGATCCCAAGAAATACGATCTTGGACGCGTCGGCCGTTACAAAATTAATCAAAAACTCGGCATCAACGTCGATCCCACCGAGCGCATCTTGACGGACAAAGATTTTATCGCGGCAATCAAGTATTTGATCAATTTGCGCCGCGGCGAAGGCACGCTCGACGATATTGATCATCTTGGTAGCCGGCGAGTGCGCACGGTGGGCGAACTGCTAGCGAATCAATGCCGCGTGGGTCTTGCTCGCACGGAGCGGTTGGTCAAAGAACGCATGACGCTGTTCGACATCAATGTCGATGGGATGACACCGCAAAAGCTCATCAATCCAAAAGCGCTCAGCGCGGTCATACGAGATTTCTTTGGCCGATCGCAGCTTTCGCAGTTCATGGATCAAACGAATCCGCTCGCAGAATTGACGCACAAGCGGCGTTTATCAGCTCTCGGTCCTGGAGGTCTTAGTCGGGAGCGTGCTGGATTCGAAGTGCGCGACGTTCATCCGTCCCATTACGGCCGCATTTGTCCAATCGAGACGCCGGAAGGGCCAAACATAGGCTTGATAAGCTCAATGAGCACTTTTGCCCGCATTAATGAGTTTGGGTTTATCGAGACGCCGTATCGCAAAGTGGAAAAGGGCCGCGTGACGGACCAGATTGAATATCTTACTGCTGATCGCGAAGAGAATTACCTCGTGGCGCAAGCTAACGCGCCAGTGGATGGACGCGCTCATTTCACCGGGGAAAAAGTTTCTGTGCGCTACCGTGGGGACTTTCTTGAAGTCGATCCCGCCAAGGTGAATTACATGGACGTGTCGCCGAAACAGCTGGTGTCGGTGGCAGCCGGCCTCATCCCTTTCCTTGAACACGACGATGCGAACCGGGCATTGATGGGGTCCAACATGCAACGCCAAGGCGTGCCGTTGGTGGTTTCCGAGGCGCCGCTCGTGGGCACCGGGCTGGAGCAAAAAGTGGCGCGCGATTCCTACGCCGTTATTTTGGCGGCCGAGAGCGGCAAGGTCGCTTCGGTCACGGCGGACCAAATCATTGTCACCAAAGACGGTCATCTGCCGGAAAGCAAGAAGAAGCTTAAGACCGATCTCGAAGCAGGGATTCACGTTTATGAACTCCGCAAATTCATGCGCTCAAACGCCGGCACGTGCGTAAACCAGAAGCCCATTGTTCGCAAAGGCCAGCATGTGAAACGTGGTCAAGTCATCGCCGATGGTCCGAACACCGATCACGGCGAGCTCGCGCTGGGGCGCAACGTGCTCGTCGCGTTCATGCCGTGGAATGGATACAACTTTGAAGATGCCATCATGATCTCCGAAAAAGTCGTGAAGGAAGACATCTACACCTCCATCCACATCGATGAATTCGAGATCGGCGCGCGCGATACCAAGCTAGGCCCGGAAGAAATTACGCGGGATATTCCCAACGTCAGCGAAGAAGCTTTGCGCAACCTGGGCCCGGATGGCGTAGTGCGCGTCGGAGCGGAAGTGAAGCCCGGCGATATTTTGGTTGGGAAAATTACGCCGAAGAGCGAGACAGAATTGGCCCCGGAAGAACGCCTGCTCCGAGCGATCTTTGGCGAGAAAGCAGCCGATGTTAAGGACACTTCGCTTACCGTTCCCTCGGGCACCTACGGAATCGTGATGGATGTGAAGGTCTCGTCTCGTCGCGAAGTGTCACGCGAAAAACTTACGCCGGCGGAAACCAGACGACAGCTCAAAACCATCAGCGAAGAACATAAACGGAAAAAAGAGGCGCTGATCGAACAATTGACCGATTCACTTTCGAATATCCTTTTGGGTGAAAAAGTTCCTCTCGACGTCGTAAACGCCAAGAATGGCGAGATAATCATTCCGGCCAATCGCAAAATCACCAAAACGCTATTGCGAAAACTGGCAACCGCACACGATCACATCGAGATCGATCCGAGTCCGATCCGCAATAAGATTCGCGAAATCATCGGCGCGTACGAACACAAGTTCGCGGAGCTGGAGCTTGAACGTGATCGGGCGATGGACCGGGTGGAAAGCGGAGACGATATCGATCCTGGCATCATCAAGCAGGTCAAAGTTTACATCGCGTCGAAACGAAAGCTTTCAGTCGGCGACAAGATGGCTGGGCGCCACGGCAATAAAGGCGTAGTGGCGCGCATTGTTCCGGAAGAAGACATGCCATTCCTTGCGGACGGAACGCCAGTTGAAATCGTGCTGAATCCGCTCGGCGTGCCGAGCCGGATGAACGTCGGCCAGGTGTTGGAAACCCACCTCGGCGTTGCGGCGAAAGCGCTCGGATTCAAAGTCGCCACCCCAGTGTTCGACGGGATCAAGGAAGAGAAGATTCGGGACTACTTGGAGGACGCCCGCAAAAAAGAGGGCTTTAGTTGGGTACAGGAAACCGGCAAAGCGCGTCTGTTTGATGGGCGCACTGGCGATCCGTTCGATCAGGAAGTGGTGGTCGGCTACATCTACATGATGAAACTCGGCCACCTGGTGGCGGACAAAATTCACGCCCGCGCCGTTGGACCGTACTCGCTTGTTACTCAGCAGCCGCTCGGTGGCAAAGCGCAATATGGCGGACAACGCTTTGGTGAGATGGAGGTCTGGGCTCTCGAGGCCTACGGGGCTGCTTACACATTGCAGGAATTGCTGACCGTCAAATCCGATGACGTACAAGGCCGAACCCGCATCTACGAGTCCATCGTTAAAGGCGACAACTCACTCGAAGCGGGTACACCCGAGTCTTTCAACGTTCTAATCAAGGAAATGCAAAGTCTTGGTCTCGACGTAAAGGTCGGCGGCCAGGTCCCCACCTTCATGGAGAGCGTCGCATAAATTTTTAATTCAAAATTATTTGAGGAGATCATGAACGAACATTCCTGGCGTGAGTTAGTGGGCGAAGAGCGCCCTGTGGGTTTTGACCAGGTCGCCATCGGCGTTGCATCGAGCGACACGATGCGATCGTGGAGCAAAGGCGAAGTCAAAAATCCAGAAACGATCAATTATCGGACTTTTAAACCGGAGAAGGGCGGACTTTTCTGCGAACGCATTTTTGGTCCCACACGGGATTGGGAATGTTCGTGCGGAAAATACAAACGCATCAAGCATAAGGGAGTGATTTGCGACCGGTGCGGCGTGGAAGTCACCCTGGCGCGCGTTCGCCGCGAACGCATGGGTCACATCGAATTAGCCGTGCCCGTTTCACACATCTGGTTTTACAAATGCATGCCTTCGCGCATCGGGCTTATGCTTGATATGAGCGCGCGCCAGCTCGAGCGCGTGATCTATTACGAGGACTACATCGTCATTGATCCAGGCAAGACGCCGTTGCAGAAGACGCAACTGCTTAACGAAGTTGAATACCGTGAGGCGCAGGAGCATTACGGCGAAGATTTCGTTGCCGGCATGGGCGCGGAAGCAGTCAGGAAACTGCTCGCCGAGATCGACCTCAACAAGCTCAACAAAGAGCTGGAGAAAGCGATGTCTGCTACCAAGAGCAAACAAATCCGTAAGAAATTGGCCAAGCGTCTCAAGCTCGTTCAAGGGTTCCAGAATTCACATGCGCGTCCCGAGTGGATGATTCTGGATGTGTTGCCAGTCATTCCGCCGGATTTGCGGCCCTTGGTTCCGTTGGAGGGTGGGCGCTTCGCGACATCTGATCTGAATGATCTTTATCGGCGCGTCATTAATCGGAACAACCGGCTCAAAAACCTGCTTCTGCTCAAGACGCCAGACGTCATTATTCGCAACGAAAAGCGAATGCTGCAGGAAGCGGTAGACGCTTTGTTCGATAACGGCAGGCATGGTCGCGCCGTGACGGGAGCAGGCAATCGGCCTCTCAAATCGCTCAGCGACATGCTCAAGGGCAAGGGCGGACGTTTCCGCCAAAACCTGCTCGGCAAACGCGTCGATTATTCGGGGCGTTCGGTTATTGTCATCGGCCCGGAATTGAAACTGTATCAATGCGGTTTGCCAAAGAAGATGGCGCTGGTGCTTTTCGAGCCGTTCATCATCCGTCGGCTCAAAGACCTCGGTTACGTGCATACGGTGCGCAGCGCGAAGAAGATGATTGAGCGCCAGACTCCGGAGGTGTGGGACATTCTGGAGGAAGTGACCAAGGGTCACCCGGTGTTGCTCAATCGCGCGCCTACTTTGCATCGATTGTCGATTCAGGCGTTCGAACCGCAATTAATCGAGGGCGAAGCCATTCGTATTCACCCGCTGGTTTGCACTGCTTACAATGCGGACTTCGACGGCGACCAGATGGCGGTGCACGTACCGCTGTCAGTGGAGGCCCAAATGGAAGCGCGTATGCTGATGCTCGCTCCGAATAACATTTTCTCCCCATCCAGCGGTAAGCCCATTACCACGCCTTCGCAGGACATTACGCTGGGTTGTTACTACCTGACCCAAAATCCTCGCGGTCTAAGTAAAGATGGCCAGCGCCTCCCGCTCTTTACCGATGCAGCCGAAGTGGAATTTGCCATGACCGAGGGCAGCGTGTGCACGCACGACCGCATCCGGATTAAGAACCCCGATTTTGGAAGAAAAACCATCTACGGCAATGCGGACGCGAAAACTATCGAGACCACGCCGGGGCGTGTCGTTTTCAATGAGATTTGGCCTAGTCAACTCGGGTTTTTCAATAAACCCGCCGGCAAAAAGCAGCTCAGCGATATTATCTGGCGCTGTTACCAAATCGCTGGCCCGGCGGAGACTGTCGCGACACTGGACAAATTAAAGGAACTCGGTTTCGCTGAAGCGACCAAGGCCGGCATCTCGATTGGAATTTCGGACATGATCATTCCGAAAGAGAAACAGACTGAGTTGGAAAACGCTTACAAGCAAATCCGCCAGGTTGAGCAGCAATATCGCAGGGGCATCATCACGGATGGCGAGCGTTACAACAAGATCATCGACATCTGGACACACGCCGGGGACGAGATTTCCAACATCATGTTCCGCACCCTGGAGCACAACGAGGGTCGCAAGGAATTGAATCCGGTTTATTTGATGGTCGATTCCGGTGCGCGCGGCAACCGGCAACAGGTGCGCCAGCTCGCTGGGATGCGCGGTTTGATGGCCAAACCGAGCGGCGAAATCCTCGAGCATCCGATCACTTCGAACTTCCGCGAAGGTCTCAGCGTGCTTGAGTACTTTATTTCCACTCACGGCGCTCGCAAAGGTCTTGCTGACACTGCGCTCAAGACCGCGGACTCCGGTTATCTTACTCGTAAGTTGGTGGACGCGGCGCAGGACGTGATCATCAATGCGGAAGATTGCGGGACAGTAAATGGAATCGTGGTGCGCTCGATTTATGAGGGCGATGAAGAGGTGGTCGATCTTGGGCAGCGCATCATCGGCCGGATCAGTTGCGAAACCATCCCCGACCCGGTGGACAAGAAGAAAAAGATCCTAAAGGTGAATCAGTACATCGACGAGAAGATCGCTGCGGAGTTGCAGCGCATCGGCGTGGAGAGCTTGAAGATTCGTTCGGTGCTGACCTGCGAGTGCGGCCGGGGCGTTTGCGCGATGTGTTACGGACGCAACCTCGCGACTGGCCAGTTCGTGAAAATGGGCGAAGCAGTTGGCATCATCGCCGCGCAATCCATCGGCGAGCCGGGAACGCAATTGACGATGCGAACCTTCCATATCGGCGGCACGGCTAGCCAGACGTTTAAGCAACCGATTATTAAGGCGAAGAACGATGGCACAGTTCAATTCAATGACCTGCGAAGAGTCCAGGCGCTTGATGGCAGTTGGATTGTTTTGAACAAGAACGGTTCGATCAGCGTGCACAACGCTGAGGGACGCGAACTCGAGCGCTACAACGTCGTCATCGGCTCCATGATTTCCAAGGACGACGGCGCCTCGGTGAAAAAAGGTGAGACGTTCGTGCAGTGGGACCCATACAACGTGCCGATTCTTACCGATAAGGGAGGCAAGATCGAGTTCCGCGACATGATTGCCGGCGTTACGATCAAGCGCGACGTCGATGAAGCAACCGGTCTCATGGGCACGGTCATTATCGAGCACAAAGAAGATTTGCACCCGCAGGTGGTCATCGTCGATGACAAGAAGGAAGTGCTCGCCAGCTACTCCATTCCGGCTGGCGCGCACGTCGTAGTCGAACAAGGCCAGAAAGTGCGCCCGGGCGCGCTGCTGGCAAAGACGCCGCGCAAAGTCGCAAAGACAAAGGACATCACCGGCGGTCTGCCTCGTGTGGCCGAATTATTCGAAGCCCGTCGGCCAAAAGATGCAGCTGAGATCGCCAAGATCGATGGCATTGTGGAAATGGGCGGAACTGTCCGCGGGAAACGACGCTTGATCCTAAAAGACCCCGAGACGGGAGCCGAGGAAGAACATCTGATCTCGCTCACGAAGCACATCATCGTTTTCAAAGGCGATTTTGTGAAGAAAGGTCAGCAGCTTACGGAAGGTCCGATCGTGCCGCACGAGATTTTGGAAGTCTGCGGTCCGCAGGAATTGCAGGAGCATCTGGTCAACGAAGTGCAGGAAGTCTATCGGTTGCAGGGCGTGGAGATCAACGACAAGCACATCGAGATCATCGTGCGCCAGATGTTGCGTAAGGTGAAAATTACCGATCCCGGCGATACCGCTTTGCTCTGGGGCGATCAGGTGGACAAGCTCGACTTTGAGGAAGAAAACAGGAAGGTCGTCGAAAAGGGCGGCAAACCGGCAGAAGCCGTTCCCGTTCTTCTCGGCATCACGAAGGCTTCACTGGAAACTGATAGCTTTATCTCGGCTGCATCATTCCAGGATACCACCCGCGTTCTAACCGAAGCAGCTACGCTGGGCAAAGTCGATAAACTGCGTGGTTTTAAGGAAAACGTGATCATGGGTCACTTGATTCCTGCCGGAACAGGCTTCGGACAGCATCGTCAGATCAAGCTCGTCGAAAAAGGCGAGCCAATCGGCGCCCCCGTAATGGAAGAAGCCGAGCCGCAGCCTGCGATCGGGTAGGATTGATATTTGCGAATGTTGTAGGGCGTCTGTGCCAGCTCCGAAAGCTTTCGGAGTTGACACAAACGCCCTACAGTTTGGCTGATGTCGATCGTTACAAAAACCGGTGACAAAGGCGAAACGTCGTTGATGTACGGGCGGCACCTTTCGAAGGCCGATCTGCGCGTCGATGCCTACGGGTGCATCGATGAGCTGACTGCCGCGCTCGGTCTCGCACGATCGATTTCAACCAACAAGTTCCTTTCAGACGAGATCTTCGCTGCGCAAAAAGATTTGATCGTTGTCATGGGTGAGTTAGCGACGGCGCCGGGCGATCGGGAACGGTACATCAAAGATGGATTTCAGCTCACCACAGCGGAAATGGTGGATCGAATCACGGCAGTTATCTTCGATCTTGAGAAAGACAAATTGCTTTATCCCAAAGACTGGGTGATCCCTGGTGGAACTGGGGTTTCTGCGGCTCTCGATTTTGCACGCGCAACATGCCGCCGCGCCGAGCGGCAAATCGCCGCGTTCAGTACGTGTGAAAAAGATCTTAACCCCGAGATTTTGCGTTACCTCAATCGGCTTTCGGATCTCTGCTGGATCCTGGCGCGGTACGCAGAGAAATCCAGGGAATGACGGTTTCTCAGCTGGCAGGGTGGGCCGCTTCAACACTCGCCGAATCTGTATTTTGCCTTGGTCACTGCAGCCGGGAATTTCAGATTGCGCACCGACCTGTGCTGTAGCATCTTGACGCTCCCGCTCTGGAAGCTCCCGCCCTCGGGAATTTCGCTTATGGCAGATACAACGGAATTAGTGCCTGAATTATTGGAAGCTGGTGTTCATTTTGGACACCAGACGAAGCGTTGGAATCCGAAGATGAAGCCTTTCATCTTCGAACAGCGCAACCAGATCTACATCATCAATTTGGATGAGACCGTCCTGCAACTTCGGCGGGCGACGGAATTTCTCCAGGAAGTCGCGCGCCGCGGCGGCAAAATTTTGTTCGTCGGCTGCAAAAAGCAGGCGCAGGAAGCGATAAAAGAGGCGGCACTGGCTTGCGGTCAATTTTACGTGAACCAACGGTGGCTCGGCGGCACGCTGACTAACCTCGCGACGATTCGCAAGAGCATCGGGCGATTGAAATACATCGAGGAGATCGAGCAGTCGCCTGAATATAAGAAAATGGGAAAACAGGAGTTGGCGGCGCTTAATCGCGAGGCGGCGAAGCTCCGGCGCAATCTCGACGGGATAATCGAGATGTCGCAGTTGCCTGACGCCCTGGTGGTGATCGACACCCTCCGTGAGCAAAACGCGGTGAATGAGGCGCGACGCCTCGGCATTCCAGTGGTCGCCATTGTCGATACAAACGCGGACCCCGAGATCATTGATTACCCGATTGCTGGCAACGACGATGCGATTCGTGCTATTCGCGTGATTTTGCAGAAGCTCGTGGACGCCATCGTTGCGGCAAGCAACGAAGCGCGCATTCGCGAGCAGGTCGAAATGGCAGGCGTGTCCGCCTAGCGGCGAAGTTGAACGGTTACAAGATGAACGGTTGAAAAGGCCGCAACTTGGAACGTTTCAACGATCTAACCTTTAAACCTTTCAACAAACATCAAATGGCAACGACGGCCGCTGGCTCGGATGAGGGGCCAGAGATTACTCCAGGACTCGTTAAGAAACTGCGTGAGAAAACCAACGCAGGCATGATGGATTGCAAACGCGCGCTGGAAGAAGCGGGCGGCGATCTGGAAAAGGCAGAAGCGATCTTGCGCACCAAAGGCATCGCTGCTGCTGGCAGAAAAGCCATGCGCGTAACGAAGGAAGGCATCGTAGCCTCCTACATCCATCTGCAAGGCAAAGTTGGCGTGCTCGTCGAAGTCAATTGCGAGACCGATTTTGTGGCAAGGAACGAGAATTTCCGCGAATTTGTGAAAGACATCACTCTGCATATTGCCGCAGCACATCCGCTTTACGTCAGTCGCGCAGATGTTCCTGGCAACCTCATCGAAGCCGAGCGCGAGATTTACAAGGCGCAGGCAAAAGGGAAACCGGAAAATGTGATGGAGAAAATGGTCGAAGGAAAACTCGATAAATTTTACAGCACAGTTTGTCTGCTCGAGCAAGGATTCATCAAAAATCCGGACCAAACCATCGGTGACCTCGTCAAAGCCAAAATTGCGGAGCTTGGCGAGAACATCGTCATCCGCCGTTTTGTCCGTTATCTCGTGGGCGAGCCGCTACCGAACGAAGCGTAGTCTTCAGCATGTGGTAGGGCGCAACCACCGGGCCCGCCGCAGCGTTCTTTCCCGTGGCGATCATCCGTTTTGGACGATAAGCTCGTCGTATCAAATGGCACTCGAGGAGTACAAACGGAAACGCGACTTCAAGAAGACTGCTGAGCCAGCGGGCAAACCGCTGCCCAAAAAAGTCAAAGGCGCCTCGCGTTTTGTGATTCAAAAACATGACGCCCGTCGTTTGCACTACGATTTCCGCCTCGAAATGGAAGGCGCGCTGAAGTCGTGGGCACTGCCGAAAGGGCTTCCCTGGAAGCGAGGTGAAAAACATCTTGCTGTAGAAGTTGAAGATCATCCGATCGAATACGAAGACTTCGAGGGCGTCATTCCGGAAGGGCAATACGGCGGGGGCACTGTGATGGTGTGGGACCGCGGCACGTATTACGTTTTTGGTGAACAGCCGCTGAAATCGCTGCGCGAAGGCAAGCTTCACCTGGTTCTCGACGGAGAAAAAGCCAAAGGCGAATGGACGCTCGTTCGGATTCGCGGTCGCGATGAAGCCAAGAACCAGTGGCTGATCCTGAAGACTGGCGAGGACGCAAAGCCGCCTTCGAAAAAACTCGAGGATCAATCGGTGAAATCGGCTCGCACTATGAAGCGAATCGCCGAAGCCCGCGATGGCGAGTGGGAGTCGAATCGCGAAATCAATCAAAGTCCGACATCCCAATTTAAGGCCCGAATTCGCGACGCGATTAAAAAAAAAGCAAAGCGTAACGTAGGGCATGTGTCTCGCTTGGCCGTCGCAGGTTCGCAAGCCGGAGGCTTGCGCAACCTGCGCAATGCGAAGCCGCGCTTCATCGAGCCGATGAAAGCGAAGCTGGTGGAGAATCCACCAGCGACGGGCGACTGGATTTATGAGCTGAAGTTTGACGGCATCCGCCTGATCGCGGTCAAGAGCGACAAAAAAGTGTCGCTGTTGTCGCGAAACCAAAACGATTTGAGTGCGCGTTTCCCGGAAATCGTCGACGCGATTCAGAATTTGCCGGCGAGAGAAGGCGTTATCGACGGCGAAGTAGTCGCGCTCGACGAGGAGGGGCGTTCCTCGTTTCAACTCCTGCAAGCCCGCGAAATGGAAGGACGAAAATCGCCCGTCTATTTTTATGCATTCGATCTGCTACAACTCGATGGCAAAAGTCTGGTGTCGCTGCCGTTGGAGGCGCGCAAGAACGTTTTGGAAGAACTCTGCGCCGCTGTAGCCGCGGGCGATGACCGCGGCTCGGCCATTCGTTACTCCGGCGCGATTGGCGGCGATGCAAAACGGCTTCTCGAAGAAGTGAAGCGTCGCGGTCTGGAGGGAATTATCGGCAAGCAACGCAACTCGGTTTACGAACCCGGACGGAGAAGCGGCGCATGGATCAAGCTCAAATGCGTCAACGAACAGGAATTTGTCATTGGCGGATACACGCCGCCGCAGGGCGCGCGCGAACATTTCGGCGCAATTTTAGTTGGCTATTATGAGCGCAAAAAGCTCGTCTTCGCCGGAAAAGTCGGCACCGGATTTACGACAAAGTCATTGGTGATCTTGCACAAAAAATTCTGGGCCGAAGAACGCGCCGATTGTCCATTCGTCGATTTGCCGTCAAAACAAAACGGCCAATGGGTGCAAGGAATTACGCCGTCCATGATGCGCAAAATGTATTGGGTCAAGCCGGTATTCGTCTGTGAAATCAAATTCGCAGAATGGACGTGGGATGGAAAATTGCGTGCGCCCGTTTTCCTTGGCTTGCGCGAAGATAAAAGGGCGGCCGACGTTGTTCGCGAGGCCTAAGAGAAGGTCAAGCGGGCATCGATTCGCGCGCTTGTGACTTGACCCGATTGGTGGGCCAAAAAATTTTGAACAGGCCCGCATGGACGGGAGGTTGGAATTGTTATGCGAATTGCCCAGGTGGCGCCGCTTTTTGAGAGTGTACCGCCTAAATTATACGGAGGGACGGAGCGCGTGGTGTCGTATCTCACCGAGGAACTCGTTCGCCAAGGTCACGAGGTTACGCTGTTCGCTAGTGGAGACTCGGTGACGAAGGCGCGTCTCGTCGCGGCGTGCCGGCGTTCGTTGCGACTGGATGAGGACTGTGTGGATCAATTGGCGCACCAAATCCTGATGCTTGAGCATGTATTTCAGCGCGCTACGGAGTTCGACATCGTCCATTTTCACGTGGATTATCTGCATTTTCCGTTCAGCCGCCGCCAGCCGATCACGGACGTGACGACATTGCACGGGCGTCTCGATATTCCTGATCTGGTTCCGCTTTATCGGGAGTTCGCAGATATGCCGGTAATCTCGATCTCGAACGCGCAGCGGGCACCTTTGCCGTGGGCGAACTGGCAGACCACGGTTTACCACGGCGTGCCGACCGACCTGTACCGGTTCCATGAGAAGCTGGGAACGTACTTCGCCTTTCTGGGACGAATCTCGCCCGAGAAACGTGTGGATCGCGCAATCGAAATTGCCAAGCGGGTAGGCATGCCGCTTAAAATCGCCGCCAAAGTTGATCCAGTGGACCAGGAGTATTTTGAAAGCGTCATCAACCCATTGCTGCGCGATCCGATGGTAGAGTTTGTTGGCGAGATCGGCAAAGGAGAAAAAGACGATTTCCTGGGGAATGCGTACGCTTTGCTCTTCCCCATCGACTGGCCGGAGCCATTTGGGCTTGTGATGGTTGAAGCGATGGCCTGCGGCACGCCGGTGATTGCGTACCGTAGTGGAGCAGTTGCAGAAGTGATCGACGAAGGTCGCACGGGCTTCATCGTGAAAGGGCTGGAAGATGCCGTCGAGGCGGTCTGGCGCGTGTCGGAATTGAGCCGGAGAGGTTGTCGCGCAGTCTTCGAACAACGCTTTACCGCCACTCGCATGGCCCATGATTACGTGCAGGTGTACGAGCAATTGATTAAGCACAAGCAACAGCTCGGCGGTCATCCCGACCGGTCGGAACTACAGAAGTCATCGGAGGCTGCATAATGGCCAGAGAGGTCATTCGTATCCGGGACGAGTTTTACATTCGTTCGTCATCACCCCGCGTGGATGTTCGCACCCGAGTGTTGAAACAGGGAGACACCTTCGCTGTGTTCGACCGATTCGGTGACATCGAGACATTCGGGTCACGTGAGCTGGGATTGTACTACCAGGATACTCGATTTTTGTCTCGACTGACGTTGAAACTGGGAAAGGATCGCCCGCTGCTCCTCAGTTCTACGGTCAGAGAGGACAACGCGGTGATGGCCGTGGATGCCACCAACCCCGACGTCAGCCGCAATGGCGAAACACTAATTGAGCGAGGCACAATTCACATCTTTCGCTCGAAGATCTTATGGGAAAGAAGGTGTTACGAGCGGTTGCGACTCCAAAATTATGGAAGAGCGGCTGTCGATTTTTCTTTCTCAATCGAATTGGATGCTGATTTTGCCGATATTTTCGAGTTGCGCGGAACGAGGCGCGAACGCCGCGGCCGCCGGATGGAGACGCAGGTTACGCCCGATGGTTTGGTTCTCGCGTACGAGGGGCTGGACGACCGGTTGCGTCGCACGCGAATTGTTTTCGATCCGCGGCCGACTCGTTTGAGCGAGTCCGTAGCCGGCTTTCAAATTCGCCTGGAGCCCGGCCACGACGCTACCTGCCGGTGGGTAATTGCGTGCGAAGTGGATGGCGATTCGCAGGTCGAGATCAAGCCTTGCTACGAAAAGATCATTCAGGAAGCAGCCGGTGCGCTCGAACGCGTGCATGCCCGTGAGCCACAGATTTTTACCGGGAACGAGCAGTTCAATGATTGGCTGAACCGTTCAGTGGCTGATCTCCACATGATGCAAACGGAAACGCCCTATGGTCTGTACCCTTACGCTGGTGTTCCGTGGTTTAGCGCAGTGTTCGGGCGGGACGGAATCATCACCGCGGTCCAGTGCCTGTGGTTTGACCCATCTTTGGCCCGTGGCGTTCTGGCCTATCTGGCAGCGAACCAAGCCGACACAGATAATCCCGAGCAAGACGCGCAGCCGGGCAAGATATTGCACGAGTTCCGCGAGGACGAAATGGCTACTCTGGGCGAGATTCCGTTCAGGCGCTACTACGGCAGCATCGATGCAACCCCGCTTTTTGTCATGCTTGCTGGCGCATACTATAAGCGCACGGGTGACCGCGCGTTCATCGAATCAATTTGGCCGCACGTGGATCGGGCGCTTGAGTGGATCGATCGTTATGGTGATTCGGATGGCGACGGATTCGTCGAATACACACGCAGGTCCAAGCACGGTCTCATTCATCAGGGCTGGAAAGATTCACACGACGCAATTTTTCACCAGGACGGCGCGCCTGCTGAAGGAGCGATCGCCTTGTGTGAAGTTCAGGGTTACGTCTATGCCGCAAAGACTACTGCCGGTGAACTAGCAAAAATTCTCGGCGACGCGGCACGTGCGCGCGAGTTGTCAAAACAAGCGGAAGCGCTCCATCGGAGGTTCGACAAAGCCTTTTGGTGTGATGACCTGTCCACGTACGCCCTTGCGCTGGATGGTAGGAAGCAGCCCTGCCGGGTGCGAACCTCGAATGCAGGCCACTGTCTTTTCACCGGTATCGCGATGCCGGAACACGCGCGACGTGCAGCGACAACTCTGACAGACGAAACATCGTTCTCCGGATGGGGAATCCGCACGGTGGCCAGCACCGAAGCGCGCTACAATCCCATGTCTTATCACAATGGATCAGTGTGGCCGCACGATAACGCGTTGATTGCTGCAGGATTTTCCAGGTACGGGTTAAAGGAGTCGGCCGCGATGGTCCTCGCAGGATTGCTCGACGCCAGTCTTTTCTTCGATCTGCATCGGCTGCCGGAACTATTTTGCGGTTTTCCAAGGCGCCCCGGTGAATCTCCGACGCTTTATCCCGTCGCCTGCGCTCCGCAATCTTGGGCGTCAGCGGCGATTTTTCTTTTGCTCGAAGCTTGTCTCGGCTTGAGCGTATCGGCTCCCGAAGAGACGGTGGTATTTTCGAAGCCGGTTTTGCCCGCCTTCCTTCCCAAGGTAAGCATTCGTGGCCTGAAAGTAGGCGATGCCCGGATTGATCTCTTACTCACTAGACACGATGAAGGCGACGTAGGAGTCAACGTGCTCCGCCGCGATGGAGCGCTCGACGTCGTGGTTTTGAAGTGACGGATATCATCCCCCGAGTGCAGAAGAAGCGTGCGTCCGTCGCGTGTGAAAATTTCGCCGAACGTTTTGTCTTGCAATTCACCGGACGCGGCATCCGTCTTGCGCACAAAAACTGGAGGCGAACCATGCACTTGAGCAAACCAAATCTACTGCAACCGTGACAGCTATAATTGTCTTGAGCTGCATCACAGCCGCCGCGCAATCAGTCACGACTCTCTATTCATTCAACCGAACCGACGGCCAGCTGCCGTCCGCTGCGCTCGTTCGGGGCAGCGACGGTAATTTCTACGGCACGACTGTTATTGGCGGCATGCACTATCAGGGCACCGTATTCAGCCTTTCGCTCACTGTCGCGCCGGCCCCTCTAAAGATCGCGTTCAATCCTGTAGCGTCAGACTGAGCTGCCCGCCGTGGTGGGTGATCGGCTGCGGGGCACGCGCTTGAAATTCGCTACCGAGCTGGCGTGATCATTCCCGTGGTGCCCCGCAAATTCGCCGCTGGACGAAGCCGCCCTTCGGCGGATATGGTGCAGTGGTGAAGACAAGGGTGATCGTGATGCCGAAGGCGGCGGTGCTCGATCCGCAGGGCAACGCAGTCCGCAATGCGATGCGGCACTTGGGAATGCCGGAGGTGCGCAGCGTACGGATCGGAAAGTACATGGAGATCGATATTAATGGGCAAAACGGCGAGCTTGAATCACGGTTGCATCGGCTTTGCCGGGATTTGCTCTCCAATCCGGTGATCGAAGATTACCAGCTGCAGAAAGTGGAGGAGCGAAATCGTAAGAAAACGCCCAACTCCGATAAATCGCGAGCAGCCGTCCAACTCCAGAAGAGTAAGACGAAGCAGACCCGCCCTCTCTCTCCGCGGCGAGCTACGGCGCGCCAGGCCAGAAAGGGGTGGCGATGAAAGCGCTGCGATATTTCTTTTGCGTGGTGCTGCCGCCGCTGGCGGTGATTATGACCGGTCGGATTGGCAGTTTCTTTCTCAGCCTCATCCTGACATTGCTTGGCTGGATTCCGGGAGTCATTCACGCCTGCCTGGTGGTGAACGATTATCACGCTGAGCAGCGCGCAGCCGCCGCTCGTTAGGCCAAGCGGTTTGCACTGTCGCCTTTCCCTTCCCAAGCGAGAGGATCATGGTTATAGGGCGTTTGTGCCAAACGCCCAAGGTGCTTGACACAAGCACCTCTACAGTGGATGGCGCAACCATCATTGAGGTCAGGTATGGATCGTCGGCTGACAGAGCGACGCTCGACTCCTTACGCTCCTCCTCTCCTCGGCCGAAGAGGAGAGGCAGCCCGTAGCTTCAGCGCTGGACCAAATCGCATCACGCTACGGCAGGAATTTTTTGCGCGTGAGGACGGGCGCCGTTACAGTGCATCGCATGAAATTCGCTGTGATCCAGTTCCCCGGTTCCAATTGCGATCAGGATTGCGTCGCTGGAATCAATGGCTTG
>Ga0306922_10002731_pt1 | contig 16410 bp, 14 predicted proteins | sample sta12Cox44000082_FD_203758 | JGI IMG/M metagenome (GOLD analysis project Ga0306922, IMG submission 203758) | Lab enrichment of tropical soil microbial communities from Luquillo Experimental Forest, Puerto Rico - statoxic.12C.oxic.44.000.082 (v2)... | ecosystem: Environmental > Terrestrial >... | reverse complement strand
GCTGGCGTTCCGGGCTTTAAGTGTTTCCTCGTCGACCCGGGGATCGACGGTTTCACCATGGTTTCGGTGCAGCAATTGCGCGCGGCGCTTCCCCATGTGGCCCGGACCGGCCTGCCTCTGCTGGTTCATGCCGAGCTGCCGGGCCCGATCGAAGCCGCCGCCAAGCAATTGACGGACGCCGATTGGAGTCGCTATGAAACCTATCTTCGCTCCCGGCCCGATGAGGCCGAGCTTGAAGCGATCGAGGTTCTGCTTGATCTCTGTCGCGAATTCCACTTTCCGCTTCACATTGTTCATCTAGCGACCGGTATGGCCGTCGATCGCCTCCGCAAGGCAAAATCCCTGGGGCTGGACGTGACCGTCGAAACCTGCCCGCACTACCTCTACTTTTCCTCCGGGGATGTTGCCGACGGTGCGACCCTCCACAAGTGCGCTCCGCCCATTCGCAGCCATGCGAACCGCGAGGAACTCTGGCAAGCGCTCCGCGAAGGCGTTATCGATCTGGTCGTCACCGACCATTCTCCTTGTCCGCCACACATGAAGCGGCTGGAAGAAGGAAGCTTTCGGACGGCCTGGGGAGGTATCGCGAGCCTCTCCGTCGCACTCCCCGTCCTGTGGACCGAAGCGCGTCGCCGCGGCTTTGACTTGAGCGATATCGCGCGCTGGATGGCCGAGGCGCCCGCAAAGCTCGCAGGCTGCGGCAGCCGCAAAGGAAAAATCGCAGCAGGCTGCGACGCCGACTTCATTGTCTTCGATCCCGATAAAGAGTTCACCGTCACGGCCGACGGCCTGCACTACCGCCACCGGGTTTCGCCCTATTTGGGTCACCGCCTTACCGGCAAGGTGCGCCGGACCTACCTGAGAGGCGAGTGCGTCTTCGACAATGGCGACTTTCCGCGTAAAGCGGCGGGCCGCGAGTACGACTTACGTCGCTAAACACTCCGCTACCCACAATTCCGCTGCAAAGGGTACGTTCTTCGGCCAGAATGGTACTGGTTGGACTTCAGATGCTCCACCCAGACGAGCCAAACGCCTTGTCCCACGTGAACATTGTCGGAACGCCAGTCCCTCGTAAGGAGGGACTCGACAAGGTAACCGGCCGCGCGCGCTACGTGGATGACATCAGTCTGCGCGGCATGCTGTACGGTGCCACCGTGCGCAGCACGATTCCGCGCGGCAGAATCCGTCGCATCAGCTTCGCTCCCGGCGTTGATTGGACCGAATATGTCATCGTTACAGCGAAAGACATTCCCGGCCGCAACTGCATCGCTCTCATTCTCGACGACCAGCCCTGCCTCGCCGACGGCATCGTGAACCATCCCGAAGAACCCATCCTCCTTCTCGCGCATCCCGACCGCCACCAGCTTTCCGGGGCGATCGAAGCGGTCGAGATCGCTTACGACCCGCTTCCAGCAGTCCTTGCGTTCGAGGAAAGCGAGCGCCAAACCGAGGTCATCTGGGGTACGGACAACATTTTCAAGACTCTTCTTGTGGAAAAAGGTTCGCTCGACGGTATTTGGGAACAAGCAGCCCACATCGTTGAAGGCGAATACTCCACCGGAGCTCAGGAACAGCTGTACATCGAAAACAACGGCATGATCGCCGATTTCGATGACCAAGCCGGCGTCACGGTTTGGGGATCGCTGCAATGCCCCTACTACGTCCACAAAGCGCTGATGGCGCTCTTCGCGCTGCCTGAGGACAAAGTCCGCGTGGTGCAAATGGAAACGGGCGGCGCATTCGGCGGCAAGGAAGAATACCCGTCGATGATCGCGGCGCATGCGGCTTTGCTCGCGATGAAGGCCAAGCAGCCGGTCAAAATCGTTTACGACCGCCTGGAAGACATGGCTGCCACGACCAAGCGCCATCCGTCGCGGACCCGCCATCGAACCGCGGTGGACGCAACCGGAAGGATCCTGGGCGGCGAAATCGACATCACCATGGATGGCGGCGCCTACGCCACGCTGTCCTCGGTTGTCCTCTCGCGCGGAACGATTCATGCCGGGGGCCCTTACTACTGGCCGAACGTCACTATTCGCAGCAAAGCGGTCGCGACCAACGCTCCTCCGCACGGTGCATTTCGCGGCTTTGGCGCTCCGCAAACGCTGTTTGCGATGGAGCGCCATATCGAGCGCATCGCGGAGGTGGTCGGTATCTCGCCCGTCGAAATCCGCAAGCGCAACTTCCTTAAGCCCGGCATGACCACAACGACCGACCAGGTCATTCGGGAAAATATCGATCTCGAACGATTACTCGACCAGGCCCTAGAACTTTCTCAATATCAGGACAAGAAGCGGCGGTTCCTTGAGCAAAACCAACGGTCTGCCGTCAAGAAGGGCCTGGGCATCTCAGCATTTCTCCACGGTGCTGGCTTCACCGGTTCCGGTGAGCGGTATCTAAGTTCGCTGGTTGGGGTGGAGGCGCTCGCAGACGGTACGGTCCGCGTTCTCGTTTCGAGCGCGGAGTTTGGCCAGGGCACCAACACGGTGCTCTGTCAGATCGCAGCTGAAACTCTGAACGTCCCCTACGATTGGATAACCATCGCTCAGCCTGACACGAGCGTCGTTCCGAACAGTGGTCCCACGGTCGCCTCACGCACCGCTATGATCGTAGGCAACCTGGTTCGCGCGGCCGCCATGGGCCTGGTCCGGACGCTTGAAGCCTCGTGCGACCTGGCCAAAAACTTCACGCACGACGAATTTCGACAGTCTTGCCGCCAACACATCGAAAAGCACGGCCAGCTCAAGTCGCTCTCCCGGTATGAAGCTCCGCCCGGAGTTTTCTGGGACGATCAGAAATACCGCGGCGAAGCCTATGCTGCCTTCGCCTGGGCTGTCTACGTCGCGGAGGTGTCGGTCGACCTGACCACTTACAGTGTCACCGTCGACGACTTTGTCGCCCTGCAGGAGATCGGCAAGGTTCTCCATCCACGGTTGGCCGAGGGTCAAATAGCCGGGGGAGTAGCGCAGGCCATCGGCTTCGCGCTGTATGAAAAGGTCGTCTGGCAGAACGGCCGCATGCAGAACCATCAGATGACCAACTACATCATGCCAACCTCAGCCGACCTGCCTCCGATTCGTGTGTTTTTTAAAGAGCTTGGCAACCTGCACGGCGCCTATGGCGCCAAGGGAATTGGCGAATTACCTATGGACGGTCCTGCGCCCGCGATTGTGAACGCGATTCAGGATGCGTTGGGCGTCCCCTTCAACTCCATTCCTCTCTTGCCCGAAGACATCTACCACGCTTTGTCGATCCATTCTCCGACGGCAGCGGTGGAGGGTTGATGGCTTCCATCCCCGATATCGGCAAGCAAGTAATCGAGTTGACCGTAAACGGATCGCGCAGGAGTGTCTTCGTCCATCCCATGGAGCGCCTCCTTGACGTACTGCGTCACGAACTCGGCTTGACCGGCGCCAAGGAGGGCTGCGGCGAGGGGGAATGCGGTTCCTGCTCGGTTTTGCTGGACGGTCAGTTGGTCAATAGCTGCCTGGTTCCGATCGCGCAAGCCAACGGATCTAACCTACTGACCATTGAAGGGCTCACGGGCGACGAGCGTCTCCATCCCCTCCAGCAGTCGTTTCTTTCCTGCAATGGGGCACAGTGCGGCATCTGCACTCCGGGAATGATCCTGGCGGCGGTTCACCTGCTCGACAAGCATCCCGAACCTACACTCGATGAAATTCGCGAGGGCCTTTCCGGCAATCTCTGCCGCTGCACCGGCTATTCGCAAATCTTTGAAGCCATACGACAAGCCGTGAGTCCGGACGCAACCAGATGAGAGCTGATCCCGGCCACTACGAACTCGTGTCGCCTCGAAATCTGCAATTGGTGCTGGCGCTCATGGACCGCGAGCCAAGTCGGTGGACGCCCATCGCCGGCGGTACCGATTTGATGGTTCTCTACGCGGCCGGAAAGCTTCCCGCACGCAAACTGGTCAGCATCTGGAATCTTCCGGAACTCCGGCGAATCGAGGTTTCGCGCGAAGAACTTCGCATTGGTGCCGGCTGTACCTATACCGACCTGCGGGACAACAAGATCATCGCTAGCGAGTTTCCTCTCCTGGCCTCCGCTGCTGCATGGACCGGCGGGATCGCCAATCAAAACCGCGGCACGCTTGGGGGAAACATCGTCAACGCCTCTCCCGCGGCGGACTCTTTGCCCGCTCTTCTCGTGTATGAAGCCATTCTCACGCTGGTCGCGGCCCGCGGGGAACGGGAAGTGCCTTACGGCCGGTTTCACCAGGCTTACAAAACCCATGCCCTTCGCCCGGACGAACTGATTCGCACCATCCGGCTGCCGAGAAGGTTTTCTGGATATGTCTGTTTCGCTCGCAAAGTCGGCGCACGCCGGGCTCAGGCGATTGCCAAGGTGTGCGTCGCTGCGTTGGGCAAAGTCGAGCACGGCAGGATCATTGACGCTCGCATCGCACTCGGCAGCGTGGCGCCCGTTCCGCTCAGGCTGCGCGAAACGGAACACGCACTGATTGGCAAGAATCCCGGGCGCGAGCTCGCCGGGCTTGCCGCAGACACGGTGGCCCGTCAAATCCAGCCGATCGACGACATTCGTTCCACCCTTCGCTACCGGACTGCCGTCGCCGCCAATCTTGTCGCCCAATTCGTCGAGGCCCTTTCATCGCAAGCAGGCCGCGAATGAACGAGATCCTTGCGCGTTGGAACCAGCTGCCTTTTACAGACGCAGTCGGCGAAGTCATCTCTTGCTGCGGGTCGAAGTCCTGGGCACAGCTCCTGGCCGGTCGCAGACCCATCACGAGCGAGTCATCGCTTCTCGCCGCCTCCGACGACATCTGGCGCAGTCTTGACCCTTCCGATTGGCTTGAAGCCTTGCACGCCCATCCGCGCATCGGTGAGTCTTCAACCAAGGTGCCAGTCGGATCCCAATCCCAATCTTGGTCGCGGCAGGAGCAGGGGCAGGTCAGGACTGCCAACGAGGCGGTCAAAACCGAGCTAGCCGGGGCTAACCGCGCTTACGAGCAGAGGTTCGGCCACATCTTCATTGTTTGCGCCACAGGCAAATCGGCATCTGAAATTCTAGCCATTCTTCGCCGTCGAATGCAGAATGATGGAAACACGGAACTTCGCGAGGCCGCGGACGAGCAACGCCAGATTACGCAGCTTCGTTTGAAAAAGTGGCTGGGTGTATGAAGAGCATTTCGACCCACATTTTGGATACCACGCGCGGCAAGCCCGCTCCCGCTGTGCCCGTTCGCCTGGACTATCGCGAATCCGCGGGCGCGTGGCGGCAGATTTCCTCGCATGAAACGGATGCCGACGGTCGCTGCTCCCAGCTTCTTAGCGAGGACTCTGGCCTCGCCGAAGGCTTTTACCGCCTCACGTTCGACACCGCTGCCTATTTCGGCTCGCAAGGAATCCGCGGGCTCTACCCGTTGGTTGAAATCACGTTCGAGGTCCGCAGTGGCGAGTCACACTTTCATATCCCGCTGCTCCTCAATCCCAATGGCTACACCACCTACAGAGGAAGTTAGAGCGAATGGTCAAACTCGCCGAAAACCGCTATGGCAAGTCGCGCGTTCGCCTGGTTCGCGTCAAGCGTCGCGACGGCTGGCATGAGCTCCAGGAGTGGACCGTTCAGGTACTGCTTCAGGGCGACTTTGCGTCGTGCTTCACCGACGGCGACAACCGCAAGATTCTGCCAACCGACACCATGAAGAACACCGTGTATTCGCTCGCGCGAAACTCGTCCGCAACAGGTATCGAGGATTTTGCCAAGGAACTCTCGGGCTTCCTGCTGGGGCGCAACCCGCAAGTCTCCGCCGCCGAGGTGACGATTTCCGAAACTCCGTGGGATCATGTCGTTACTCAGGGCAACGCGCACCCGGCTACCTTCGTACAATCAACCCGCGAGCTGCGGACGACGACCGTCGTCCTGGAACGTAGCGGAGCGTCTTCGGTCGTTTCCGGCGTCGACAACCTAGTCATCCTGAAGACCGCCGGCTCCGCGTTCACCGGTTACGTCAAGGACTCGCTGACCACGCTCCCGGAAACCCGCGACCGCCTGTTCGGCACGGCGGTACGCGCCAGTTGGACCTATGCTTCGCCGAACGCATCGTTCGACGCTTTGCGTATCACGGTCCGGAATCTGCTGCTGTCGGCTTTCGCCGAACACCAAAGCGAATCTGTTCAGCACACTCTCTACGCCATGGCGCAGAACGTGCTCGACCACGTACCCGAGGTGCGGGACGTCCAGCTCACCATGCCCAACAAGCATTGCCTGCTGGTGGATCTCGCCCGTTTTGGCCAGGACAATCCCAACGAAATCTTCGTGCCGACCGACGAGCCGCACGGCTACATCGAAGCGCGCGTCACCCGCGAGTGAATCCCGTGTCGCAGACCTTCAATCCCATCGCAACCTCGCGCGGCGCGGATGTCATCGCCCGCTGCCAGTCTCTTGCGCGCTACAGTGAAGATCCCGCCGCCCTCCGTCGCACCTTTCTTTCGCCGCCTATGCGCGAGTGCCACAACGCCATTACCGAATGGCTTAAGCCGCTGGCTGTTGTGCCCTCGATAGACGGCGCGGGCAATCTCCGCGCCGTCTATCCCGCAGCAAGCCCTGACGCACCGCGTCTGCTCATCGGTTCGCACCTGGACACCGTGCCCAATGCGGGTGCCTTCGACGGCCCTCTGGGAATTCTCCTTGCTGTGGCGCTCCTTGAACAACTCGAAGGGCAACGCCTGCCTTTCGCCATCGAACTGGTCGCGTTCTCCGAAGAAGAGGGCATCCGCTTCGCGACTCCCTTCATCGGCAGTTGCGCTCTCGTCGGCAACTACGACGAAGAGTTCCTCAATCGCCGGGACGGCAACGGCATCTCGATCCGCCAGGCTATCCAGAATTTCGGTCTCGATCCCGCCCAGCTTCCCGCCGCACAGATGAGCGAGGATGTTCTCGCCTATCTCGAATTTCACATCGAACAGGGGCCGGTTCTGGAAAACCTCAATTTGCCTCTTGCTGCGGTCGAAGCCATTGTCGGGCAATCGCGCTTGGCGATTACCTTCATCGGCCATTCTAACCATGCCGGCACCACTCCCATGAACGCCCGCCGCGACGCTCTCGCCGCCGCCGCCGAGTGGATGGTGGCGGTTGAGTCCGAGGCCAGCCGCATTGCCGGGCTGGTCGCGACGGTTGGCTCCATTCAGGCTCATCCTGGCGCAACCAACGTGATTCCCGGCGAAGTCCGTTTGACGCTCGATGTTCGCCACAAATCGGATCAGATTCGCGCGCAATCCGTGCAGCGTTTGTCCACCATGGCCCAGCACATTGCGGCGAAACGCGCGCTTTCCGCGAATTTCGCCACCTTTTTGAACCAACCCGCGGTGGCCATGGATCCGTTCCTGATTTCACAAATCGAGCTGGCAATCCGCGCCGCAGGCTGCCCGCCGCACCGCATGCCGAGCGGCGCCGGCCACGACGCCATGATCCTTGCTTCGCGCGTTCCTGCCGCCATGATCTTTGTGCGCAGCCCGGGCGGCATCAGTCACGACCCAACGGAATCGGTTCTGCTCGAAGATGTCGCCTGCGCCATCGATTGCGGCAGCCATTTGCTCAAACAGCTCGCCGATTCACCGGAATTCCTGAAGAGGACGCCACGTGGATAATCCTTTGCACCACCTCGGTCAAACCCGCAGTGCGCTCGAGCGCAATCATCTTCTCCTTACACCAGACACCTTCGTCCGCACCACCGTGCCAGGCATGACCAAGGCCGTAGCTATCATTCACGTGAGTCCTGCAATAGGCGCCGCCTTCACGCAGTACACGGCCGAATTCGAACCGAACGGCCAATTAGGGCCAACTTCGGCCCAGCGTTTCCTCTATCTCCTCGAAGGCTCGATCGAGCTCGAAGTGTCCGGGAAGCAGCAGGCTTTAGCTCCGCGCGGTTTTGCCTATATCCCAGAGGGGCTTTCTCACAAGGTCACCGCGAAGGACGGCAGCCGAGTCGCGGTGGTTGAAAAGCCCTACCAGCGTCTGGACTCCGCCGCAGCTCCCGAGCTTATCGTCTCTTCAGAAGACGCGGTCGCCTCTCTAGCCTTGAACAACGATCCCGACCTCCAGGTAAGATGCCTTCTTCCCGATCATCCTTCCTACGACTTCGCCGTCAACACCATGAGCTACCAGCCTGGCGCCGCTCTGAGCATGGTTGAAATGCACATCATGGAGCATGGCCTGCTAATGCTCGAAGGCGGCGGTATCTACCGCCTGGGTGACTCCTGGTATCCCACAACAGCCGGCGATTTCATCTGGATGGGCCCATGGTGCCCGCAATGGTTCGGTGCGATCGGGAAAAAACCTGCGAAATATCTGATCTATAAGGATTGGAACCGCCATCCCTTGCGCCGCGCCGACCCCTGACATGAATCTCGAAATCGATCAGCAACGACTGCAGGCGGAAATCGACGAGCTCGCCCAAATCACCGCAGCCACGCCGCCCGTCGTTACCCGCGTGGTCTTTACTTCTGCCGACCTCGAAGCGCGCGCGTGGCTTGGCGCCAAATGCCGCGAGGCTCGCTTGTCGCTGCGAACCGACGCCATAGGCAATACCTTTGCCCGCTGGCAGGGAACTGACGCCAATCTGCCTGCGGTTGGGACGGGTTCCCACATCGACGCCATCCCCAACGCCGGCAAATATGACGGTGTTGTGGGCGTACTCGGAGCACTTGAAGCGATCCGCGCCTTGCAGCGGGCCAATTTCCGCCCGAAGCATTCCATCGAACTCCTTGTTTTTACCTCAGAAGAGCCCACGCGCTTCGGCGTAGGATGTCTTGGCAGCCGGCTGCTCTCCGGCGTGCTCTCGCCCGAATCCGCCGCCCGGCTGGCCGACGACCACCATAACTCTCTCGATAGCCTTCGGCACGCTGCCCAGTTCTCGGGTGACCTCTCGTCCGTCAAACTCCCCGCCAACTACTACAAAGCCTTTGTTGAACTCCATATCGAACAGGGTGCCATCCTCGAACAAGAGAAAACTCCCCTCGGTGTCGTGCAAAGGATCGCCGCTCCGGCCAGCGCCAACCTTTTTCTCGAAGGGGCCGGCGGTCATGCCGGCGGCGTGCTCATGCCCGACCGCAAAGATGCTCTCTGCGCTGCGTCTGAAGTCATCCTCGCCATAGAATCCGCGGCCCGATCCACCAACGCTCCGGACACGGTCGCCACCGTCGGCATCTGCGATGTCTTTCCTGGTGCCGTCAATAGCATTCCCAGCCGCGTGCGGCTTAGCCTGGACGTTCGCGACACGGACCTTCCCCGCCGCGACTCCGTGATGCAGAAGATCGCCGCAGCCGCGAACGCCATCGCTAGCAAGCGAGCCGTTTCCATGCGAACCGACCTTCTCAATGCCGACGCCCCCGCCGACTGTTCTTCTCTGGTCACTCACGTCTTGGCCGATTCCTGTCGTGCTCACTCATTCCGATTCCTCGATATGGTCAGTCGCGCCTATCACGACTCGCTGTTCATGGCCCGCATCGCCCCGACCGCTATGCTTTTCATTCCCTGCCGCAATGGCTGGAGCCACCGTCCGGACGAGTACTCCTCGCCCGAGGACATTGCTCGCGGCACCTTGATCCTGGCTGAAGCCCTGGCCCGCCTCTCGGTTTAATTGCTCGAGTAGCGCCTTGAGCTTGCCGCCTTTTCGCCGCCCTTGCTCTTCCGCCGCAAACCATGCAAATTAAAAACACGCTCTTATGTCTTTAAACTTCATGCGCCAAGCGATAGCCCTGGCGTTGGAAAACGTCCGCAACGGCGGCGGCCCGTTTGCTGCGGTCATCGCCAAAAACGGCGCACTCATCGCGACCGGGGCCAACCGCGTCACTGCTACGAGCGACCCTACAGCTCATGCGGAAGTTGTGGCCATTCGCGAAGCTTGCAAGCGTCTTGAGTCCTTTCAGCTTGACCATTGCGAACTTTTCACCACCTGTGAACCCTGTCCCATGTGCCTCGGAGCCATCTATTGGGCGCGTCCAGCAAAGGTTTTCTATGCGGCCACCGCCGCCGATGCAGCGGCTGTCGGCTTCGATGACGCCTTCATCTACCGCGAACTCGCCATGCCCCACCCCCAGCGTCGCATCCCCATGAACCAGCTCCTCCGCGACGAAGCCTCGGCGATCTTTCAGGCCTGGCTCGCCAAACCCGACAAGACTGCCTATTAAGCTTTGTCTGCTTTGGATTCGCACGAAAAACTCTTCACTCCGATGTAAGAAGACTGGCACCCCTACGTTTCCAAGGAGCCCCATGTCCCGCATCATCCGCTGCTCCCTGATTCAGGCCAGCAACGCCGAGCCGCCCGCGAGCCCGCTTGAAAAAATCAAGCAGGTCATGACAGACAAGCACGTGGCCATGATCCGGAAAGCCGCCTCAAACGGCGCTAGAATCGTCTGCCTGCAGGAGATCTTCTACGGTCCCTACTTTTGCGCCGAGCAATCAACCCGCTGGTATGACTTCACCGAACCTGTTCCCGACGGCCCCACCACCAAGCTGATGCAGAAGCTTGCTGCTGAACTAGAGGTCGCCATCATCGTTCCGGTGTATGAAATCGATGGCGAAGGCATCTACTACAACACCGCGGCGGTCCTCCACACGGACGGCCGCTATCTCGGCAAATATCGCAAGACCCACATCCCCCACGTCGCGCCCGGCTTCTGGGAAAAGTTCTATTTCCGCCCCGGCAATCTCGGTTATCCGGTCTTCGATTTAGGCTTCGCCAAAATTGGCGTCTACATCTGCTACGACCGCCATTTTCCCGAAGGCGCTCGCGCGCTCGGATTGAACGGCGCCGAAATCGTCTTCAACCCTTCGGCCACCGTGGCCGGTCTCAGCGAATATCTCTGGAAGCTCGAGCAGCCCGCTCACGCCGCCGCCAACGGCTACTTCATCGCCGCCATCAATCGCGTCGGCACCGAAGCGCCCTGGAACATCGGGGAATTCTACGGTTCCAGCTATTTTTGCAATCCGCGCGGTCAGATTTTCGCCCAGGCTTCCCGCGACAAAGACGAAGTCCTTACCGCCGACCTCGACCTCGACTTGATATCCGAAGTACGCAAGACCTGGCAATTTTTCCGCGACCGCCGCCCGGACATGTACGATGTCCTGGTAAAGCCCTAGCCGCGGTTTGCTGCTTCCCCGTCCTGCCTCGCGGGATCGAGGATCGGCTGGCTGTTGCGTTTAAGCTTCACCGTCACGGAACGAGGTGGATGTGAGCACATTGACCCAACACCAACCGCATCCTGACCTGGTGGCCCGCTTTCCGGAACTCCATCCGCCTTTTGACGCTCCCTCCGCCCTCATCGAAGCCAACCGCTGTCTTTACTGCTTCGACGCACCGTGTACTGCGGCCTGCCCTACGCATATCGAAGTCCCACGCTTCATCAAGAAAATCGCACAGGGCAATCTGCGCGGCGCAGCACTCACCATCCTCGACGCCAACATTCTGGGCGCCAGCTGCTCCCGTGTCTGCCCCGTGGACGTTCTCTGCGAAGGCGCCTGCGTCTATCACCGCTATAACAAGGAGCCCATCGAAATCGGCCGCCTGCAGCGCCACGCAATGGACGCTTTTCTCGCGAACGGTCGAGCCCTCCCTAAAGCGTCCGCCATCAGAAAGACCGGTAAGGTCGCCTGTATTGGCGCCGGCCCAGCCTCACTCGCCTGCGCCGCGGAACTCTGCCAACGGGGATTCACCGTCACTGTTTTTGACCGCAAGCCGCTCCCCGGCGGCCTCAATACCTATGGCGTCGCCGAATACAAGCTTCGTCCCGGGGACAGTCTCCGTGAAATCGAAATGATCCGCGGTCTTGGCGTCGAGTTTCGGCTCGCTATAGAAATCACGGCGGAAGCTCTGGGCGGGCTGGAAACGGAATTCGACGCCATATTTCTCGGGGTCGGCTTGGGGGCCATGCACAAGCTCGGCATTTCAGGGGAAGACCATGCGTCGGTTACGAATGCTCTCGATTTCATCGAGCGCTACAAGACGGCCGGCGATTTGGCGGTAGGCAGCCGGGTGGTGGTGATTGGCGCCGGCAACACGGCGATCGACGCCGCGCGCGCTGCCCGCCGTTTGGGCGCCCAATCCGTCCAGATTCTCTATCGCCGCGAACGGCAACACATGGCGGCCTTTTCCTTCGAGTACCAGCAGGCTATTGCCGAGGGTGTGGAGTTCCGCTGGTGGACGCAGCCTATCGCGATCCAACTTTCAGCGTGCAAAATCAGCTCCATCACTTGTGTGCGAATGCGCAGTACGGCCGGCAAGGGCCTTGAAAAAGTGCCTGGTTCAGAGTTTGATGTGCCGTGCGACACGATCATTCCCGCGATCGGCCAGTCGCCCTTGCTCCGATTCCTCGAGTCCTGCCGCGGCGTAAAAGTGGAAAGCGGTCGCGTCCAGGTCGATCGCGTCACGGGCCAAACCGCCCATCCGCAATATTTTGCCGGCGGCGACTGCGTCAATGGCGGCCGTGAAGTGGTAGATGCCGTCGCCGATGGCAAACGCTCCGCGCTGGCGATCAGCAGGAAACTGGAGGCAGCGCATGGCTGAAGGAACGATGGCGCCCGACCTCTCCGTTCTCTTCGCGGGCAAAATCCATTCGCCGAACCCCTTCTGGCTCGCCTCTGCTCCTCCGACCAACTGCGGCGAGCAAGTCATGCGCGCCTTTGACGCCGGGTGGGGCGGCGCTGTCTGGAAAACCCTGGGCGATCCCATCGTCAACGTTTCCTCGCGTTATTCTTCGGTCGATTGGAACGGCCAGCGCATGATGGGCCTTAACAACATCGAGCTCATCACCGATCGTCCGCTTCTAACCAATCTCCGCGAAATCGCTGAGGTCAAAAAGCGCTATCCGAAACACGCGCTGATTGCTTCGCTGATGGTGGAGTCCAGACGCGAAGCCTGGCACAAAATCGTCCAGCAGTCGGAAGACGCGGGCGCCGACGGCCTTGAGCTCAACTTCGGCTGCCCCCATGGTATGAGCGAGCGCGGCATGGGCAGCGCCGTGGGCCAAGTCCCGGAATACACGGAAATGATTACCGCGTGGGTGAAGGAAAAAGCGCGCACGCCGGTCCTGGTCAAACTTACCCCCAATATCACCGACATTCGCGCGGTTGCCCGTGCCGCCAAACGCGGCGGCGCCGACGGCCTTTCCGCGATCAATACCATCAACTCCATCACCGGAATCGATCTCGACACATTCATTCCGCGGCCCAACGTGGACGGCAAGTCCTCCCACGGAGGCTATTGCGGACCGGCGGTTAAGCCCATCGCCCTCAACTTGGTCCAGCAGGTCCAGTCCGATCCCGAAGCTGCGCTTCCGCTTTCCGGCATCGGCGGCATCTCCGACTGGCGCGACGCCGTTGAATTCCTGCTCCTCGGATGTAGCACGGTTCAGGTCTGCACCGCCGTCATGCACTACGGTTATCGCATCATCGAAGAGATGACCGACGGCCTCGCCAACTGGATGGTCGAAAAAGGCTTTTCGAAGATCTCGGACTTCGAAGCGAAGAGCCTCCGACATGTCGAGGAATGGAAACACCTTAACCTCAACTACAAAATCGTCGCCCGCATCCAAGAGGAGAAATGCATCGGGTGCCAGCTTTGCTATACGGCCTGCTGGGACGGCGCTCACCAGTGCATCCACATGGACCGGGTAGGCCCAGTCGCGGAGACTGCGGCCGGTCACAACGACCGACACCCCACTCCGGCCAGGCGCGAAGCGCAGAGCAGGGAAGTCATCGCCGTAACACCCATCCCCAAACTCGACCACGCTTCTTCTGTAAACGGCAGCGAACCTTACCCCACGCCCCTCGGCCGTATCCCGCGCGTCGATGAATCGGAATGCGTCGGCTGCAATCTCTGTTATCTTGTCTGCCCGGTTCCGGGGTGCATCACGATGGAGCAGATCGATTTGGGTCTCCCGCCACAATCCTGGGAAGAGCGCACTGCCTCGGCACCAACTCCGCCCATCACGGGAAGGAACTGCGACTGATGGGGCTTCTCATCCAGCACGGGACGGTGGTCACCGCTGGCAAGACCTGGCAAGCCGACATCCTCGTCGAAGGCGAAACCATCAAGGAAATACGCGCCGGTATTCTGCCCGCTGCAGGACACAAAACGCTCGACGCTACGGGCATGCTCCTGCTTCCCGGCGGCATTGACGCCCACACCCATCTCGACATGCCGTTCGGCGGCACCACTTCGAGCGACGATTTCGAAACCGGCACGCGCGCCGCCGCGATCGGCGGCACCACTTCGATCGTCGATTTCGCGATTCAGGGACGCGGCACGCACATGCGCGACGCGCTCGACACCTGGACCAAGAAAGCGCAAGGCAAAGCCTGCATCGATTACGGGCTGCACATGATCGTCACCGACCTCGGCGGTGCCGGCCTAGACGACATGGACGAAATGGTTCGCGAGGGCGTCGCCAGCTTCAAACTCTTCATGGCCTATCCCAACGTCCTGATGGTCGATGACGCCACGATTTTCAAGGCCTTGAAGCAGACTTCGAGAAACGGCGCGCTCATCTGCATGCACGCCGAAAACGGGAGCGTCATCGACGTCATCGTGCAGCAGGCTCTGGCCGACGGCAAAACCGCTCCGGTCTATCACGCGCTCACTCGCCCCACCATCGCTGAGGCCGAAGCCGTCAACCGCGCCATCGCGCTTGCTGAAATCGCGCATGCTCCGGTCTACATCGTCCACCTGTCGTCTGAAGACGCGCTGAACCAGGTCCGCGAAGCGCGCGGCCGCGGCGTTCCCGCGTTTGCCGAAACCTGCCCGCAATACCTGCTGCTCTCGATCGACGAACTGAATCGTCCGGGATTTGAAGGCGCCAAGTACGTATTCACGCCGCCCCTCCGCGAGAAGGAAAATCTCCCCAAACTGTGGGACGGCCTGAAGGACGACAACCTGCAAGTGGTCTCGACCGATCATTGTCCGTTCTGTTTCGAGGATCAGAAGGTTCTTGGCAAGGACGACTTCACCAAAATTCCCAACGGCGGCCCGGGGATCGAAAACCGCTTGCAGCTCCTCTATCACCACGGCGTCAACGAAGGCAAACTCTCGCTGAACCGCTTCGTCGAGATCGTCTCCTCCGCTCCCGCAAAGATCTTCGGGATGTACCCAAAAAAGGGAACCCTTGCCGAAGGCAGCGACGCCGACATTGTCATCTGGGATCCCAAGGCGGAACACGTCATCAGCGCCAAGACGCACAACATGCGCGTGGACTATTCCATGTTTGAGGGTTTTCGCGTCCGCGGCAACGCGCGCCAGGTTTTTTCGCGCGGGGAACTGATTGTCGAAAAGGGAAAGTTCCTGGGACAAGCGGGGCGCGGAATCTACCTGTGCCGCACCGCCCGCGGCGGAGCCTGGCAATGACGGGCGCCTCCGCCGCTGCCCATGATGCCTCGCTTTATAACGAAGACCTCGCCGCCATTCCGCCCGGCCGCCGCACCTGGGGCACCTACAACTATGCGTCGCTGTGGGTGGCCATGAGCGTCTGCATCCCCACCTACATGCTGGCCTCCGGCCTTATCGCCGGCGGTATGAGCTGGAAGCAGGCCATCGGCACGATTCTTCTAGGCAACCTCATCGTTCTCGTGCCCATGATCCTCAACGCCCACGCAGGTACGAAATACGGCATTCCGTTTCCGGTCTACGTGCGCGCCTCGTTCGGCGTGCGCGGCGCGAACATTCCGGCGGTCCTCCGCGCGCTCGTGGCCTGTGGCTGGTTCGGCATTCAATGCTGGATCGGGGGCCAGGCCATTTTCTCGATGTTGCGCGTCCTGTGGCCGACCGTTGCCGCTCACACCGTCACGCCATGGATCTGCTTTTTCGCCTTCTGGCTGCTCAACATGGCCGTGATCTGGCGCGGGATTGAAACCATTAAGTTTTTAGAAGGCATAGGCGCGCCGTTCATGCTGGCAGTCGGTCTCCTGCTTCTGTGGTGGATTACGCGCAAAGCTGGCGGCCTCGGCCCGGTTTTGCGCACGCCCAGCAAATTCAAGACCAGCGGCGAATTCCTGCACTTTTTCATCCCGTCGCTCACCGGCATGGTCGGCTTCTGGGCTACCGTGGCGCTCAACATTCCCGACTTCACGCGCTACGCCAAATCGCAAAAAGCGCAGATGCTCGGCCAGGCGCTGGGCCTGCCAACGGCCATGACGCTCTACTCCTTTATCGGTGTGGCCGTCACCTCTGCCTCCGCCGTGATCTTTGGCGAAGCCATCTGGGATCCGGTCGCTCTCCTGGGCCGCTTCAACGAGCCCGTCGTCGCTTCGATCGCGCTCCTTGCATTGCTTGTAGCAACCCTCAACACCAACGTCGCGGCGAACGTCGTTTCTCCTTCCAACGATTTTTCCAATCTGAACCCGCGCCTCATTTCTTTCCGCAGCGGCGGCTTGATT
>Ga0306922_10002730_pt1 | contig 16412 bp, 13 predicted proteins | sample sta12Cox44000082_FD_203758 | JGI IMG/M metagenome (GOLD analysis project Ga0306922, IMG submission 203758) | Lab enrichment of tropical soil microbial communities from Luquillo Experimental Forest, Puerto Rico - statoxic.12C.oxic.44.000.082 (v2)... | ecosystem: Environmental > Terrestrial >... | reverse complement strand
GAGATGAAGCTTCGTCTCGGCCAGATGCTGGGACAGGCGGTGGAAGGCATGCCGTGGCTCGGCACGTTCCACTCGATCGGCGGGCGCATCCTTCGCATCCATGCCGAGATGGCGCAGCTCAAATCGAATTTCACAGTGCTCGATACCGACGACCAGGTGCGGCTCCTGAAGCAGCTCCTGCAGGCCGAGGACATCGACGACAAGCGCTGGCCGGCGCGCATGCTGGCCGGGCTGATCGACGGCTGGAAGAATCGCGGACTGATGCCTTCGCAGGTGCCACCTGGCGAGGCGGCCGTCTTTGCCAACGGCAAGGGTGGCAAGCTCTATACGAGCTACCAGGAGCGGCTGAAAATCCTCAACGCCGCCGATTTCGGCGATCTCCTGCTCGAAAACATCCGGATTTTCCGCGAGCATCCCGACGTGCTCCGGCAATACCAGAACCGCTTCAAGTTCATCCTGGTCGACGAGTATCAGGACACCAACGTCGCGCAGTATCTGTGGCTGCGGCTTTTGGCGCAGGCGCCGTCTTCCTCAACCTCTCTTCGCGTGCGGGGAGAGGTCGGACCGCGCGGCAATCCGGATGACGGGGCCTCTCCGCAAGCAGCACTCCTGGAGGCTCCCCCTCACCCCGACCGTCTCCCCGCATCCGCTTTCGCCAACGCTTCTGCCGACGAGAACGGGGAGAGGGAGAAGGCTCCCCTCAAGAACATCTGCTGCGTCGGCGATGACGACCAGTCGATCTACGGCTGGCGCGGCGCCGAGGTCGACAACATCCTGCGCTTCGAGCACGATTTTCCCGGCGCCAAGGTGATCCGGCTCGAGCGCAATTACCGCTCCACCGGCCATATCCTCGCCGCCGCATCCTATCTGATCGCGCATAATGAGGGCCGGCTCGGCAAGACGCTACGCACCGAGGACGTTGCCGGCGAAAAGGTCACCGTGACCGGCGCCTGGGATTCGGAGGAGGAAGCGCGCGCGATCGGCGAAGAGCTCGAGGAGCTGCAGCGCAAGGGCGAGAAACTCAACGAGACCGCCATTCTGGTGCGCGCCTCCTACCAGATGCGCGAGTTCGAGGACCGCTTCGTCACGCTCGGCCTGCCCTATCGCGTGATCGGCGGCCCGAGATTCTACGAGCGCGCCGAAATCCGCGATGCGTTGGCTTATTTGCGCGTCATCAACTCGTCGGCCGACGATCTCGCCTTCGAGCGCATCGTCAATGTACCGAAGCGAGGCCTTGGGGATGCCACCGTGCAGCTCCTGCACGACCACGCCCGCAAGAGAAGGATTCCGCTGTTCGAGGCGGCGCGTGCGGTGGTCGAGACCGACGAGTTGAAGCCGAAGGCGCGCGGTGCGTTGCGCGATCTGGTGGCGCAGTTCGACCGCTGGCGCGCGCAGGCCGAAGTCACCGCGCATACCGAGCTCGCCGAAATCGTGCTGGACGAGAGCGGCTATACCGAGATGTGGCAGAAGGACCGCTCCGCCGACGCCGCAGGCCGGCTGGAAAACCTGAAGGAGCTGGTGCGCTCGATGGAGGAATTCGAGAACCTGGCAGGCTTCCTCGAGCATATCGCGCTGGTGATGGACCGCGACGGCGAGACCGAGGACGATGCGGTGTCGCTGATGACCCTGCATTCGGCCAAGGGGCTCGAATTCGACAACGTGTTTCTGCCGGGTTGGGAGGAAGGGCTGTTCCCGAGCCAGCGCACGCTCGACGAGCAGGGCCGCGCCGGTCTCGAGGAAGAGCGGCGTCTGGCCCATGTCGGCCTGACGCGGGCCCGCCGCCGCGCGAAGCTTTACTTTGCGACCAACCGTCGCATCCACGGTACCTGGACGACCACGATCCCCTCGCGTTTCCTCGACGAACTGCCGCCGGCAAGCGTGGAGATCACCGAATCCAAGGGCGGCACGGCCTGGGGCGGTGCCGGTGGCTACGGCCCGTCGCGCTTCGACAACGTCGAATCCTTCGGTTCGAGCTACGCGACGCCGGGCTGGCAGCGCGCGCAAGCCAAGGCCCGCCGAAACGGCCAGGCTCGCGGCGGCTTCGATGAGGAGCAATCGCCGTTTTCACGCGACGACTTCGGCGGCTTTGCGCGCAAGAAGCGAGCTGCCGTCACGATCGAGGGGGAGCTGGTCGCCAAATCGACCGGCACCACTTCCGAGTTTTCACTCGACGACCGCGTGTTCCACCAGAAATTCGGCTACGGCCATGTCGTGAAGATCGACGGCAACAAACTCACCATCGCCTTCGACAAGGCCGGCGAGAAGAAGGTGGTCGACAGTTTTGTGGAGCGCGCGTGAGCGGCCTTAAGGCATTCGCGCGCCTCCTCAGCCCGCAAATCTCACCCCCGCCGGCCCTTGACCATTGCACGCCTCATCGTATGAGATGACGTCATGGTTCGGGGCCGGTCGATCCTCCTTGTTCTTGTCCTTGCGCTCACCTCGCCGTCGCTGGCGTCGGCGCAGGCCATGCGCGTTGGCTCGGCGCAAAACATGAGCTTCGGCGACGCGGCGGCGATGCTGGCCCAGAGCTGCGGCGCCGACATCGACGCCAATTGCCGCGGCGTCAGTCTCGATGCCAATCGCCTGAGAGAGTGTTTGTCGCGCAACACCGATGCGCTGTCGTCACAGTGCCGGAGCGATTATCTGCGGGCCTTCGATTCGATCCAGAAGCGCATTGCGGCCCGCGTCACGGTCGCCAATGCCTGCACGCGCGAAATCGTCAAGATATGCAACGGCTCGACCAGGGAGACCAGCAAATCGGTGCCGTGCCTGACGACCGCCCATGGCGTGAGCAGGAACTGCCTGCAGGCCATCGATGACGCAGGGTATCGATGATGCGCTCGCTCAAGCAAAGCCTGCGCGACATCGCGGCGATGCTGACCGCCCTTGCGGCGTTCGCGGCACCCGTTGCCGTCTCGCGCGGCCAGACGCCGCCGAGCCGGGACGACATCGTGAACCAGCTCAGCCGTTTCGAGACGGCGCCCGAGCTCGACATCGCCGCGCTGCGCCAGAAGGTGCTCGACAAATCGCGGTCGAGATCGCGAAACGAACCCGAACCCTCGAAGCGGCCGCCGATCGTGCCGGAGCTTCTCAATCTGCCGACCTTCACCGTCAACATCGATTTCGACAACGATACGCCGGTGGTCCGGCCGTCATCCTATCAGACGGTCGGCCGCATCGCCGACGCGCTCGTCAATTCGAGTCTCCTGCCCTACAGCTTCCTGATCGTCGGCCATACCGATTCGAATGGACGGCGCGAAGCCAATGTGCAACTGAGCCAGCGCCGCGCCGATGCGATCCGCGACTCGCTCGTCAACACCTTTAAGATCTCGTCGAAGCGGCTTCAGTCGCTTGGGCTCGGCGAGGAGCAGTTCGTCGACCAGGCGCACCCCACATCGCCGGCCAATCTGCAGATTCAAATCGTGACGATTGCAAAATTGCCCGAGCAGAGCGAGCAGCCGACGCAGCCGGCCAGTGCCTCGAAGTCCACGAAGAAGAGCGCGAAAAAAAGATAATTGCCGGTTTTCCCGGCCAATTGCGCAAGCCCTTTCAAATTCCTATCTCTCTATGGCCGATCCTTTTCTGCCTGGCGCCGCCGCGCGTGGGCAGTGTTCCCGCCACGCCACCCAATCCCACGATGCCCTCCATCATCTCAGTTGCCAACGTGTCGAAGACCTATGGCTCCGGCTTCAAGGCGCTGAAGAACGTCAATCTCGAGATCGGGCGCGGCGAAATTTTCGCGCTGCTCGGGCCGAACGGCGCCGGCAAGACCACGCTCATCAGCATCATTTGCGGCATCGCCAATCTCAGCGAAGGCCGCGTCATGGTCGCCGGTCACGACATCTCTGAAGACTATCGCGCCGCGCGCGAACTGATCGGGCTCGTGCCGCAGGAGCTGCACACCGACGCCTTCGAGACGGTGTGGGCGACCACGAGCTTCAGCCGCGGCCTGTTCGGCAAGCCGAAAAACCCGGCCCATATCGAGAAGGTGCTGAAAGACCTGTCGCTGTGGGACAAGAAGGACTCCAAGATCGTCACGCTCTCGGGCGGCATGAAGCGCCGCGTGATGATCGCGAAAGCGCTGTCGCACGAGCCGCAGATCCTGTTTCTCGACGAGCCGACCGCGGGCGTCGACGTCGAATTGCGCAAGGGAATGTGGGAGGTGGTGCGGGCGCTGCGGGCCTCCGGCGTCACCATCATCCTCACGACCCATTATATCGAAGAGGCCGAGGAGATGGCCGATCGCGTCGGCGTCATCAACAAGGGCGAGATCATTCTGGTTGAGGACAAGGCTAAGCTGATGCAGAAGCTCGGCAAGAAGCGGCTGACCCTGCATTTGCAGGGAAAGATCGACGCCGTGCCGGCGCAGCTTGCACCCTACAAGCTCGAAATCTGCGACGACGGACACGCGCTGATCTACGACTACGACACCAGAGGCGAGCGCACCGGCATCACCAGCCTGCTCGGCGATCTGCGCAACGCCGGCATCCGCTTCTCCGACATCGATACGACGCAGTCGTCGCTGGAAGATATTTTCGTCAGTCTGGTGCGGCAATGAATTTTCGGGCCGTCGGCGCGATCTACAAATTCGAAATGTCACGCACCGCGCGTACGCTGGTGCAGAGCATCGTCTCGCCTGTGGTGTCGACGTCGCTCTATTTCGTGGTATTTGGCGCCGCGATCGGCTCGCGCATCAGTCAGGTGGAGGGCGTGAGCTACGGCACCTTCATCGTGCCGGGCCTTGTCATGCTGAACGTGCTGACGCAGAGCATTGCGAACGCTTCCTTCGGCATCTACTTCCCGAAATTCGTCGGCACGATCTATGAAATCCTGTCCGCGCCGATCTCCTATTTCGAGATCGTGCTCGGCTATGTCGGGGCTGCCGCGACCAAGTCCATCGTCCTCGGCCTGATCATTCTGGCGACCGCAGGCCTGTTCGTGCCGCTGCACATCCATCACCCCGTTTGGATGCTGACCTTCCTGGTGTTGACCGCGCTGACCTTCAGCCTGTTCGGCTTCATCATCGGCATCTGGGCGGACGGTTTTGAAAAACTCCAGATGATCCCGATGCTGGTGGTGACGCCTTTGACCTTCCTCGGCGGCAGCTTCTACTCCGTCAACATGCTGCCTGCGGGCTGGCGCACCGTCACCCTCTTCAATCCGGTCGTGTACCTGATCTCCGGCTTCCGCTGGAGCTTCTACGAGATCGCCGACGTCAGCCCCGCTTTGAGCATCGGCATGACGCTGACGTTCCTGATCATTTGCACGTCTATCGTCTGGTGGATCTTCAAGACCGGCTACCGGCTGAAGAACTGACTCGAATCGCCATGCGATGATCGCCACAAAGATGAACGTCGCGGGGCCGATGCATTGCGCCTTGGCCTTGATTTTCTCGATCACGATAGCTCAAAAGCCCGGCAATCCAGCCTGGCCGCTCGCGAAAATATCATCGCTCGACGCCGAACCTCCGCCGCCTTTGGCAAGACACATGGAGAGGTTGCGCTCAACGATCCCCTGTGCGGGCAATGGAACTAGCTGCTCTTTAAGGGCATATTGATCGCGGGGAACGGAGAGCGGCTACGGGGGTCCGGGGTCCGGAGGCCAGAAGTAAAATGCGTTCCTTTCTCGTTGCCCTTGCCGGCTTGATCCTGTTTGCCGGCCACGCCGCCCAAGCCAACGTCGCCATCACCGTCGACAAGAACACACAGACGATGACAGTGTCAGTCGACGGCGCTCAGCGCTATCGCTGGCCGGTCTCCACCGGCATCCCCTCCTACGAGACGCCGAACGGCAGCTTCCGCACCTTCCGCATGGAAGCGGAGCATTACTCCAAGGAATTCGACGACGCGCCGATGCCGCATTCGATCTTCTTCACCAAGATCGGGCACGCGATCCACGGCACCGATTTCGAAGGCAAGCTCGGCATGCCTGCGTCCCACGGCTGCGTGCGCCTGTCCAAGGCTCATGCCGCGACCCTCTATGCGCTGGTGCAGGAGCAGGGCGTGCTCAACACGACGGTCACGCTGACCGGCTCCTCGCAGATCGCGCTGGCGCGCAACCCGCGTGCCTATACGGCCATGGCTCGCCGCGGCTACGGCCCGCAGGGCCAGGACTACGATTACGACCAGCAATATACGTCCGCCGGCGACCCCGTGGTGCTGACGCCGCAGCCGCAACTCCTGCCCGGGCGCCGCGCAATGCCGCAGCAGCGTCCCGATGACGGCTACATCTATCCGGCCGACGGCAGCTCGGACCAGCAGATCTACCCGGCACCCCGCTCGAGCCGATCCGCCTACGGCGCGCAGTCCTATCCGCAGCCGCAATATCAGAACCCCGGCTATGTGAGGCCGGCGCCGCAGGGCTATTACTACCAGCCCCAGCCGCAGCCCTATTATCAGCCGCGCAGCTACTACCAGAACTAAGGCGAACCATTGCCGGAATAAAAGTCGCCGCGCGGTGAGACTGCGCGGCGATGGACGTTTGCGGTTCGCCGACACCGCGCGGATCGGCCGGGCACAGTCATGCGATTGTAAAATCGCTGAAACATACTTTCTGTAAGCTTCCCAACCCACCACGCTACCGTCAGCAGACGGTATCGATGGAGCTGTGCGCGGCGCGCGAGCACGATCGGATAAATCGTCGTCATGGGCTTTCGAGAAATTGATTGGAAGCGTCAGACAATTATCAAACCGGCGAGCACGACCCGCAGTATGATTTCGGCAGTCATTGTTTTGCGATTTTTCGGATCGGGGCGCGACCTCCTCGCACGGTCGGAAACCAATGTAACCGCGACGGTTGATCGGCGGGGAGATTGATATGAAGCGTGGCCTTATCGTTCTTTCGCTTTGCGCTGTGGCGATTGTCGCCTATTTCAGCTCAAGCAAATGGGCGATCCATCACAAGACGCTGACGTTCGAGGATCCCGTTCGCAGCGACCGCCCGGTCACCGTCGACGTCGCCATCCGCCGCGACCGCGAGATGGAGGCGATGGCCGACATGATCGAGCTGCCGGTTGCGATCGTAAGCCACGGCAACACCGTCAGGAATACCGAATATTCCTTCCTCACCAACCTGTTTGCCGCGCGCGGCTATCTGGTCGTGAGCGTCCAGCACGATCTTACGACCGATGATCCGATGGTCACCAAGGCCGGCGAGGAATATGTCGGCCGTCGCATGCAGTACAACCGCGGCATTTTCAATATCAAGTTCGCGGTCGAAGAGCTGCAGAAGCTTTATCCGAATGCGGACTATCGTCACCTGACCCTGATCGGGCACTCGAATGGCGGCGACATCTCGATGTATTTCGCCAAGCTGCATCCCGAAATGGTCAAGAAGGTCGTCACGCTCGACAATCTGCGCGTGCCGTTCCTGACCGACGGCAAGATCAAGATCCTGTCGTTCCGTTCGAAAGATCCCGTGTTCAAGGCCGATCCCGGCGTCGTTCCCGACGACGATGTCTGCGCCAAGGCCGGCATCACCGTGGTCAAAACCGAATTTCAGCACAACGAGTTGAGCGATCGCGGCCCCGACAGCGTCAAGGCATCGATCGAGGCAAAGGTGCACTCCTTCCTCGACGAAGAAGAGGGCCCCTCATCGCCTTTGGGACTCTTGACCGCCAACGCTCCGAATCCGCCAGCCTCGGCCACAAGCAGCAAGAATTGAACGAAGCTAAAGCGTGATTTCCTCATCTCCCCCTTAAAAAGGGGAGGTCGCTTTGCTCCGTCAGGAGCAAAGCGGGAGGGGATCAATTGACCCTCTCGCTTCTCCAATCGACCCTCTCCCTGCCCTGAAAGGGAGGAGGGATACACTTTCACCCTGAGCGCAGTTCAACCTGTACTCATCACGCTCTCTTGCGCGGACCTATTCCTCGCCGAATTTAAGCCTCCGGAACACCGCGCCCAGAATGTTGGAATAGTCGTCGGTCCAGACCCGCTGGCCTTCGGTTGGCTCGGTCTCGGCCCATTTGTCCGAAGAAGCGAGGTTTCCGACATCGGCCTCCTCCCGCGCACAGACCACGACATCGGTTGCGAAGATATATTCGTCGTCGCGCCTGGAATCTTCGTCATAGACCCAACTCTTGAGATCGTTGGCATCGGCGATGCCAACCACCACGCTTTCCAGCTCTAGATGCCGGTTTGAGACGTGCATCACGACCGCGCCCTGCGGGGCCAGCTTGGACTTGTAGATCTTCATCGCCTCTTCGGTGGCAAGATGAATCGGGATCGCATCCGAGGAATAGGCGTCGACGATGATGAGGTCGTAGAACCCGTCGGGCTCCCTGGCAAAGGTCAGCCTGGCGTCGCCGATCACCGGCTTTGCGTCCGGCTCGCAGCTCCGCATGTAAGTGAAATATTTCGGATCGCGCGCGGTATCGACCATGGTCTGGTCGATCTCGAAGAACTTCCAGGTCTCGCCGGGCTTGGAGGCGCAGGCGAGCGTGCCGGCGCCGACGCCGATGACGGCGACTTTCAGCGGGCCGCCCTTCCGTTCGCGGATCGCGGTGATCGCCTGCCCGATGCCGCCGTCCGTGTGATAGTAGGTGATCGGCTCGGGCCGGCCTTCGAGCGGAGAGCCGTCGTTGTTCAAAACTTTCTGGGCGCCGTGGATGGTCGTGCCGTGCATCAGCACGTGATACTGCCCATGCGAGGTCATTACGATCTTGTGCACACCGAAGAAGCTGCGCACGGTTTCGACCCGGCCGTCATCCGCCGGATAGAAGCGGATCAGAACCAGCGCCAGCACGACAGTTGCAAAAACTTTCCAGCGGCTCGCCTTCAGTGCAAGCGCGATCAGGCCTGCAAGTACGCCGACGCTACCGGCCACCCAGACGCGGCGCCCCTCGAGCCAGGCAAACACCTTGCCGCCGCCGGCAACCGTCGGCGCGATCAGCGCAATTGCGAGCGCCGCCAGCAAGAGCCAATACCAGCGGCTCCATTGCGGCCAGCGCTCGCTCGAGGGCGGCCGGCACAAGGCGGCCAGCGCCAGCAGGATCGGGTATTCGGCGACCCAGGAAAACGCGTATGGCGAGATCAGGCCGGCAAACAGTCCCCCCAACATGCCGCCGAACGACAGCGCGACATAAAAGCCGGTGAGATATTTTGCCGGCGGGCGGGTGCGCGCAAGCTCGCCATGGCAGGCCATGGCGATGACGAAGAAGCAAAGCTGATGACCGCCGAGCGTGAGCAGCAAGTTTTGTTCGCCGCCGACCGCGAGCAGCACCGCGACGCCCGCGATTGCGATCGGCTGCAGCGTCAGCATCCACCGGTGCGGCAACAGCGGTCGCGACTGGAACACCAGCACCCAGGTGAGGAGATAGAGCGACAGCGGCAGCACCCATAGCAACGGCGCAGCCGCGACGTCGGTCGAGATATGCGCGGTGACCGCGATAAGAAGCCCGGACGGCACCGCGGCAAGGAAGATCCAGCGCGCCCGCAGCACCCAGCCTGGCGGCAGCGCCTGCGTGTCCTCGCGCTGCAGATCGGCGGCGGCCTTGGGCGAGCGCAACAGCACCACGCCGCAGCCGGCGATCAAAAGAATCAACAGCCCATAGCCGGCGGTCCACATCAGGTTCTGCGTGCGCAGCGTGAACATCGGCTCGAGCAGAACCGGATAGGACAACAGCGCGAGAAAGCTGCCGATATTGGAGGAGGCATAGAGGAAGTATGGATCGGGCCCGGCAGGATGGCCCGTCCGCACGAACCAGGCCTGCAGCATGGGGTTGTTGGCCGCCAGCGCAAAGAACGGCAGCCCGATCGAGACCGCAAAAAGGCCAAGCAGCCAGAATGCGTAAGCCGAGTTCGGCGGCTCGCCGAACGAACTTGCGATCGACAGCGGCAGCGTCAGCATCGCCACCACCAGCACCACGAGATGCACCGCGACCGGAACGATACGGCTCCTGACCTGCATCAGCAGATGCGCATAAGCATAGCCGGCGAGCAGGAGCGACTGGAAGAACACCATCGCCACCGACCACACCGCCGGCGAGCCGCCGAGCCGCGGCAGCACCATCTTGGTGAACAGCGGCTGCACCGAGAACAGCAGGAGCGCGCTGAGGAAGATCGCCGCGGTGTAGACCACCAGTACCAGCCGGTTTCGCGCGGCGGAGGTCTGCTCCTTGGGCGCAGACGGCGCAGATGAACTCATGGAAACTCCGGCTCCGACCAGATCGCACCCGGCGGGCGCCGGAGGCGGCAATGGAGCACAAGGGCGTGGTGCGGGCAATCTGGGCCCGATCAAACCGCTGTGCTGAATTGCTGGGGTTCGCTATGTAACTTCAACTCGTCATTCCCGGACGGTCCGAAGGATCGAATCTTAGATGTCCGCTCGTTTCACTCGCGCCCCGGGATGACAGGATAGATGATAAAGGGCCGCTGAACCCGACATGAACGAAACCGACGTCGTCATCATCGGCGCTGGCCATAACGGCCTCACCTGCGCGGCCTACCTTGCGCAGGCGGGCTTGCGCGTGAAGGTGGTCGAGCGCCGCAAGGTCCTGGGCGGCGCCGCGGTCACGGAAGAATTCCATCCAGGCTTCCGCAACTCGGTCGCGGCCTACACGGTCAGCCTGCTCAATCCGACTGTCATTGGCGAATTGAACCTCGCCGAGCATGGGCTCTCCATCGTCGAACGCCGCGCGCAGAATTTCCTGCCCGCCCCGGACGGCAGCCATCTCCTGACCGGCGAGGGCCGCACGCTGGCGTCGGTCGCAAGGCTGAGCCAGCGCGACGCGGAGACGTTCGGGCGCTTTTCGAAAAAGCTCGAGAGCATCGCCGACGTGCTGCGCAGCTTCGTGTTGCGCGCGCCGCCGAACCTGGTCGAACGCTTCGGCGCGGGTGCCGTTCGCGAAGCCCTTAACGCGTTCGGCTCCGCCAACATCCTGCGCCGGCTGTCGCTGGAGCAAAGCCGCGACCTGCTCGACCTGTTCACGCGCTCGGCCGGCGACATGCTGGACGAGCAGTTCGAGAACGATTTGGTGAAGGCGTTGTTCGGCTTCGATGCCATCGTCGGCAATTACGCGAGCCCCTACGCAGCGGGCTCGGCTTACGTGATGCTGCATCACGCCTTCGGCGAGGTGAACGGCAAGAAAGGCGTATGGGGTCACGCCATCGGCGGCATGGGCGCGATCACGCAAGCGATGGCGCGCGCGGCACGCGAGCATGGGGCTGAGATCGAGGCCAATGCCGGCGTGCGCGAGGTCATCATCGACAGGGATCGCGCGGCGGGCGTCATTCTCGATGACGGACAAACCATCCGCGCCCGATACGTCGCCGCGAGCGTCAATCCGAAGCTGCTCTATACCCGCCTGATCCCGGCACAGGCGCTGCCCGAAGCATTCCTTGCCCGCATCAAAAACTGGCGCAACGCGTCCGGCACCTTCCGGATGAATGTCGCGTTGAATGCCCTGCCCTCCTTCACGGCACTGCCCGGCGACGGCGATCATCTCACCGCCGGCATCATCTTAGGTCCCGGCCTCGCCTACATGGACCGCGCCTATCACGACGCCCGCGCCCACGGCTGGAGCCGCGAGCCCGTCATCGAGGTGCTGATCCCCTCGACGCTCGATGACTCCCTTGCCCCCAAGGGGGCGCATGTCGCGAGCCTGTTCTGCCAGCATGTGGCCCCTCGTTTGCCCGACGGCACCTCCTGGGACGAGCATCGCGAAGAGGTCGCCGACCTCATGGTCGCAACGGTGGATAAATACGCCCCCGGCTTTGCCAGAAGCGTGATCGGCCGGCAGATCCTCTCCCCGCTCGATCTGGAGCGGCAATTCGGCCTGCTCGATGGCGATATCTTCCACGGCGCGCTGACGCTGAACCAGCTTTTTTCCGCGCGGCCGATGCTGGGCCATGCCGATTACCGCGGACCGATCAAGGGGCTTTATCATTGCGGCTCCGGCGCCCATCCCGGCGGTGGCGTCACCGGCGCGCCCGGCCACAACGCGGCGCGGGCGATCCTGGGTGATCACCGGGCGATGTTTACAAGCCGTGGATAGGCTGTGGACCGCCTGTGAAGAAGCTGTCGATCGGCCGGTGGAAAATCCGCGCCAATTGCCGGTGGAAAAGGGGGCCGGCGCTTGGGGAAAAGCGCGGTATAACCCCGCGGCGAACGCTACGTACGACCTGCGAGCTATCGGCAGTGTCTCAGTTTGAAATTTCAGGGGGCCATAAAATGAAGGAACAGCCCCGCTAAATCCGAGGCATCACCGAAATCTCCGGATTCGGGCCGCCCAGCCCTCACGCCCTTTTCCTTACGATCTCGAAACCATTAGCGGCCAATTCCATCAAAATCACTTTCGCGACATGCGAACTCTGCTCGGGCGCAATCCACTCGTAATCCAGTTGCAAGCCGCCATCGCCTTCGGGGTATTTGACGAAGGCCTCATGGATCGCGCGGATGATGGTGTCTTCAGGTGACTTGGCCGTCATTTTCTTCCCCCCCTGCCTGTCTTCAAGCATACCACACTGCCGAGGCGCAGCGTCGGGCTTGAAGAGGGAGATTGCGGTCGAGAGCGCCGAATGCGGCTTGGGACAGGGGCGGGCCGCCGGTGCGGCTGGCTTGCCGCGCGAGGGGATCGGCCCCTCGCACGGTCTCGTTGGTCAGATCCCGCAGGACGCGCGCAGCAGAGCGGAATTACTTCAGGGAGTTATTGACCTGCGTGAACATGTTGTTGAGGTTCGTGCCCAGTCCGTTCACCGCCACGATGATGGCGATCGAGATGCCTGCCGCGATCAGTCCATATTCGATAGCGGTTGCGCCCGAGGTGTCAGACAGGAATTTCATAACAATGCGCTTCAATTTCGCCTCCTTGAGATTAATTGCCGTGAATCTGGCCAAGAGCCCATACAGATACCGGTAATGATCTAAGGTCGGCTAAAGGAGGCAGGCGCAATTTTTGAAAAAAATGCGCGCCAATAATTCATCGAATTCGTCGAAACAATTCAGGCCAATCTTTACCAAATGAGCGCCGCCCCTGCCTCCCACCGCGCCGGCTTTGCGCTTCCCGACGAACAGGCCGCGCGGCGCACGGTCGACGCGCTGACCGAGGTGCTTTTCGAGGGCGATGCCGCAGTCGCAGCATTCGAACGACCGGACGGGCGCTGGGACGTCACGGTGCATTTTGCGCAAGCCCCCGACCAGGCGCTGGTGCGCCGGCTCGTGGCAGACGCCGCGGGCCAAGACGTGGCGAGCACGATTTCGTTCGACACCGTCGAGCCCAGGGACTGGGTCAAGGCCAGCCTCGAAGACCTGGTCCCGGTGCCCGCAGGGCGGTTTGTGGTGCATGGCGCCCATGACCGCGCACGGGTGCCGCACAACAAGCTCGGCATCGAGATCGAGGCGGCGCTCGCGTTCGGCACCGGCCACCACGGCACCACGCGCGGCTGCCTGCTGCTGCTCGATCGCGTGCTGAAGGCGCATCGGCCACGACGGGTGCTCGATCTCGGCACCGGCAGCGGCGTGCTGGCGATCGCTGCGGCGAAAGCGCTGTGTCGGCCCGTGCTCGCCAGCGACATCGACGCGCCCTCGGTCGGCGTCGCCCGGCAGAACGCCCGGCTGAACGGGGTCGGCCATCTGGCAGAGGTGATCCGCGCCACCGGCTTCTCGGCGCCGGAGTTCGCCCGGCACGGGCCGTTCGACCTGGTGCTGGCGAATATTCTGGCCAATCCGCTCAGGCAGTTGGCCGGGCCGATGTCGCGCCAGATGGCCCCAAAGGGGCTCGTGATCCTGTCGGGTCTGCTGACACATCAGGCGGCGGGCGTGGTGGCCGCCTATCGTGCGCGCGGGCTGGTTCCGCTCGCGCATCTGAAAATCGAAGGCTGGAGCAGCCTGCTGCTGCGGTCTGCCGGATAGCTTTATTTCGCTTTTGGTTTGCGGCGGACCACGACCTTTTTCTCGCTCAGCGTGCGCTTGACACGGGCTTCGACGAAGCGATCCAGGATCTGGACGATGGCACCGCGCTGCTTCTTGGCGGTCGGCGCAATTGAGCCGCGGCGGACCGGGGGCGAAATTTTTTCAAAAGTAAAGGCAGGCATGCCGTCTCCCCTCGTCATTGAGTTGGAGCACTCCCGGTATTCCTCCCGGATGCCGTCAGTTGAAGTTGATGTGAAACCTTAGCAACTGAACTGACGCTATCAGAATTTTTCAAGCATAAGCTATGCCAAAACCGCTAACATTGCGGAGTTGTCCCCGCAATCCTAAAGTGTCACGCGATGTTCGAAGCCCGTTTCCAGACATTCGAGGAGCCCGAAACCGGGGTCGCGCTGAGCGCGCGACTGAAAGCGCTGCGCGAGGAACTGGCGCGGCGCAAGCTGACCGGATTCGTCGTTCCTCGCGCCGATCAGCAGCAGAACGAATACGTTCCGCCCTCGGAAGAGCGCCTGGCCTGGTTGACCGGTTTCACGGGATCGGCCGGACTGGCAATCGTTCTGCCGAACGAGGCCGCGCTCTTCGTCGACGGCCGCTATACGCTGCAGGCGGGCAAGCAGGTCGACCGCAAGGCCTGGGCGGTCGAGCCCCTGGTCGAGCCGCCGCCGGAAAGCTGGCTCACAAAGCACCTCAAGCCCGGCGACCGCCTCGGATTTGATCCGTGGCTGCACACATCTTCGGCAGCCGAGCGGCTGGCGGCCGCCTGCACCAAAACGGGTGCCGAACTGGTCGCGGTCGACAGCAACCCGGTCGATGCGATCTGGACCGAGCGGCCGCAACCCCCGCTTGCGCCGGTCGCCATCCACGGCCCGCAATTTTCCGGCGAAACCGAGGCGGACAAGCTCAACCGCATCCGCAGCGAGATCGACAAGCTCGGCGTCGATGCGCTGGTGTTCTCGGACAGCCACGCCGTGGCCTGGACCTTCAACATCCGCGGCGCCGACGTTGCACACACGCCGCTGCCTCTGTCCTATGCGCTGGTGCCGAAGGACGGCCGGCCGACGGTGTTCATCGATCACCGCAAACTGACGAACGCGACCCGCGACCACCTGGAACAGTCCGCCGAGGTCAGGGAGCCTGACGCGCTGGCGGGCGAACTTGCGGCGTTGGCGAAAGCCGGCGGCTCGATCGCGCTCGACAATGCGACCGCCGCCGACGCGCTGACCCGGCTGATCAGCGCCGCAGGCGGCAAGGCGGTGCGCGGCAGCGACCCAGTCGCGCTCCTCAAGGCGATGAAGAACCCGACCGAGATCGCAGGCACGCGAACGGCGCACCGGCGCGACGCGGTCGCGCTCGCCCGTTTCCTGGCCTGGGTCGCCCGCGAGGCGCCGAAGGGCAGGCTGACCGAAATCGACGCGGTAGAGGCGCTGGAGACGTTCCGCCGGGACACCGGCGCGCTCAAGGACGTGTCGTTTCCGACCATCGCCGGCACCGGGCCGAACGGAGCGATCGTACACTACCGCGTCACCCGCAAGAGCAACCGGCGAATCGTGCCGGGCGACCTCTTGCTGGTCGATTCCGGCGCGCAATATGAGGACGGTACCACCGACGTCACCCGCACCATCGCGGTCGGCGAACCCACCGGCGAAATGCGCGACCGCTTCACCCGCGTGCTGCGCGGGCATATTGCGATCGCCAGCGCCGTTTTCCCTGATGGCACCACGGGCGCGCAGCTCGACACGCTGGCGCGCCAGTTTTTGTGGCAGGCCGGCATCGATTTCGAGCACGGCACCGGTCACGGCGTCGGCAGCTATCTCTCGGTGCATGAAGGGCCGGCGCGAATCTCAAAGCTCGGCACCACGCCTCTCAAGCGCGGCATGATTCTGTCCAACGAGCCCGGCTACTACAAGACCGACGGCTACGGCATCCGGATCGAGAATCTGGAGCTCGTTATCGCGGCGGACGTTGCGGGCGCCGAAAAGCCGATGAACGCGTTCGAGACGCTGACGCTTGCGCCGATCGACCGCCGCCTGATCGAGGTTGCCATGCTGAGCCCTGCGGAACGCGACTGGCTCGATGCGTACCACGCACGGGTACGCATCGAGGTTCGCTCGCATCTCGACGAGACCGACAAGCTCTGGCTCGACGCCGCCACCGCGCCGCTCACATAGCGCTCGACCCTGACGACATAACAGTCCCAAAATCGGCATAGCCGCATGCCGAAACGACCCTGTTCGCGCAGGGCGATCCCGCTACAGTCGGTTTTCAGCACCACTGAATTCGAAACGGACATCGCAACGCATGCATGGAGTGATGGGCAAACTGCCGCCGACGGCCACGAAAAACGTCGCGGCGTCCAAGCTCACGCTGTTGCTGCTGGTGGCGATGACCGGCGTCGCGCCGATTTCGCTCTACATGCTGGTGCCTGCGCTGCCCAAACTCGCCACCGCTTTCGGCCGCGACATCTCGCTCACGCAGATGACGGTGTCGCTCTACATGGTTGGCATCGCTTGCTCGCAGCTCGTCATGGGGCCGTTGTCGGACCGCTT